>Ga0316602_10000852_pt1 | contig 11630 bp, 9 predicted proteins | sample OWC_soil_day10_C_FD_203103 | JGI IMG/M metagenome (GOLD analysis project Ga0316602, IMG submission 203103) | Wetland soil microbial communities from Old Woman Creek delta, Ohio, United States - OWC_soil_day10_CT | ecosystem: Environmental > Terrestrial > Soil > Wetlands | place: USA: Ohio... | reverse complement strand
ACTCTTTTACAATCTGCGGCATCCACAAATTAATACCGTAGATTCCAATTACCATACATACATAAATAATTCCAAGGAGAATCACTCTCACATTTGACATCGTTTCTAAAATGCTATTTTTAGGACCAGATTTTGCTTCTACACTTGCTCGCTCCTGATCAAGCTTCGACTGGAGCCATTGACGTTCATTAGGCTTAAGCCAAGCTGCCTGAGCTGGAGTATCAGTAAGATATCGTAACGCAACCAATCCTAATAAGGATGAGGGGAGACCTTCGAGAATAAATAACCACTTCCAGCCTGCTACGCCCATATAGCCATCCATCCCCAGAATCCATCCTGATACAGCAGATCCAATCATAAGTGCGATGGGTTGAGCAAACATAAATCTTGAAATAATGACACCCCTATGCTGGGCAGGAAACCAATAGGTCAGATAGAGGATAACTCCTGGGAAAAAACCAGCCTCTGCAGCCCCCAGCACAAAACGCAGCGCTAAGAAACTGGCGGTTCCTTGAATAAAAGCCATAGAGGCAGACAATAGTCCCCAAGCAATCATAATGAGAGAAATCCAAATTCGAGCGCCATATTTTTGTAATGCCAAGTTGCTGGGTACCCCAAAGAAAAAATATCCGATAAATAAAATTCCTGCACCCCAGCCAAAAACCGTTGCCGTAAAACCAAACTCTGTATTCATGGTTAACGCTGCAAAGCCAAGATTTACCCGATCCACAAAACACAATAGATAGGATACCACTAGAAAAGGAATCAGCCTCCACGATACCTTGTTGACAATATCTTTTTCTTGTATTTGTTCGTTCACAATCCATCCTCCTAGTTTTTTCAATGCTTTTTTAACCAGAGGTGCAAGTCCCAGTCCTGCACCTCTTCTTATGGGAAAATTTACTATAATGGCGAAAATTCAATTAATTTTGCACATTAAATTTTAATGACGGCTCCCTTATCAGCAGAGCTTGCTAATTTGGAGTAAATGGCAAGATAGCCTTTTGTAAACTTAGGTTTAGGACGCTGCCATGTTTTCAGTCTGTTTTGTATTTCTTCTTCTGATAAATGAAGGTGCAAATTTCCATTGGGAATATCAATGGTAATCTTATCGCCATTTGCTACAATAGCCAGCGGACCTCCTTCAGCGGCTTCCGGTGATATATGACCTACAAAGCAGCCATTATTGGTCCCTGAGAATCGTCCATCGGTTATCAAAGCTGTCTTCTTCGCCAGTCCCATGCCATACATGTACTTCATTGCTTTATACATTTCTCGCATTCCAGGACCGCCCTTAGGACCCTCATAACGAATTACAACGACATCGCCTTCCTTGATTTTACCGCCGAGTATTGCTTCCTCCGCTAACTCTTCTGAATCGAAAACTTGAGCAAGTCCTGTGAATAAGTGCATTTGCGGATCAATCGCTGCCGGTTTGGTAACAGCAGTATCAGGAGCTAAGTTTCCTCTTAAAATGGCCAGCCCTTTTAAATTACTAAATGGATCAGCAAAGCTGCGTATTACATTCGTATCAAAAGGATACTTAAATTTATAATTCTGCAGATTTTCCTTAATCGTTTTTCCTGTTACGGTAATGCTGTCTAAGTGTAGGAGAGAATGAATTTCCTGCATTACTTTTGGAATGCCGCCAGCTTTATAAAAATCTTCCATATTGTATTTAGAAGCTGGATTGACTTTTGCCACTTGCGGGGTGGATTCACTGAGCCTGTGATAAGCATCCATCATGGTCTCTGCCGTAATATCCACTTCTGCTGCAATGGCGGAAAGATGCAGCACCGCATTTGTCGATCCACCTGTAGCCATCAGAACACGAATTGCATTTTCTAAAGACTGCTCGGTGATAATCTTATCTGCTGTAATTTGGCTAAATACCTGATTTACAATCGTCTTGCCTGTTTCTTCTGCATATCGCAAACGATCGGCGTAGACTGCCGGTACCAACGCCCCTCCGGGAACAGACATCCCTAACGCTTCTGCCAGACAGCACATCGTATTTGCCGTTCCATAAAATGCGCAAGATCCGCAAGATGGACCGCAAAGTTCTTCCATATGGTCATAAGCAGTTTCATCAATTTTGTCGCTTTTAAGCATACCCAATGCTTCCGACATGGTAGTTAGATCTGATTTTCGGCCATCGAATTCAACTCCACCTAACATTGGTCCGCCTGGCAGGAAAATAGCCGGTATTTTTAAGCGAGCGGCAGCCATCAGCATTCCAGGAACAATCTTGTCACATGAACCCAGCAGCACAATTCCATCTAGACGATGAGCTTCAACCATAACCTCAATGTCATTTGCAATTAAATCCCGTGACGGTAGGATGTAATGCATTCCAGCATGTCCTTGGGCTGTTCCGTCACATGCGCCAATAACACCGAACTCTGCCACAGAGCCGCCAGCTCTGTGTATTCCCTTGCGCACATGTTCTGCAACCTGCCGCAGATTGGCATGCCCTGGAACTAATTCGTTCCAGGAGTTGGCGATTCCGATGACAGGTCTGGAAAGATCATCATCAGAGTATCCTACGGATTTGAAAACACTACGATTAAAAGACCAATCAGGTTTTTCCAAAATATCGTTACTACGGAATTTCATAAAAAGCACCCCTTCTCATTTTCCTATTTAACGCATTTCATTTGCTTTTTTTATCATAAGTTATTTCGATGACTTTGCTTTTGCCAATTCAATGGCTACATCAATAATCATGTCTTCTTGTCCGCCGACAGTTTTTCGTCTGCCTAGCTCTAATAAAATTTCTCTCGCGTCAACGCCAAACTTTTCAGCAGCACGACGGCTGTGCAGCAAGAAGCTCCCATAGGCTCCAGCATAACCGATTGCAAGGGAGTCCGAATTAATTGTTTGGGGACGATGCATCAATCCTTCTACCTCTTTGCTTAAATCCATCAATTTATACAAGTCAGCACCTGTGTTATAACCGCCCTTATTTAATACTGCGATTAACGCTTCCAACTGGGAATTGCCAGAGCCTGCTCCTAGACCGCAAACCGTACCATCAACAGATGCAGCGCCAGCTTCAATGGCTGTTAATGTATTCCCAACCGCCAATCCAAGATTGTTATGAGCATGAAAGCCAATAGGAACTGATAATTCTTTGGAGACAAGACCAATTCTAGCCCTTACATCATGAGGTAACATCGCTCCAGCTGAATCTGTAATATACACAGTATCAGCACCGTAGCTTTCAAATAATTTTGCCTGTTCCAAAACCTTCTCAGGCGGTGCCATATGAGACATCATGAGAAAGCCAATTGCTTCTAATCCGCTCTTTTTCGCAAATTTTATGTGCTGCTCGCCGGCATCCGCCTCTGTCACGTGGGTAGCAACCCGAACGGTTTTTACACCATATTCCATCGCAACTTCTAGATCTTCTACAGTACCGATTCCAGGAATTAATAAAACTGCCAGTTTGGTCTTTGTTAAAGCTTCTGAAACTGCTTTTAAATATTGTTCTTCGGTCGCTTTGCTAAAACCATATTGAAAAGAAGATCCGCCTAAGCCATCTCCATGGCCTACTTCTACGGTATCTACACCGGCTTCATCTAGCTTGCCAGCAATCATTGCCATTTGCTCTGGAGTAAATTGATGACTGACAGCATGCATTCCATCTCGTAAAGTGCTATCGATGATGCGTATTGATTTCATTACATAGCCCCCTCGTGTTTTAATTTGGCATACCGCTCCGCCACAGTCACTGCTGCCGATGTGATAATATCAAGATTCCCAGAGTATTTAGGTAAATAATCTCCAGCCCCTTCGACTTCCACAACCGTCACCACTTTATCACCATCTGCGTAAGGTGATACTTTAAGCTTATATCCTGGAGCATATTGTTGTACTTTACGTGTCATATCTTCTACAGCTTTGATAATATCGGCAATCTTCGCTGTATCGCATTTCGTATAAATTGTATTACGCATCATAATGGGAGGATCAGCAGGATTTAAAATAATAATTGCTTTGGCATCTTGTGCGCCCCCCACTTTAATTAAGGCATTTCTAGTAGTCTGAGTAAATTCATCAATGTTTTGCCTAGTACCAGGTCCTGCACTTAGGCTGCTAAGGGTAGCTACGATTTCCGCATATTCTACTGGCGTAACCTGATTGATTGCATTCACAATGGGAACCGTTGCCTGTCCACCACAGGTCACCATATTTACATTGTGTGCAGTTAACAGCTGGCTATCCATATTCACTGCAGGAACAATATAAGGTCCTACAGCAGCAGGAGTCAAATCTACAGCAAAAATACCAGCTTGTTTAAGCAGTGGAGCATGTTTCATATGAGGATTCGCACCTGTAGCATCAAAGGCAATATCAAGATCGCCAAATTCAATTACACCATCAATACCCCGTGTAGTTGTCGCAATACCAGATTCCTCAGCCATTTTCAATCCCTGTGATCCAGATACAATACCTGCCATTAGTACCAATTCCAATACTTTACTTCGTCTAATCTTCATCATCAGATCAATACCAATGTTACCTGGTCCGATGATTGCCGCTCTTAGTTTTCTTTGTTCCAAAACGAGCCATCCTTTCCATTACTTAAATTTAGAAACAGCACTCAGTTCTGCATTGTCGAACACGGTTCATATTATTTCATAAAAAAATCTTTTTACCATTTTTAGTAGAATGAATAATATATCTCTTGACTTTGCACACGTAAAACTACATCGTTCTACATTATCGAACTCGGTTCTGTTTTTATGTTATGCTTTTACTTTATCCTAACTAGTGGTTAAGTGTCAATACTAATCTAAGCATTTATTATAATAAATATTAAATTTTCAATTTTTTTGTCTTTAAGATGAATGTACCTACGGTTCAGTTGGAGCTGCAACTCCAACTGAATCAACCCTTCCTTTACAAATGCCATCATTAAACAGATCGACTGCTCGATTGCTCCTTATACCCCAATCTCATCGAAATTTTCTTAGCTGTCCTTACTACATCTTTTGCAATCTCCTCCATATTGAGCAGACGACTTGATGGTCCAGAAAGACTAATAGCCGCTATAATTGTGCCTTGGCTATCTTTGACCGGTGCTGCAACACATCCTAGACCCAGCTCAATTTCCTCCATATCAAATCCATATCCCAATTCTCTAGCCTGACGTATTTGATCTACCAAAGCGGTCAAATCTACAACTGTATTCTTTGTATATTTTTGTAATTCTTGATCTGCGTACATTTCTTCTATTTGACGCTCACTTAAACCCGACAATAAGACTTTGCCAACACCAGTACAATAGGCTGGATTTCGACCACCAATGCGAGATCGAATGCCAATGGAGCGAGAACCATCCACTTTATCAATATAAACGACATCTTCCCCCGATAGCACTGCAAGATGGGCCGTTTCCTGATAATGCAAGGAAAGTTCCCGCAAGTCCGGTAATGCGATTTCACGTAAATCAAGATTTGAAACATAAGCCTGGCCTAATTCAAAAATTCTTAAACCAAGAGAATACTTCCCAGTTACAGAATCTTGCTGCATATAGCCGTACCTTTCTAAAGTAGCAATCAATCCATGTGCGGTACTCTTGCTCAATTCCATCTTTTTGCTGATTTCAGTTAAACTGATAAGGTTTCCATGCTCTGCTACACACTCTAGTATCTTTAGTGCCCTAAATACAGATTGAATATGCTTTTCGCCTTCACCAAGCTGTTTATTCGTCATAAGAATGCTACCTTCCTTAGTTCGATATTATAGAATCCTGTTTTTATCTTTTTTCGACATGACCAATAATATTCCTGCTTTTCTTTCCATTTACCGGAAAATATAGCATCGCTTTGGCTCTCTGCGTCTACCGTTCTCCGTGAAGAAACGTATATTCTCTATACCGATAAAAGAAGAGTCCACTTCTTAATTAAAAGTGAACTCTTCTCATTGTTTTCTTGAAATGAATCTCATTGAGAATCATATGAAAGCCCTAGAGCAGCTCTTATGAACTAAACCCACCTTGTCATATCGCTTCAGCGCTTCTTTTTCGATCTGTTCTTTGCACCTGTTTGCTTTTAGCAGTCTCACCAAATAATGCTCCAATCAGGTTAACGGTCAGACGAGCCGTCATATCATCTTTATCCAGCAATGGATTGACCTCTACAAATTCCGCGGAAATCAAATTTTCAGCTGCCGCTAATAACCGTACGGCCTGCAGACTTTCTTTATAGCTAAGGCCATTGGCGACGGGGGTCCCTACTCCCGGGAATTCTGCAGGATCAATACCATCTACATCAAAGCTTAAATGGATTCCATCACAACGTTCTGATAAATAACGTACTGCCTCGGCGATGACTACTTCCATGCCCAGTCGTTTAACATCATTGGCAGTGTACATTTTTATATTTCTTTCCTCAATGAGCTGCTGCTCCCCTTGATCCACATCCCGAGCACCAATCAACACAATATGCTCCGGTTTCACTTTTCCCTGATAGCCTCCAATATTCGTCAAAGCCGAATGACCTAATCCCATACTGGCTGCTAAAGGCATGCCATGAATATTGCCAGTCGGGGATGTTTCAGGCGTATTCATATCAGCATGAGCATCGTACCAAATGACACCAATATTTTTATAATGTTTTGCAACACCAGCTAATGTCCCCATGGCAATGCTGTGGTCTCCGCCTAAAACAAGGGGAAAGCGCCCTTCTTGTATAATATTTGAAACCTTTGCTGCCAACTTTTCACTTGAATCAACAAGGGTTTTTACATTTTTAATATTCTCGCCGCTTTGTCTAAAGCATCCTGTAATGCCAATAGAAAGATTACCTTCATCTACGACATCCTGTCCGATACCTTTTAGACGATCCATTAACCCTGCACACCGGATACCCTGGGGTCCTAAGTTGGTACCATAGCGAGTCTGTCCCAACCACATTGGTACACCAACAATCGAAATCTTTCTTTTCATGAAATTCACTATCACCGCCCCAATCTTTTGCATTATTTTTTTGCTGCGAATTTTATTTTAAACCTTTCTTGTCTAGTGTGCAAGAAAAGTTTTATAAAATACATAACCTTTATTCCCATTTAAGAACAGTCGTGATCTGAGATCATTCAAGAACAAAGAACTGCAGCTATCTAAGTTGAAGAAATCCAATATTTTCTTGGTTACTTTGAATCTTCATTTCCATTTTACAGTCACTTCAGTAAACGATTTAAATATAAAAAAGATCCATACCAGTATTATCCTGTGATAAAACACCAAAAATCAGGAAGAATACTAACAGATAATTCATCCACAAAAGGATATTGGAGGTAATCTTATGACCGTACAAAAAGATTTAGAAAAGGCTTTAGCTGCCGCTGAATCAGCTAAAGGAACCTATGCATCTTTTGCCACATCTACTGAAGACCAAACGGCTCAACAAATGTTTACCCAAATGTCTCAAGATATGAAGCAGCATATTTCTAATATTGAAGATCGTCTTAGCTCTAACGCTGCTATGGGATTGAACGCAGGGAGCGCTTCTACTGTAACGAATAGCAATAGTAGTGCTACTGTAACGAATCAGCAGAACTAATAGACGCGCAGTCTCCCTATTGGCGAACTTAATAGAAACCCTATTCCTATTAAGTTCGGAATAGGGTTTCTTTTGTGAAAACAAAAAAAATGTACATTTTTTAAATTTCCGGGACAAAATAACACTAAGTATATAAGTCATTCCAATTTATAAAAAACTACAACGAAAAGGAGTTCATAACATGGTGGAACTTCAATTGGGATTTTTTGCTATTCTCTTCATTGCAGTTTCCCTTTTTTTGCTGCATGTATTACATGGTCTAGGGATGATGTGAACTTTGAAGAACACTATGGTAAGACAAAAGATAAAGAGCCCGCCACTTCGTTGACGAGCTCTTTATCTTTTACGCTTTTTGTGCTTTTGCCCAGGAATCGCGTAATCCTACAATACGATTAAAAACAGGTAATTCTGCCGTAGAATCCTTCGCATCCAAACAGAAGTAGCCGTTGCGGATGAATTGGTAACGCTGATCAGGCGTAGCTTGAAGTAAGCTAGGTTCTAGCATGCAAGATGTAAGTCTCTCCAAAGAATTGGGATTGATATCATCTTTGAAGTCTTTTTCACCTTGATCGGTCTCTTCTTCTGCAAGTAAATAATCAAACAATCGTACTTCAGCCTTAATAGCCTGGGCAGCAGAAACCCAGTGCAGAGTCCCTTTCACTTTGCGAGTTGCTGTTCCTGTACCACTTTTGGTTTCAGGATCATAAGTGCAGCGTAATTCTATCACTTCACCAGTTTTTTGATCTTTAATCACTTCTTCGCATTTAATAAAATAAGCATTTTTTAGACGTACTTCCTGTCCAGGAGCCAAACGGAAGAATTTCTTAATTGGAATTTCCATAAAATCATCCTGCTCAATATAGATCTCCCGTGAGAAGGGAATACTACGATTGCCCATATCAGGCTGCTCTGGATTATTCTCCGTTTCCAGTTCCTCTACCTGCCCCTCAGGGTAATTGGTAATGACTACTTTCAATGGACGCAGCACTGCCATCGCTCGCAAAGCCTTACTGTTTAGATCTTCTCTGATACAATGTTCCAGCATCGCAATCTCTACAGTACTATTGCTTTTGGCTACGCCAATGCGTTCACAAAAATCACGAATGGCTTCTGGCGTATAACCACGACGGCGCAGTCCAGAAATCGTTGGCATCCGCGGATCATCCCAGCCATCCACCAAACCTTCTTCCACAAGCATCCTAAGCTTTCTTTTACTCATTACCAGATTGGTAACATTCAACCGTGCAAATTCAATCTGCTGAGGACGGTTCTCCATCTCAAGAGAAGAAATCAGCCAATCATATAATGGACGATGATCTTCAAACTCCAAGGTACAAATAGAATGAGTAATTCCTTCTAAGGCATCGGAAATAGGGTGAGCAAAATCATACATAGGATATATGCACCAGGTATTACCTGTACGATGATGTTCAGCTCGCATAATACGATATAAAATAGGATCACGCAAATTTACATTTGGCGATGCCATATCAATCTTTGCTCGCAATACCCTAGAGCCATCGGCAAATTTTCCAGCTCTCATACCATCAAATAGTTCTAGATTTTCTGCTATCGAACGACTGCGATAAGGGCTGTTTTTTCCTGGTTCAGTCAAAGTCCCCCGGTATTCCCGCATTTCCTGGGGATTCAAGTCACAAACATAAGCCTTTTCTGATTTTATCAATTGAACGGCACATTCATAAAGCTGTTCAAAATAGTCAGAAGCATAAAACATACGATCGTCCCAATCAAATCCCAGCCATTTTACATCTTCTTGAATGGATTCAACATACTCGACTTCTTCTTTACTTGGATTGGTATCATCAAAGCGCAAATTACATAAGCCGTTATAATCCCGAGCAATCCCAAAATTAAGACAGATGGACTTTGCATGACCAATATGCAGATATCCATTGGGTTCTGGTGGAAAACGGGTATGTACCCTCTTATTATTTTTATTGTTCTTCAAATCTTCATTGATAATATTTTCAATAAAGTTTGAAGAAATTGTCGTATTTGTCGTCATCCTTGAAACCCCTTCTCGATTTATCTTTTATCTTACTCACATTTCGTCATTTATCGCCCTTTTCCTGCTTATGGCAAACATACAACTATGGTATATAGATAAAATAACCAAAATCCATATAAATTAACCAATTTTAAAACAGGCTGTACTGCCTCTTTCTGTTGCCATAACTTCTAAGCGGGCATCTATTCTTTCCTTTAGTTCAGGAACATGAGAAATAATCCCCACCAGTCGCCCCCCCTGCTGCAAATCGATTAAAGCCTTGATAGCAAAATCTAAGGATTCTGGATCAAGAGTACCAAAGCCCTCATCTACTAAAATTGTATCTAAATGTATGCCGCCTGCATAGGACTGAACAACATCAGCTAAACCCAAGGCTAATGACAAAGACGCTAAGAAAGTCTCACCCCCAGATAAGGTCGCCACGCCTCTGGCAATGCCTGTATAGTTGTCAAAAACCTCTAGATCCAAACCACCAGCAGCGTTTTTTCTGGCTCGTTCCAGGGTTCGCTGCAGGGAATAACGGCTGCGGCTCATCATTTTTAAACGTTCATTCGCTGCCACAATTACATTTTCTAATAACGTTCCTAAGACAAATCGCTGCAGCGTTAATTTGTGCTCATTGCTGCCGTTAGCCACCTCTGCCAAACGCCCTGCCACAGCATATTGGGCTCCTAATGTGCCCAAGGCCTCATCCACTTGACTGATCTTTTTCAACCAAGCTTGCTGACGTTTTAGAAGCGCCTCTAGATTCGTGTGTGCAGCAAACATATCATTATATCGATTTTGCATGGTTGTAACTACTTGCTGCAACCCCAGCATATCCGGTAATTCCAGATTTTCCGCTGCCTGGGCAGCCTGTTCCAGAAACAGAGTGGCTTTACTAAATTCTGAATCAAAGGCAGTAATTTTTTTTGCAGTAAGACTCATACTCTCTGGACTCTTTTTCGCATTCTCATAGTCTTGCTGATCCATAAATCCAGCTGCTGCTACTCGTTTTACAAAATAGTTTTGTTCCTCTTCGTATTTTATCTTGCTGTCTTTTAAGCGATATTTGGTATTTTCCAAGAGTGTCTGCTTCTGGGTTACCAGCTGCTTTCCCTGCTGTACATGATGCTGAGCTTGTTCCCAGGCTGCTTTATATTGCTCTTGCTTATTTTGGGCACTTTTTAGGGCTGCTGCCAATTTCCCCATCCCTTGCAGTTCCTCGGGTATCGCAAGACGCCTTTCTGCCACTATGGTTTCTGCGGCTGTAAAAGACTGTTCCGCCTGACGCCACGCTTCTTGCACCTGAACGAATTCCTTGTGCAGATCCTCTTGTTGTTTCCTTAACTGCTCCAATTGCTTGGTTATATTCCTGACCTGCTGTTCTCCAGCCAAAGCTTGCTCATACTTTTCACGCAAAGTCTGAACTCTTTGAGCTAACTCTTGCAAAGGTAATGCAGCTTGTTCTTTAAGTTCCCCAGCAAGATCGGCAATCCGTTTTTCCCATGTATCCCTCTCGGTTTGCAGCAAACTGTGCTGACTGCGGCAGGTATCTCTTTCTTGTTCTACAAGTTCCATCTGCTTTTGCGCTGTTTTCAATTGATTTTCGTTCGGCATGATTCCTCTAGGAGCGGCCAGTTTAGGATGATCCGCTGAACCACAGACAGGGCAGCTCTCCCCTGCTGCCAAGGTACTTGCCATGAAAGCTGCCTGCCCTTGCATCCATTCATGCTGCAATGTGGTGAGGCTGCTTTTAGCAGCTGCATAGTTTTTCTCAAGTTCTGCCAACTTCAGCTCTGAAGCAGAAACTTGCTGTTCTAGCTGGATGAATTTTTTCCTATGTTCTTCTAGCAGTCTACTTTTCGTAAGCAATCCTTGGGCATGCTGCCATTGTACTTCCCTGCTGCCCACTTCTAACGCAAGTTGAACAACTTTCTGTTCTTCTAGAATGATATGGTCAATCTTTTCTTGTATCTTCGTATATTCGAATTCAGCAGTATCTTTCTTCTTTGCTGCCTGCTGCAGTTCACTTTTTCTTATCGCTGCTGCAC
>Ga0316602_10000849_pt1 | contig 11675 bp, 8 predicted proteins | sample OWC_soil_day10_C_FD_203103 | JGI IMG/M metagenome (GOLD analysis project Ga0316602, IMG submission 203103) | Wetland soil microbial communities from Old Woman Creek delta, Ohio, United States - OWC_soil_day10_CT | ecosystem: Environmental > Terrestrial > Soil > Wetlands | place: USA: Ohio... | reverse complement strand
GCGCAGGACCGAGACTAACGCTGAAATACTGCTCTTAGCATGGGCCAAATACTGGCGTTCAGTGCCTGGTAGAGGTTCTACAGGCAAAGACATCAATGGCGCTGTCGTCAGTTCACGGAGACGTTTGATGAGCATGGACGGACTAAGCCCCTTACCTTCTTCATCAGCCAAGGGGTAACTCATCCACAAATACGCACTTGCTCTCGTCAATCCTGTATACACTAAAAAGCGTTCCGCAAAGGAATCCGCCTGAGATCCAGGGGCTAATTCTAGACCAAAGGCAATCATTTGCACCCGTTCAACATCTGTTAAGAGGCCCTCTCCTCTCCCACGCATAGGCAAGACCCCGTCGTTCACTCCCAGCACATAGATAGCGGGAATATTCTCCAAACTGGTTTGTTCCATAGAGGATACAGTGACATAATCAAGACCTGGAGGTATGAGACTTAACTTGAGACCTTCCAAACCTTCATTAATCATAGCGGAGTAATCGCCTAGTGTCATCTGCTGATCACCGCAGATTTCTACCAATTGTTCGAATAATTGCACTACACTATCCCACAACTGGCGGTGCTCTCTTGCCTGTTCCAAATCACCAGCTGCTTCAGCGTTATCAGCCCACTCTTCTAGCTTTTCAGGCACAGTAAGCCCAGTTAAGAGTTCATACAAAGCTATGGTCATCTCCTGTACAGTAGCTGATTCTTTAATCTGCTGTTCAAATACAATAAGAGGCGTCGAAACCTTGAGGCGAATATCGTTAATATCTTGCAGATATCCCTGCTCAACTTCATTTAACTCACTGTCTTCATCTAATGAGAAACGACGGATGAAAGTCCACATCTGACCATTGGTCCACTTGGTACCACGAATACCAAATTCTAGTACATAGTTTTCTAACCGATCAACCTCATCCCGGGGCAGACCAAATAAATCTGTCTTAAAACATCGAAACAAAGGCTCATAACTCCATCTATCAATCACCACATCCAAAGACGACCTTAATAACTCTGCCAAAGGATGATGGAATGGATGACGTTTGCGATCGCTAAAAAATGGTATATCATAATCAGTCAGTACTGTTTCCACAATATTAGCATAACTTTCCGTATCCCGCAGTAAAATACCTATATCACGCCAGCGATGCCCTTCATCTCTACACTGACTCAAAATATCTCGGGCCATACCTTCCACTTCCATCCGACGATTGGCAGCCTCAACCACAGTCAGCCCTTGTACTCCACCAGTCCAGTCCACTGCAGGCGAAGCAAAAAACTGTTTCTCAATATGCCTTAACAGTGGCGCAGTAAATCGCTGAGATTCAGTTAATACGACCTCTTCAATCTCAACCCCCATATTTCTCGCCAAATCCAACAGTTTGCGCCGCGTATCCCACTGGCGATGAAACAAGGCTGTTGCATTTTGCTGTTCTAGCTTACCATCCAAACACAAAGTAACAGTCACACTAGTGGCTGTTTCTAGTAGTTTAGCCACCACCCCTGCTTCCTGGGGATTAAACCAAGTGAACCCATCAATCCATACCTCTGAGCCATACAAAATATCTGATTCACTAATTTTTTCTGCTAGTAATGTTAAATAATCCTCAGGATCTGTATATCGTCCCTGCAAAAACTTTTCAAAGCCTTGATAGATTAGAGCTAGGTCATGCAGCTTATTCCCGATAGGCAAACCACTCAACCCTTGCTCAGCCTGAACAAGCAGTTCTGGAGATATACCATAGGCTTTAAACTCCTGAATCAACCCTGCCAAAATAGCAGCAAAATTGCGCTGGTTAGCGACGCGGTGAAACATTTTAAACTCTTGCTGATGATCATGCAATAATTGATTTAATACTAACCTCTTGCCCAGTTCTGTAATATGGGGGCGGACAGCGCCGCCTGTTTCCATTAAAATCCGATGAGCGAGCCTACGAAAGCCAAATACATAAGCCCTGGTAAACCCCTCAATGCCAAGAGTAGATGCCAGTTTATTCTCTACTTGAAAGGTAGCATGCTCAGGCAAAATCATAATTAGAGACCTTCCCTCTGGTGAGGATTTTAACAATGCACTCATCTCTTCTAAACAACAATGAGTCTTACCAGATCCAGCCCGTCCTATTATTAATCTAAGCTTCGCCAATTGTTTCACCTCCATACTGTTGCCCTAGTCATCTACATTATCATTCGTTGTCCTGGGATAAAACTCCTACCCGCCCTTATTCTAAAATATTCCAAATTAAAAGACAGGAGGGTTCCCGCTGATGCACTGGGAGCTCTCCTGTTTCTATAGAGAAAATTATGCCTTGGAGGAAGAACTATATCTGTTTGAATAACAAATTCCATTCCGTCCTTGTTCCTTGCATAAATACATGGCAATATCAGCGTTTCTGGTTAAACTAGTCACATCATCTCCGTCCTGTGGGAAAAAGCTGATACCAATACTAGCAGATATCTTTACCACTTGTTTATTAATATAAAATGGTTCTTTACATTTTTGAAGAATTCGCTTAGTAATCAGACTTGCTTCGTCATAGTCCTTGAGATTAGGTAGTATAATTACAAATTCATCACCACCTATTCGAGAAGCTGTATCGCCTTCTCGGATACAAGTCACCAAACGATTAGCAACTTCTTTTAACAAAAGGTCTCCACCTTCATGGCCGAAAGTATCGTTTATATATTTAAACTTATCCAAGTCTAAGAAAACAACGGCAATCTTCCCATTCTCTCTCTTCCCTTGAGCAATTGCCAATGCTAACCGATCATCAAATAGCCGACGATTCGGCAACCCTGTCAGCGGATCATGATAAGCATAATGTTGCGCCCGCTCTATATTCTCCTTTTGTTCAGTAATATCAGATACAATGATCGCGCAATAACCAGGCTGTGGAATGTAGGCGGAAATTAATAACCACTTTTTTACTACCGCGGAAAATTGCTCGATAGTCTTCGTTTCTCCACTTATAGAAAGATCATTAAAAATCTCAAACCAGTTGATAGTTGCCTTCTTGTGAGTAAAAATTGTTTCACTTATTTTTCTGCCAATTAGCTCATTTTTATTAAATCCTATAAATTTTTCGAACGCGGCATTGACTTCCAGTATCCTATAATCCACCACATTGCCCTTATCATCCAGTATACTTTCGAAATAAACAAATCCATGAAATAGATTATTAAATAGAGCCCTATATTTATTCTGACTACTTTTCAGCGCAAACTCCAATTGTTTTTGCTGAGTAATATCAACCATTACGCCAACTAAACCAGCAACTTTTCCATTTAAATTCAGATAAGGTGCCTTATTGAATATCATCTCCCGTTTCTCTCCACGGTCATTCATTGCCTGATATTCATAAATTTGCACTTGCGGATTACTAAATAAATCCCAGTCCATTGCTCTGTATTTTGCTGCTAGTTCAGGTGGGGAAAGATCGTAAATTGAACGACCAACAATTTCACTTTTAGGTATACCATGAAAGTCTTCAAAAGCCTTATTGCAGCCTTGGTAAATGCCGTTTATATCTTTATAGAAGATAGGATTGGGAATCGCATTCATTAAATCTTGTAGAAATGTAACCGTCTCTAGTTGTTTGAAGCTTCTTAAGCCCATATCTGCTATGAGTTTTGCAACTTCCACAAAAAAAGCTATAATAAGCCTCAAACGTTCTTTTTTAATGATAGGTACCTTTCTTAAGGCTGTGATATATGCCTCTTCATCAAACTTATATTTTCTAGCTTGTTGCCTAAAAAACTTTTCTTGTGGAGGTGCTGAAAAAAACTGTCCAATAAACAGTGTAGCTAAGTGCTCATCCTCGACAATAATCGGAAATGCATAATCTAGCATACCATTCTTACAATGATATCCAATATATGGACCTGTATGTAAATTATCAGCAATGTAGTTATCACTTTCCTGACACTTGAGTAGCGCCTCTGGCTGAATACGATGGAATTTCGCACAAATATCTTGCCATCCAGTTGCTGTCAGAACAGTCAAGTTTTTGTCTATAATTCCCGAAGGAATACCTGTAGCTTCATAGAGGGCATCCATTACTTTTTGCAATCTTGAAATATCCACCAAATCGGCTAATTGCTTATGCATAGTATCTCCCTCTCTCTTTTTACAATAAATAAGCCTCTCTGAACATCACTAAATTAGAATATTGCTTCATAAATTTACTATATAATATTACAAAATTCTACTATATTTTTCAGATAATTACTAGCTAAATTATCATAGCTTTTTTACTGAAAATAAATCCTCATTGTGATTAGACAACTGTAAAAAACCGATGACCACCGTCTTTATAAACAGTGGCCATCGGTTTTTACTTTTTTTATTTTTACTGTGTATTATACATGCCTTTACTTTGCATGTATTGGAACAATCCTTCACCATGCCCTTGTTCTTCTTTTTGTATATGATTAAGGGCTTGACGTATGTTGGTATCAGCACATTCAAAAATAGCTGTATCATAGGCCCCAGAGACAAATTTTTCGGTCATCAACATATCATTGCAAAGAGCACTGTCACTTTGACTATTTGTTGCAGCTTGGGATGAAGTCGTTGAAGAGGACGTTGCAGATGACATCGCTGAACTTTGCATACCACTTTCCTGATTCGATTGACTTGAACTTGAGGTCATAGTCGGAACCTGACCGCTTAACATTTGATTAATAGTATTTAGGTGTTGTTGTTCTTGCTGTGCATAGGTATTTAATAATTGTTTTAATTGGGGATCACTTGCCTGACTTGCATAGGTTTGGTACTTTTGTATACAAATTTTCTCATGGTTTTGCTGATCTTTTAACAAGGATGTTTCCTTTTGTGTTAATTTTAATGTCATTAATAACACCTCCTTCTATTATTTTATCTAAAAGTCGGTGCTATTATTCAGAACAATAGAAAGATTGACGATGTCGAAGAATACCTTCGGTATAATCTACATATTTATTTACATTATATATTATTTATATTTGCTATTTTCTTCGAATAGGTATATAATATTTATATCATCAATATAAATATATTGTATTGGGGCGTCGCCAAGTTGGTAAGGCACGGGACTCTGACTCCCGTATTCCTAGGTTCGAGTCCTAGCGCCTCAGCCATAAAATGACTCACTAGCTCAACTGGCAGAGCAACTGACTCTTAATCAGTAGGTTCGGGGTTCGATTCCCCGGTGTGTCACCAGCAAACTCAAGCCTCCGCAGGTTATGCGAAGGCTTTTTTATGTTAAGTATAGTGTCTGTTTAATGTTTACTTCTTAAAAAGAACATAAACGATTAAATGGAATTAGGCGAACTCGAACTGCAGACCTCTTCGATGTTAACGTTGTATAACCCTTTTGTTTACGTTTTATTTTGTATATAAATACCTGTTTTTACTAGGTTTGTCCCCTTTTCTATTGGTGAACATTTGCGTTAATTAGTACCAATTTGATATTGAGTGTCACTAAAACTGTCACTAGCTTTAATCCATCAGAATCATTCTACTAATATAATAAAGCTGCCATTTATTGGCAGCTTTATTTGTATCATATTCTAATCGATTTTAAGTTCCGGTGCAACTACTCAACAGACTTAAGATGCTTCCATTTTAGGGTAAGATTACATCATGGTCTCTATTTTTTGCACCAAAACCGACGAGTTCACTCTCTCTTACGTAATTCCAAAATTGTCGTCTTTTCGAAATTATTTCACAGGCCGTCTTGTAAAATAGTTCTTATCATACTCTATTTCGAGATCATTCAATCCGTTTTGTTTGAGCTTTTCTTCTATTTTAGTTTTATTTCGATTTGGTTCCATGGCATTGACTGTTTTATATACTCCATCTATTACAGAAATAAATCTGTTAAACGGAATTCCTATGCCAATCTCATCCACTTCCCAACCCGCCATATTTCTTGTCCCGCCACACAACATGGAAATATTAACATTATTACTTTCAAAGGGATAAGCTGTGCATTCGGAGCATAAAGCCTGATTACCAGACAGTTTATAGTCTGTATGTATCCCATACATATAGGTATAGCCCTGTACTATACGCATCGCAGTATAAGAATTTGCAATCATAATTACAATATCAGGTTCTTCATTAAACTCTTCTAATGGTTTTACCATGACACCATATGCCTTATGCTGACACAATGTCATATTATTGCGAGCATTTTTAGCTGTAATTAAATCTTGATAAAGGCCTAATCCGAAGTAATGACGCCCAGAAGCGAACGTTTCTTCCGGTTCCACAATACCAAGTGCTCTTGCCCCTCCCGGACAACCAAAGTTTTCTGCAGCTGCCTTTATACCGTGTCCAGCCGTGGCTGATTTAACCATAGCACAGTAATGGATAGGAACTTTAATTGCCTTTGCGTCTGCTTGCTGAAATTCTTCTTCTGTAAATAAAAATTTCATGCCGACAATTCTACGATTTAATTCAAGGGCACAATTGGCTTTTGTTACAGACAGTTTTACTTGTTCTTGATTCATTATGATACTCCTCGTTTTTAGTAACTATACAAAACGTATGTCCCATTAAAATGCTTATTAAATTTTTCTTTGAATTCATTTGATTGAGTAACATTCATAGCATCTTTAACCCACTGAGCATTCATATCTTTTGCACCCACTACAAGACCGATTGGATAATCCTTACTTGTTATATCGTCAAAGATAAAAGCATTAGGGTCAAATCCAGCCAGCTTTACTCTAAGCCCTCCAGTGATTACTGCATCTACGTCATTGATGCTCCTGATAGTTTGTGTTATCTCAGTTTCAATAATTTTTATGTTTTTGGGATTATCCTTAATATCAAGAATTGTATAAAAATTCCTTGTCTTTTCGCCAAGATTAATCAAGCCCATATCTTTTAAAGTTAACAGGCTTCTATCCATATTGGAGGGATCTCCTGGAACAGCAATTGATGCATTTTGCGGGATTGCGTCAACTGACTTGTGTTTGGCAGAATAAACTGCTGTTCGCGCATAATACGTGTACGGCTGAGGCATTTGAAGATCACAATTATTTTCTTTATTAAAAGTCTTTATCCATGGCAAGTGATTCGTAATCAGCCCATCCACATCACCGTCTTTCAGTGCTGTTGCCGGGAGCTGATTCGCATCAAACATGACTGTTTGTACTTCATAGCCAAGAGGTGCCATCCCTTCTTGCAACCATCCTACAATGGGGTTAACCGTTGAGATACAAGCTATCTTAATGACTTTTTTTTCAGTTTGCGACCCTTGGCTGACTGTTTTGCTTGCCTTCTCTGATCCATTGCTTGTACACCCCACCAATGACATAGATAACATCAATATACAAAAAAACCAACTCAGTCTTCTCAGTACTTTTCTCATAATTCCCCCCTAATAATTGTAATATTTTTCAGAAATTCTCGTTTTATTTATTATATAAAACATACGTTCCTTGATAATACGCATTAAATTTTGCCTTAAATTCAGCGCTTTGTGTCACCTTTAAAGCTTCCTGTACCCACTTTGCGTTCACATCTTTTCCATTTACGACAAGCCCAGTTTGATAATTTTGGGAATCCGGATCTTCATAAAGGAAAGACGCAGGGTCAATGCCAGCCTTCCATGCTCTATACGAAGGCGTGATTGCTGCATCAACATCATTTATACTTCTTATCGTTTGTGAAATCTCTGTTTCAATGAGATTTATATTTTTAGGGTTATCCTTAATATTAAGCAGAGTGTAAAATTTACCTGATCTTTCGCCAAGAGTAATAAGCCCCATGTCTTTTAGGATCAAGAGACTCTTATCCATATTCGACGGATCTCCCGGAACTGCGATCCGAGCATTTTGCGGAATTGCATCGATAGTTTTATGTTTGGTAGAATAGACCGCGGTTCTTCCGTAGGCAAGATATGGCTGAGGCATCTGAAGATCACAGTTGTTTAGCTGGTTAAAGGTTTTAATCCAAGGTAAATGGTTATGAATGAGTCCATCTACATCCCCATCCTTAAGTGCTGTAGCAGGAAGTTGGTTCGCATCAAACATGACTGCTTTGACCTCATAACCAAGTGGCGCAAGTCCTTCTTGCAACCAGTCTATCATTGGCTCGAAAGTTGACATACAAGCAATTTTGATTACTTTTTTCTCCGGCTGTGCGACTTTGCTATCCACGGTTTTTGAGGTAGAGCTGCTTGAACAGGCTACTAACGACATACTTAAGATCATAATAGCAAGAATACAGACTACTTTTTTCAGTGTTTTTTCCATAATTGCCCCCAGTTTCATTACAATGACTTTTTGTACCACCAATTTCCTACACTCTGAACAACTTGTACCATGATAAATAGTATGAATACCGAAGTATATAGAATAGAGTTATTAAAACTTTGATACCCGTAATTCAGAGCGACTGCTCCCAAACCGCCTCCTCCAACAGCTCCCGCCAAAGTGCTGGTTGCAATAAAACCTATTAAAGCCAATGTGGCGATAGATATGATTGATGGAATAGATTCTTTTACCATAACCTTAAATATGATCTGCATATCAGAAGCGCCAAAAGACCTGGCCGCTTCAATAAGCTGCATATCCACTTCTTTAAAGCTGTTTTCAAGTAATCTAGCAATAAATGCCGCTCCTGCTATGGTTAGCGGAAAAATAGCCGCCGTTTCCCCTATGGTTGTTCCCACCACCATCCTAGTAATCGGCGATATCGCTACAATAAGAATCAACGCCGGAAATGAGCGGGTTGTATTCACAATAAATTCAAGTACATTATAAATTTTCTTTTTTGGACGTAATCCTTGCGGTCCATAAATGGCTAACAGTATTGCAAAACCAAACCCGATAATGAAAGCAAGTATCATTGTAGCACCAACCATTCTCATGGTTGCAAAAACAGCCGGACCAACTATCTTGTCAAAATATTTCAGCCATTCTATCCAAAACTCATTACTAAACATCAATCATCCCGCCTCCGCTGAAGATTGCCCATTTCTTTCAATAAACTCCCAAATAACATTGTTATCGGCAAAATATTTCTTTACCTGATTCAAGTGTTCACTAGGTATATTGATAATGATTGAGCCTAATTTGTTATTTCTAAAGTTATCCATTTCTCCACCTAAGACCATAAAATCAATCGCAAGTTCCCGCGCCATCTTGGTAATAACCGGTTGGGAAGAAATTTCCCGGGAGAGAAGTATCTTAATATTGATTCCCTCTTCCATTAACAGCAGGTCTTCTTGCCCTATAAGGTTTTTAAGAGCCTGCGGTTGCTGTAAAAAAACCTGTTCTACAGGGCCGCTTACCTCAACTTTTCCACTTTCCAAAATGGCGATTTCTTCACATACACTTCTTAAAACTGGCATCTGATGGGTAACAATAACAATAGTAATCCCTAAATCCTGATTAATTTGATTCAAAAGCGCTGTAATCGATTTGGCTGTTTTAGGATCCAATGCCGATGTCGCCTCATCACAAAGCAAGAGCTTGGGATTCATTGTAAGAGCTCTAGCAATTGCAACCCGCTGTTTTTGTCCTCCAGAAAGCTCTCTTGGTTTAGCATTAATTTTGTCGGGTATGCCTATCATTTCTAGAAGTTCTTTTACCTTATGATCTATATAGGAATTACTATATTTCCAGCACGTTAAAGGAAGTGCAATATTGTCATAAACGGTCAGTCTGTTAAGCAAGGAGAACTGTTGGAAAATCATCCCAATATCCTTGCGAAACTCCCTAATATCTTTCCTTGAAAGAGATTTTACATCAACTCCGTCGACAACCAAACTTCCTTCATCATAGGTTTCTAATCCGTTGATACATCTAAGCAAGGTGGATTTGCCAGCTCCACTTCGTCCAACCAATCCATAGATCATTCCTCGAGGAATATCAATATTAATACCATTTAGGACCTGTAAATCGCCAAAGGATTTAGTAAGCTCCTTTATTTCAATCATATTTTACCGCCTACATTAAAATTTTACTTAAAAGTGATTATATTTTTTTATTTTAGGTAAAGATCAGTGTAATAATTTTTATCATATTCAATTTCGAGATCTTCTCGACCAGCTTTTTTTAGTTTCTCTTCAATAACTGCTTTATCACTGTTTGGCTCCATGATGTTTATTGTCTTATAAAGCCCTTCAATCATGCCACTAAACTTATTAAAAGGAATGCCAAGGCCCATTTCATCCTTACTCCAGCCAGCCATATATCGAGTTCCTGCACAGAGTGTTGAAATATTGATATCATCGCTTTCAAAGGGATACGCGGTGCATTCAGAACAAAATGCCTGATTACCGATAATCTTAAATTCTTTATATGTGCCATAGGTGTAGGTATACCCTTGCACAAGTCTCATCATGTTGTATGGGTTTGTAACAATAATAACGATATCTGGTGCTGTAGAATATGCCTTCAATGGTTTTACCATTACCCCATAAGCCTTTTGTGCAACATTGGTAGTGTTTTTAACGACCTTTTTTGCTGTCCCTAAATCCTGGTACATCCCTCTATCACGATATTGACACCCTGATAACCATTTCTCATCTGGTTCGATAATACCAAATGCTCGTGCAGCTGAAAGACAGCCGAAGTGTTCAAGATCCGCTTTGCGGGAATGACCCATCATAGCAAGCTTAACTAAAACACAATAAGGCATTCTGCTCTTTGCGGTCTGTGCATCAGCACTCTTAAACCCTTCCTCAGTATGAATAAATTTTACACCAATAATCTGGCGCTTTAGTTCCAGAGAACAATTGGCCTTTGCGACTATTTCAGTCATTATACTTACATTCATAATTGATTCCTTTCTTTTAAACGTAAAGCCCAGCAATGAGTTACGCCCATCCTCTTACCAGCCTTGGATACGAAGAAACTTAATTAATTAAGGCAAAGGCGCCTTTAAACGTTTCATTAAACTTTGCTTTATTTTGATCTGTCTTAAGTAGTTGCATGGCATCAACAGCCCATTTTGCGTTAACATCTGCTGCTTTTACGATAAGACCCATTGGATAATTAGAAGATTGCGCATCTTCATACAGGAATATATTAGGGTCAATATTCCCAGTTTTCTGGGCAATAAAAGCCATCGAGAAAACGATATCAACATCTCTAATACTACGTGCTGTACTTGTGACTTCAACTTCAGTAAACTCTAAGTTTTTCGGATTTTCAACAATGTCTACTTTTGTATAGAAGTTACCTTTTTTCTCACCAAGTTTGACTAACTTACACTCAGATAGCATTCGAATGCTCCTGTCTTGGTTAGCAGGGTCATTAGGAATAATAACCTTAGCACCACTTGGGAGTTGGTCTAAAGATTGATATTTTGTAGAATAAATTCTAAATGGTGAGTAATAGTAATAAGGTTGAACCATTTGCAAATCGGTATCATTTTCTTTACTGAAGGTTTTTATCCAAGGTAAGTGGTTTGCAAACACTGCATCAAGATTCCCATCCTTTAGTGCTGTGGCTGGCATATTGTTGCCATCAAACATGACAATTTCTGCAGTATTACCGCCCTTCTCAATAGCCTCTTTAATGTAATTAGCAGCCGTTTCAGTTAAAGGTACGCAACCTATTTTAATATGACGAGCTTTAGAATTATTATTGCTTTGTGTTCCTGTTGTTGCTTCCTTTGTTTGTGAACATGCCACCAAGGAAAATGAACAAACTAAGAGTAGTAATAAAGCGAAAGTTTTCAAT
>Ga0316602_10000846_pt1 | contig 11695 bp, 10 predicted proteins | sample OWC_soil_day10_C_FD_203103 | JGI IMG/M metagenome (GOLD analysis project Ga0316602, IMG submission 203103) | Wetland soil microbial communities from Old Woman Creek delta, Ohio, United States - OWC_soil_day10_CT | ecosystem: Environmental > Terrestrial > Soil > Wetlands | place: USA: Ohio... | reverse complement strand
AAAAACCGGTATGTGAAAAAAGGACTTGGAATCACACCGGTAAAGTTTGGCATTTCCTTTACGGCAGCCCATTTAAATCAGGGAAGTGCCCTGATTCAGGTATATACAGATGGATCTGTTTCCGTCACCCACGGAGCCATTGAGATGGGGCAGGAAGTTAACACGAAGATTGCCCAGATTGCGGCAACTACCCTGGGGGTGCCCATTGGATCAATCAGAATAGAAAGTAATAATACCAAACGGGTTGCTAACACCTCGGCAACTGCAGCGTCTTCCGGATGTGATTTAAACGGTCATGCGGTGGAGAATGCCGCACTTAAGATTCTTGGAAGGCTTAAAGAACTGGTATCAAAGCTATATTCCGGTGAAGATGGAGTGTTTGAAAACGGCTATGTCTATGGGGTGCATGAGGGAAAAATCGATTATGAGAATCCTCTTATCTCGTTTAAGGAGCTGGTACAAAAAGCATATTTTGAGCGGATTGATTTATGCGATCACGGGTATTACGCAACTCCCGGCATCTATTTTGACAGGGACAAAGGAGAAGGGCATCCATTTTTATATTATGTATTTGGAGCAGCAGTCACAGAAGTAACCGTTGATTTGCTTACCGGCCGCACCACCCTTGATTCTGCCCATATCCTTCATGACTGTGCAAGCAGTATTAACCCCATGGTGGATATCGGACAGATTCAGGGTGCTTTTATCCAGGGTGTGGGCTGGGTTACAACGGAAGAGCTGGTGTATCAGGACAAAGGAAGACTTTTAAGCAGTTCACCGGCTACCTATAAGATTCCAACCATTGGCGATATCCCTGAGGATTTTCATATTGAACTGATGGAAGGCTGCATGAATGAGCTTGGCATTAAGCGGTCAAAGGCCATTGGAGAACCGCCGTTTATCTATGGAGAATCCGTATTCTTTGCTATTACAGATGCTCTTAGCTCTCTGGGAAGTTATCCGGATGAATTAAGCATTCCGGCAACTCCGGAGAAAATCTGGAGGGTGATAGAGCGGAACAAAAAGCAGTGAATGGGTATTGACACTGAGTAGGAGAAAAGCACCTTATGAGCTTTTCTCCTGCTCTTTTAGAATTCTTATCAATACATGACAGAATTTAATCAGTGTATCTTTAGAAGTCGAAAGCGGAGCATAGATCCGTATGAGATTGTAATTTTCTGAAAATCCGGTAAAGAAGCCTTCTTTTAAAAGATTCTCATAAACTTTTTCTACACAGATGTAAGGCTGCAAAATAATCCCGATCATCAGTCCTTTTCCACGGACTTCTTTTATGTAAGGGGAATCTTTTAAATGCATTTTCAATAACTCACCTTTTATCTCAGCTTCTGCCACTAATTTCTGTTCGGCTATGGCAGTCAGTGTTTTTAATGCGATCATTGTACCCATGGGATCATCACTGTGAGATTGTACATATCGAAATCCGGAATCCTCAAGTTTCGGCTGATAGCTTGATCTGACCAATACTCCGCTGATGGGATATCCATTCCCCAGGCTTTTTCCCATTGCAATGAAATCCGGGCAAAGATCCGGTTCACAAAATTCTTCATAATGCTGGTAGCCAAAAAATTTGCCGGTTCTTCCGATGCCGGTAGTGACCTCGTTCATGATAAGCATTCCTCCGGCTGCTTTTATGCGTAAGGCAATAAATCTTATCAGTTTTTGCGGAGGAAATAAAATAAGACCGCCGGAGTTTCCTGGTTCCAGGACAAATGAGGCATAGATAGAAAAGTCAAAGGACTGAAATTTTGTACAGTCTTCACAGCTTTTTTCCCTGGGACAGTGTAAGCAGTCGGATGGATTAAAATCCGTCCATTTCTCCGGATCTCTGGGCATTCGAAGTCCGCATGCAGCGCCAAGATAGGAAATGGTAAGGCTCAGGCACTTGTGCCTGCCGGTAAGGAACTCAGAAAGCATAACACACAGTGATACTGCTTCTGTCCCGGAAGTTAAAAAAGTAGCACAGTAGGAAACAGGAAGCTTGGCAGAGTCTGTAAGAAGCTGAACCAGTTGGTCAAAGTGGGAGCAGTCAAAAAACTGATGGGTATGTACCGGATACTTTAAATCCTTAATGGCTTCTTTCAGGGTATATTTAGAGTGTCCTAAAACTGCAGCCCAACAGCCGGATTCAAGATCCACAAGGTTCCCATATTCTTCTGTAACCAGCATGTCATGCTCTGAGGGGGAAAGTGTTAGTGTTGTATTTGGCCGGGCAAACAGGCGAAGCCGTTTAGTACTGTTGTTTTTCATAAGAAATTCTCCTTCCAGGTGGATGATTGATATGAGAATAGTATATAATAGAGAAAAAGGCAGTACAATATTAGAAAAATATAACTGTACTACTACAGTGAGAGGCTAAACAGATGAAGAAATCGGAAGAAGTAAAAAAATATATTGGGGATCTGATTGAGAAAGGAAAATTAAAAAATGGAAGCAGACTTCCAAGCTGCAGAGAAACAGCAGCTATGTTGGCAATTAATAAGATTACCGTAAACCGTGCGTACAGAGAGCTTGAGGAGGAGCATAAGGTTTATTCGATTCAAAGAGGTGGATTTTATCTGGCAGATTTTGAACTGGAATCAGAACAGGAGAAGACAGTGGTGGACTTTACAGCAGTAAGACCGGATAAAAGACTTCTGCCCTACCGGGAGTTTACTCATGTCATGAATAAATCCGCGGAGTTATATAAGACAAGTGCCTATGATTACGAAGAACCAAAGGGACTTATGAGCTTAAGATACGTTCTTACGGATTATATGACGACTGGCGGAATCTATACCAGTCCGGAACAGATTCTGGTGACGAACGGAGCTCAACAGGCGATTAGTCTTGCCCTTCAGTGTATCTTTCCAGACCGGAAAGGAAAACTTCTGGTAGAAATACCGACTTATAGCCTGGCAATAAAACAGGCACAAATAATGGGCATTCAGATGATTGGAATTGAACGTACCAGCGCAGGGTATGACTTTAAAAAGCTGGAAAAGCTGCTGAAAGAAGAGGAAATACGAGCTTTTTATCTGATTCCCAGACATCACAATCCGACCGGGTACAATTTAAGCGAAAAGGATAAAAGAAAAGTTGCATATCTATCCAATACTTATTCCATTCTTTTGATCGAAGATGATTATCTGGCAGATTTGGGTTCCGGCAATCATGCCATGCCCGTTCATTACTATGGAGACAAGGAAAGAGTGATCTATATCCGGAGCTTTTCAAAAACCTTTATGCCCGGACTGCGGATTGGGGTTGGTGTATTTCCAAAGTTTATAGTTAATGAAGCAACAGAAAGGAAACGGCTTGCAGATCTAAACACATCCAAGCCATTTCAGTACGCGCTGGAACTTTTTATTAAAACCGGTATGTATGAAAAGCACATTCGTAAAGTTAGAAAGACTTATTCTGAGAAAATGAAAAAAGCTTCGGCAATTTATAGTTCTTTGAGAACTGAAGATATGAACTGGCACATTCCAGATAACGGAATCTTTATATGGATAATAGAGAGCAGGGAGATTAACGGCACTTTGTTGGAACGAAACCTAAAAGAGCAGGGGATTATCGTAAAGAATGCGGGGGATTGTTTCCTTCCGGGTGATTTAAGTGAGAACAGTAATAGAAGGTGTTACCGGCTGTGCCTTTCAGGAATTACTAATCAGAATCTGGAACGTCTTTCAGAGGTAATAATTGCATTTCAGCAAGCAAAACCGTTACATGAAAAATTTTGATGCCCCAGCAGGAGAAACGCTTATGAAGCAGGCTTCTCCTGTTTTTTTTGAATAAATTCAAGAATTGCTTTTACCGCAATCTCCTGCTGTTCTTCTCCCGGTATAAGAGCAGTTCCATCCCCTTTCTGACTTCCATAATTTCCAAAGCCGGCGTGATTTCCGCCTTCTATTGGAATTACATTTCCAGCTCCTTTAATTTTTTCCCGGCTTAACACGCCATCCATGGTCCCATATAGAACAAGTGCCTTTTGCGTGTCAATATCCCCATAAGGATAAGCCCCAAGAAGGATCAGTCCATTTAAGGAGTCAGGGTGAGATGCCATGTAACTGCTTGCCATGGCTCCGCCCAGAGAATGTCCGCCAATATACCAGTTTTTTATATCCGGAATCTCCTGCATGATTTTATCTGCAGCGGTAGAGTTAAATACAGCAAGATGAAATGGCATTTTTACAAGGATACAGGTGATTCCCTGGCTGGAGATTTTTGACAGAAGCGGATAGTAGGCCGCCGCTTCCACTTTTCCTCCCGGGTAAAAAATAAGGGCCGTATCGGTCTGGGTTTTGGAAGGTAAAAGGATATACTGCTTTTCCTCTTTTGCGCGTCCGTTTTTTATATCCTGATTCAGTGCATTTACAGCAACGCCCTCCGCTTTATAATAGATGGATGTATATATATAAAATGCAGTGATAAAGAGGATCAGGATTATCAGGAATCCAGCTGTTGCTTTTTTTAACAACTTTTTCATGAGAAATCAATCCTTTCATAAAAAGTGATAAAACACATTACAGGTATTATATACCTTCAACAGGGTATTTAAAACAGATTTACTTGAGTAAACAGATTGAAAGATTTCCGGTTACCATGTTTTTTGCGGTGAGATTTAATTGCATTGGCTATGGTATTGATATTTTCCATAATATGTTATTCAGCCAGGATTTCCGTGGAAGAGAAGGCTTTAAAAAGCCATTTTGGAAACGAATTTACGGAATATGAAAAACGCACCTATCGGTTGGTTCCTTATGTGTGGTAGTCCTGTTTCTATTTATCACCTAAGTTTCTTGAAATAGTTGATTCAGAATATCAGCTTCCGTCTTTTTTCTGCAATATCCATACACAGGAAGTGTAACTGGTAAAAGAGACGGAAGAACTTTTAACCGCCTCTCTTGTTTTATTAATTTTTCAGGCAACAATGCAATTGCCCGGTTGGTTGACAGCAGAGTAATCATTAAATCCAGCGTATCCACTTCGATTAAAGACAATTCGCTTTTTCCCTGACTTAGGGTTTGCATAGTTAAATGGCGAAGTGGGCATAACTTATCCCGGCTGACTATGACCGGCAAAACTTCTTCCGAATTCATATCCAGATTGGAGGAGGCAGTCCATAAAAGGATTTCCGGGTATTGAATCTGAAATATTTCAGTATCCGGTGACTGAGCCATGTGAGTGATGATTATATCATAAATCTGACTGTTAAAATTACGGTTTAATTTTTTCACAGCATCAGTATGCATGGTAAAATGACTGTTTTTTTCATATAACCATGGGAAGTAGAGCCTGGAAAGAAGCTGTGTTGAGCCTACACGGATTTCCTGGTTTTCTGATTGAAATTCCTGGTATAGATTTTTAAGCGTATCTTCCATCACAACGGCATATTGGTAAAAACGTTCCCCATCAGGAAGTATTTTAAGCCCTGATCTGGTACGGAGAAAAAAAGTACCATGAAATTCTTTCTCAAGTTTCATAAGACGGGTGGATACATTGGACTGGGTATAGTGCAGGAGTTCTGCCGTTTTTGTTATGGATCTGTTTCTGTATAACTTCAAAAAGATAGCAATGTCATTTATTTCCATATTTTCCCTCCTATCCATCATTATGAATGATGTTTGGATTCATTATCAGTTATTATACTATTATTAAATAGTAATGTAAAATGAAGTTATAAAAAATAAGAGGAGGGATATAAAATGACAGGAATGCAGTATGTAATAACACTTCCAGGTGATTACGATATGGATATTATCAGGAAACGGGTGGAGGAAAACGGAAATAAAACGGATGGTTTCCCAGGTTTGAAATATAAATGCTATCTGATACGTGAAAAAGGTATGGATGATTTTGAACAGGTTTATGCGCCTCTTTATTTATGGGATCAGGAAGAGGGTATGAATCAATTTCTCTTTGGCGGATATTACGATCAAATCATCAAATCCTTTGGCTGGCAGCAGGTTAATATTGGCATACCTCTGTTTGCCCAATTTGATAATCAGTTTCTGAACTCCCGCTATGTGATGGAAATAACCGGCAGTATCTCTCCGGAATTATCTTTAAGTAAAGTTCCCCAAAAAATCAAGCTGATTACGGAGAGGAAAGAGGAGATCACTGGGCAGGTATGCATCTATAATCCTGATAAATGGAAATATAGTGTATTTCAATTTATGAAAGAACGCCCTCAAATCCAGGAAGGCTGTAGAATTTATCAGATTCTTCATATTTCAGAGGGAAGGAGTCGCTAAGATCTACAATCAGTTAATACGTTTGCTTATAATGCCAAAACACTTTGCTTAATAAGTGCTTTGGCATTTTCTTAATTCCTGTCCGCAGGACATTGACATTTGTTTACTGATTCTCTAAAATAACAAGCGGGAGAGGAGTTATACATATGAATAATGTTTCATTGAGCGTATTACTGATCATTTCTTCTGCACTGATCGGTAATTTTGTTATTTATGGCCTGGCCAGAAGAAGAATTCCTGGTGTTTTCTATTTTTGCCTTTTAATGATTGCAATGATTTTTCACTGTGTAGGATATGCTTTTGAGCTGCTGTCGGATACAGTCGGAACCATGTATATCTGGATTCGTGTTGAATATATTGGAGCGTCATTTTATCCGTTTTTAATTATGATGTTTACCAGGGAATATACAGAAGAAAAAAAGATTGCCAATAAATTTATGGTAACCCTTGTCCTGATGGTTAATGTCATTACATTAATTCTTGTTTATACCAATAATTATCATTTTCTATATTACTCATCCATGGGCGTGGATGATTCACCTGGATTTCCCATACTGGTACTGGAAAAGGGAATCTGGTATTATATTCAGGTTCTCGTTCTCTGCATTTCCATTTTATACAGCATAACGGTACTAATAATAAAACTGAAAAGATCCAGTGGCAGTTACAGGGATAAAGTGTTGTTTCTGCTGATAGGGGTAAGCGCACCTATAATTACGATGATGCTTTATATGCTGGGTGTGGGTCCTGTTTATCTGGATCTGACTCCATTTTCCTATTTTATCATGAGCATTTCCATTACAATAGGTCTTTTCAGATATGATATGCTGGTTCTTAATCCAATTACCTATGAGATGATATTCCAAAGCATTAATGAAGCGGTTCTTGTAATAGACAGCAATGGCATGCTGTTAGGTTTTAATAATGTATCCAAAGAATTTTTCCCGTCTCTCTCAAAAATGAAAATAGGACAGTCTTATGAGCTGATTGAAGAGTTGAAAAATCATAACCTGGACTCGTTAAATTCGGTACATGAGATTTGTGGCAGGAAATACAGTTTTAAGGCAATTGCAATGAAAACTCACAGAGTCTGCATTTATGTTGCCAATGATATCACAGAATCGGAAAATGCAAAAAAGCAGCTGGAGATTCTGGCGACCATTGATTCTCTGACCGGACTTTACAACCGCAGATTTTTTATGGAGCAGGTGGAGCAGTCTCGTTTAGACGGTGTGTTCATAATTATGGACTTAGATCATTTTAAAGTGATCAATGATACCTTCGGACATTTTGAGGGAGACCGGGTTTTAAGTGATTTTGGAGTATTGATTCAGCATACCTTTCCAGACCATATTTCCTGCCGTTATGGAGGGGAGGAGTTTGCTATATTTCTGGCAGAAACCAGTTTGGGAGAGGCTTATAAGCGGGTGGAGTCTTTAAGACAGAAAAACAATATGGGAACACAGAGCTGCAAGGTCACATTTTCAGCTGGGATTTCTGAATATGTGTTAGGAACAGAGACAGTCTCTGAGTCACTGATACGGGCTGACCAGAAGCTTTATGAAGCAAAGGAGAGGGGAAGAGACAGAATCTGTTTTTAAAGTTTTACAATTTTCAGTCAGACAATATGCAGCAATTGAGGACAGGAAAAGAATGATCTGAAACCTTATAATAATATGTGACAGGGGGTGTTGATAATGGAATGGGTAAAATTGATACAAACGGCGCTTGACTACATGGAGGCTCATCTTTTGGAGAAGATCAGCTATGATGATGTTGCCAGAGAGATCCATATGTCCAGCTATAATTTTCACAGAACCTTTAGTCTTATGGCAGGTATGACAGCCAGTGAGTACATCAGGAACCGCAGGCTCTCTTTGGCAGGCCAGGAGCTTCAGATGACGGATATAAAGGTGATTGATGCAGCCTATAAATACGGATATGAAACTCCGGAAAGCTTTGCAAAGGCATTTTCCAGATTTCATGGAGTAACTCCAAAAGCGGCAAAGTTAAGGGGAACCCGGCTTTCATTATTTAATGCTCTGGTTATTAAAATCACATTGGAAGGTGGAAGAAACATGGATTACAGAATTGTGGATACGGGAAATATGAGATTTGCTGCAAAAGTGAAAGCATTTAAAAATGAGATGATTAACGACGAGAAAAATCATGAGATACCTGATTTCTGGACAGAGTGCAGAAAGGAAAAGATTCTTGATGAACTTTATGAGCTGCGGCAGAAAGGGAAAAGAGATATTTACGGATTGTGCAGCCCTACTAAAGAAAACGAGAGAACTTTTGACTACGGTATTGGAGTTATTCTTGATGAGGAAACACCGGTTGAGAAAGTGGAAGAGTTAACCAGTCGGGGATATCGCATCTGGGAGACCAGGCCTGCAACGTATGCAGTTTTCTCCTGTTTTGGTAAAGATGGTGGCTGCATCAATGAGATTTGGGGCAGATTTTTCAAAGAATTTCTTCCACAGTCCGGCTATGAACAGACGGATAAAACGGATTTCGAAATTTATTATGAGAAAGGTACTCCCGGATTGTTTTGTGAACTTTGGATACCTGTAACAGTGCGTAGGAGGATGTGATAAGAAAGCTGCCCCGAAAGAGGCAGCTTTCTTTTCCAGGATCTGGATAAAACATGGTAGATATGCTATACTTCAGGTAACAATTGGATCTATGTAAAAAACACTTGGAGGGGTAAAATGAGGTATCGAAAACTGGGTAAAACGGGGTTAATGGTCAGCGAAATCGGCCTTGGGGGCGAATGGCTGGAACGTAAAAATTATGAAGAAGTAGAAGAAGTGGTAAGACTTTGCAAAGAACAGGGAGTCAATATTTTAGACTGCTGGATGTCAGAGCCAAATGTGAGAACCAATCTGGGGGAAGCGATGAAAGGCTGCAGAGATCAATGGATCATACAGGGACATTTAGGCGCTACCTGGCAGAATGGGCAGTATGTCAGAACCCGTGATATGGAAAAGGTAAAGGAAGCCTTTGAAGATCTGCTGACCCGTTTCCAGACGGATTACATGGATCTTGGAATGATACACTTTGTGGATGAGTCAGCTGAGTTTTATAAAATCATGAACGGGGAGTTTATTGAATACGTCAGGGGGCTGAAAGAAAAAGGAGCGATTCGCCATATCGGTATGAGCACTCACAATCCTGCTGTCGCAAAGCTGGCTGCTTTAAGCGGAGAGATTGAGATGATTCTTTTCAGTTTAAATCCGGCATTCGATCTGCTTCCGCCAACAGAGGATATGAATGAATTGTTCCAAAAGAATTATCAGGAAGATTTAAACGGGATTGCTCCCGAGAGGGCTGAACTTTACAAGCTTTGTGACAGGGAAGGCGTTGGTATTACTGTAATGAAGGGATATGGTGGAGGCAGGCTGTTTTCTGCAGAAAATTCTCCGTTTGGAGTGGCTCTGACACCGGCGCAGTGTATTCATTATGCCCTTACCCGTCCTGCAGTCGCTTCCATAATGGTGGGGTTAAGTACACCAGATGAAGTGAAACAGGCTCTTGCCTACGAAACTGCCACAGAACAGGAAAAGGATTATGCCAGTGTACTTGCCAGTGCTCCTCATCATGCCTATTCCGGTCAGTGTACTTATTGTGGTCATTGCGCACCCTGTCCAGCCCACATCGATATTGCCATGGTAAATAAACTGTATGATCTGGCTGCCATGCAGGAAGAAGTTCCTGGGACAGTACGTGCCCATTATGAAAATCTTTCTTCCAACGCCTCTGACTGCATCGCCTGTAAAGCATGTGAAACACGGTGTCCATTCGAGGTGCCAATTGTTGAACGAATGGAAAAAGCCAGGGATTTGCTTGGGTAAGAATCGGAGGAGACAGATGAAAATAGCGGTATTTTCCGATATCCACAGTAATTATCACGGGTTTCATGCATGCTACGAGGAAGCAGTAAAAAGAGGGGTGAATCAGTTCCTGTTTCTGGGAGACTATGTCAGTGACTGTGCATACCCAGAAAAGACAATGGAGCTTTTGTATCATATCAGAGACCGGTATCCCTGTACTTTTATACGGGGAAACCGGGAGGACTATTTATTAAATCACAAAAACGGGGCAGAAGATGGCTGGGTTTCTCCATCTTCTGCTTCCGGAAGTCTTTTATATACCTACGAACATCTTACAAAAGCGGATCTGGAATTTTTTGAAAGTATGGATCTGTCAGGAAGAATGAAGATAGAAGGTTATTCTGATTTTTATTATTGCCATGGAACGTTAGAAAATACTAAGGGTGTGTTCCACCTCGGAAGTGAAAGCGCAAAGGAAGTGCTTAACCATTTAGATGCAGATCTTATTATCTGCGGACACACTCACAGGCAGGGGATCTTCCAATATAAAGGGAAGACTCAAGTCAATACGGGATCTGTAGGTGTTCCGTGGGACTATGGCGGTGATGCGCAGTTTTGTATTCTTCACGGAGATAAGGGATTATGGAAACCAGAGCTGGTTCAGTTGGATTACGATAAATCTTTGGCTGTAAAGGAACTATATGAAAGCCATTTAAATGAAAAGGCGAGGGTCTGGACGAGGATTGTTGAGAAAACACTGATTACAGGAATTGATCAGTCAATGCGTTGCCTTACAACTGCACTTAAAAAATGGGAGAACGACGGAGGAAGCGGTATCTGGTCCATGCTTCCTGAAACGTATTGGGAAGATGCAGCAGCTGAATTGGGGTTATGAATAGTAAGAAAAAGTAGCTATAATAGGTGGCGGGAGTAGTGATTCATCAGTTTGATGGTTCGTTACTCCTGCGTTTTTTTATTTGCGGCCTTATCCTGGCATTGCTGACTTACATAGACAGCATGCCCCGTATCATCGGGCATAAGTTAAAAAATAGCCTACCCCGATGCAAATAGGATAGGCGGTGTCCGTCACTCCATAGACTCATTTAGAGTATTTATCTTACATTTTAGGAGCTGAAAAAAGAAACAAAAGTATCCATGATACTGGCATCAGCAGATCCGGCAGAATCGTCCATGTATTATGTGGGGCATAGTTCTTTTTTTTAACAACTTCCCAGATGTGGTTAATCCCAGCTAGCAAATATAAAGGAGATGCCAGCACGATTGCAGCCAACCAGAATTCCCGGTGATAAAAAATACAGAAAAGTCCGGCGAGAGCAAATCCTGCTTCTGCAAAACCCAGCTCCTTCTGAAAGGGGCTTCCCTTGCTCCAGCCAATTGATTCAGCTACCATGTCAGACTGGAATACATGGCCTAAAAAGCTGACAGCACCGGAAAGTGTAAGTGTGATTGTCAGCTGGTAAAACAACAGATTCTGGCAGAATGTGGAAAATGTGTGAAATGCCGGGTTTATGACTGCCGTAATGAAACCAACAAATAGTCCCAAAATCCAGATAACTAAAAAAATCATAATATATTACCTCCTGT
>Ga0316602_10000844_pt1 | contig 11721 bp, 11 predicted proteins | sample OWC_soil_day10_C_FD_203103 | JGI IMG/M metagenome (GOLD analysis project Ga0316602, IMG submission 203103) | Wetland soil microbial communities from Old Woman Creek delta, Ohio, United States - OWC_soil_day10_CT | ecosystem: Environmental > Terrestrial > Soil > Wetlands | place: USA: Ohio... | reverse complement strand
GGCTTATCATTGTTCCTTGTTCACCCGCTTCTTCCAAACGCTGCCGCCACAAATACATGATTGCCAACGCGAAAGAAATCGCCAGTGCCCCATAGGCAATAACCGCTGTGATGACATGAATGAGTAACCAATTGCTTTTAAGAGCAGGCATGAGAGGACGAACCTCTTGATAAAAGCTGGAAAATATACCTGTCAGAACAAAGGCTACCGGCAATACAAAGGCACCCAGAGAGTAATTCTTGTAACGATAAGCTATGTACAAATAGAAAAAAATCAGTCCCCAGACAAAAGCCATACCAAATTCATACATATTAGCAAAGGGGATGCGCCCAGCCTGCAGAGTACGGGAAGTCAGCGCTAATGTATTCACTACAAAACCAATCACCGTCAAAGCAATTGCCCAGCGTCCAAGCCTTTCCTTCAGCCAAATAAGATGCCCAATATTGAAACAACTTGCTAAAAAGTAACTGACAAAAGCTGAATTAAAAAACTCTTTTTCCAAAGCACCCACACGATTTCACCTATCCTTTTTGATTACTCGCCAAAATTGTTTTTTTATAAAGACTGGCAAAAAAGCCAAAGGCAAGCAAAAGAAACCCAAACCACACCAGGGGTATTCCAGGGTCTCGTTTAATGAGCAGCCCCGAAAAAGGCTGTGCCTCTATAAATTTCACCATTCCCATTTGGGGGCCGATGAATCTGCTGCTGCCTAAAGGTGCAGCTCCCCAATCATATTCTCGCCCGCCTTTATAGACAATATACATGATTTGAGGGTTCACTCCCCCGACATACCGCACCGGCAGAATCATCATATCTCCCTCAAGTATCATCCCTCGTCCCTCACCCAGGCTGGTTTCCTGCAGCACCTTGCCAGCAGCATCTAAATACTGGGTTTGTATTGCCATGCCAAAAGAAGATTGATAAATGCTTATCCCCTGGTAGATCAAAGGATGATTGACTTTCACCTCTTGAGTAAATCCATTCTGCCCATTATGTTCAATACGAATGTGACTGATCCAATCGGAAACTGTTCCATCAGCATAATATTGGGTTTCAAAATTCTCCAGGTGTAATGTAAACGGCTCACCAATACCCCTGTATTTTTCCTGGGTGATTTCATAATCCTTCCCAACAGAAAGATTGATTTCCTCGCTAAAGCCATAGACATTCCCATATAAAGCTCCTAAAACAATCAATACAATCGCCATGTGCACTGCGAATGTCCCCCAGGGAGCCAAATGGCGCCATTTATTTGAAAGACATAAAGCAGCAAGCTGCTTCATGCTGCAAATAAAAGTACTGCCGCAAATCAAGGCTAGCAATAAGCGAAAGCCCATACTATGATAGATATCATATCTCTGAGGTGAAATAACAGTCCCTATCATCGCTGCCCCAACCAATAGCATGAGCAATGCCATTGCAACCTTCATGGACGTAACGATATGTAGTACCTGAAAAACCCTTTTTCTATATGTTGTCTGCTGGACGATTACATCCTGTTCGTTCATATTACCCTCCTACTTATCTTCCAGTTACCATGATAGTATTCCATATTTGGTAAAAAAAAATAAGTCAGAACCATAATAATTATGGTTCTGACTCATTTTTTTATAATCCTAATTTACTGTATAAATGGGCTCTAAAGAGGCGCAAGCGAAACTCCCACAAGCCATATTTGGGCTGAGGCATATTAATGCGCTTTAATGCATAAGAATCGGTCTTTGCATCATTTAATCCAGCAAGGCCGGAGCAAGCGCCTCGGTATCCCGTCTCTTTTAATATTTGCTGAGCACCTTTCGAAAACTGCCCATAGGGATAGGCAAAAAATTGAATGGGAGTACCAATTTGTCTTTCCAAAGCCACTTTTGATTCCGCCGCTTCCCGCCGCTGTTCTGTAGCATTAATTTCATTCATCCCCACATGGGACATGGTGTGGGAGCCAATTTCCGTGTGCCTTTCCTGCATGTAGGCTACCTGCTGCCAGGATAAATAGTCTGTTGTACCAATTAAGCTTGGTACAACAAAGACCGTGGCTGACATGCCGTACTGTTCCATAATCGGCAGCGCAGTCAGATAATTGTCTGCATATCCATCATCAAAGGTAATCACAATGGGCTTTTCAGGTAAGACGGTCTCTCCAGTAAAAGAATTAAATAAGTCTTCTAGAGAAATAGCATGGTATCCATTTTCCTTTAGGTATTTCATTTGTTCTTCAAACTGACTGGCAGTCACGCTGTAAATCTCCTCATCCACTTCACCCACCTGGTGGTAAGCTAAGATCGGTACAGCATTCGTGGGCCAAAACAGCCAGCCAAGAATCGCTACCATAACAAGGACACCAAATGCCAAAAATTTATTCATGTTCCAACTCCATAGCAATCTGTTCTATTTTTCGCAGCCGGTGGTTCATTCCCGATTTCCCTACTCTGCCATCCATAGCATCTACCAGTTCCTGCAAGGTAGCTTCTGGGTGGGCTAATCGCAACTTAGCAACGATAAGCAGAGACGGGGGCAGTTTATCAAGCCCCTTTTGCCGGGCAATGATCTCAATACATTTTACCTGCCGCACCGCTGCATTTACCGTTTTCTGCAGGTTAGCCGTTTCACAATTCACCAGCCGATTGACTTGATTACGCATGCCCTTTACTACGCGAACATTTTCAAAGGTCAAAAGAGCATTATGAGCACCGATCAGTCGCAGAAAATCAATGATGGCATCTCCATCTTTTAAATAATCAATATAATCATTTTTACGCTCTGTCATTCCAACAGGCAAGGAAAAAAACTTCATCAAACGCACGAGGGCTTTAGCAAAGTCTAAATTACCTGTAACCAATTCCAGATGATAATCCCCTTCTGGCTTGTTTACAGAGCCACCGCCTAAAAAAGCACCTCGTAAATAGGAACGACGACAGCAGGATTTTCGCAAAATACCGCTATCACTGCTTACATTCAAATTTTCGCCCCGCATAATCCCTAAAGCTGCTAACAACTCTGTCACCACTGGTGATGGCACTACTTTGATCAAATAGGAATTGTTTTTCTTTAAACGACGACCACGGGTAACAACCACTTCTGTTTTTAAATGAAAGCCACTTTTAATCAAGGTGAGAGCTTTACGCGCTACAGCAGCATTCTCCGTAGTAAAATTAATCCCAAGATTACTATTGCCGCCAATTAACATGGTACCGCCCATACGAATCAGAGAGGCCAATTCTGCCATATTGCAGCACTCTTGCTCTTCTACGATCCGAGCCAATTCATTTCTTACTTCAGCAGAATAAGAAGCCAATCTACTTCACCCCCGTCAAGCTGCTTTGCCTTAACGCCGCAAAACTCAGCGCTCCGTTTTCTTAAGATCCTTGATACTTTCCGCAATTAAATAATAATCCAATAATCGCATACGCTCCGAGTTGGTCTTAAGCTTATAGATCATGGAAACAATGGTTCGAGACAATTTAAGAGGATCATGGCGCACTAAATTCGTCTCATTAATTACATCTGCCTGGGTCACTTTGATCCCCATTGTTTCTACTTTCTCTGCATCGTTTTTTACAGGATAGGCCCCTTGATCCGCATATTTTTGCTGCAATTCTTCTGCTACATTTTGATTATTGATCACAACATAATCAATAACTCCAGGACCTACATGGTCTAAAATCGCCTGCACATGCTCTGATGCGCTATAGCCATCTGTTTCTCCCGGCTGGGTCATTACATTGCAGATATAGATTTTGACAGCCTGGCTTTTCCGCAATGTATCCGCCACTCCCCGCACCAACAGATTAGGAAGAATACTGGTATATAAGCTGCCAGGTCCTAAAATAATGGCGTCTGCATCTCGTATGGCTTCCAGAGAGCTTTCCACGGGCATGGTTTCTTCCGGATGCAAATACACTCTTTCAATCCGTTTATTGACAAGAGGAATCTGCGACTCGCCTTCCACGATACTGCCATCCGTCATTTTAGCCCATAACCGTACTGTTTGGGTCGATGCCGGCAATACTCGGCCCCGTACCGCTAAAACCTTACTGGATTCCTTTAAAGCCTGCTCTACATCTCCTAGTACTTCTGTCATCGCAGCAATGAATAAGTTACCGAAATTGTGTCCCGCCAGTCCCCCTGTACCGCCAAATCGGTGCTGAAAGAGTTTTTCCATCAGTGGCTCGGTATCTGCCAATGCCACCAAACAGTTTCGCAAATCTCCTGGAGGAATCATGCCTAAATCCTGCCGTATTCGCCCAGAAGAACCGCCATCATCAGCAACCGTAACGATCGCTGTGATATTACTGGTTACACTCTTAATACCTCTTAACAGTACGGATAAGCCTGTTCCACCGCCAATAACCGTCACTGCTGGTCCCCGATTGAGTTTGCGTTTCTGAAAAATGAGCTCGATCAATCGTTCAGACCCGTCGGGAATGAGTACACTGATCACCGAAGCAATAATCTGCTTGGTGGCCAGCGTCATCAAGACCAAGCCACCTGCAATAATAAAGATCCCTACAATGGTCGTAACCGTATAATAATACCTGCCCGTCGTCAGGTACACCATTCTGAAAATCGTCTCTTCAAAATTGCCTACATATTTATAATTGAATACGATGGCAAGCCCCATACTGGCTATGATAACGCCCATAGAAAATAATAACAGCCACCGTTTCACTTTAATGCCTGGGTACATCCACTTTAAAAAGTGCATATATATTACACCTCAATTTCTATCTCACCACTACTACTCGCCGCTTTTTCAGCAATGTATCTTCATCTATACTATGTTACCCCTCAACAGGTGCTTCTAAAACATTGTGCTTAATATCCCGATGATCTACATTTACTTTATAGCCTTTGTTCTTTAAACCTTCGTAGATTTTACCAGCGACAAATACAGAGCGATGCATGCCGCCAGTGCAACCAATAGCAATGATAAGCTGACTTTTTCCTTCTTTGATGTAATTAGGCACTAAAAAGTCTACAAAACCAGAAACCTGTTCCATAAACTGCTGGGTAATCGGCCATTTCCAAATATATTCGCCCACTTCCGCTACGGCTCCGCTTTTGCGTCGCAAAGACTCGACATAAAAAGGATTGGGCAAAAAGCGTACATCAAAAACCATATCTGCATCTAAAGGAATACCATATTTAAATCCAAAAGAGACAACGGTAATATTCATACGCTGCTGTTCATGTTCACTGGTAAAGAGCCCAGTGATTTTTTCCCTGAGCTTGGCAGTGCTTAATTCCGATGTATCTATAATTTGCGTAGCTCGTCCTCTTACGTGGTCAATTTTTTCTCGTTCACGGCTAATCCCTTCTATAATACGGCCATGGGGTGCCATAGGGTGCCGACGCCTGGTTTCCTTATAACGCCGGATTAGGGTCTCATCAGAAGCTTCTAAGAAAAGCATTTCATAACGATAGCCCTGCTTTTCTAAATCTTCTAAGGCTTGTATCAGGGTATCAAAAAACTCTCGCCCGCGAATATCCACTACTAAACCGACTTTATTTACCCGCCCTGCCGATTGGGTACAAAGTTCGGCAAATTTAGGAATCAGCATAGGAGGCAAATTATCAACACAAAAATATCCCAGATCTTCCATGGTTCTCACCACCTGAGTCTTACCTGCACCTGACATGCCCGTGATAATCACCAAACGAACATCGTCCATATTCTACACCTCCAAGTCACTAATTCACGCTGCTGTTTCTGTTAGAACGACGGTTTAAATGGCGCAGCACACTTTCAACCGATGTATTGATCACTAAATCAGGGGAAATATCATATTTCTCCAATATTTCAATGGCCTTGCTGAAATCTCCTATGGCCAGGGCAAAATGGCTATCTGTCCCCAGGATAATTTTTGCCCCATACTGTTTCGCCAAGGCAGCAATATTTTCACAATAGGGTCTGCTGCCCACTCGAGATACCTTGAGAGAGCTATTATTAATCTCTAAGGCAACATCATATTCTACAGCCGCTTTTACAATCGTCTCAGCATCCACCAAATATTCAGGGTTACCTGGATGAACAATCGCATCCACCCAAGGATTTTTCATAGCATTAACCATCATTTGCGTATTTTTGGCAACAGAGCCATTGGGGGAACAAACAGTATGCAAACCAGCTAATACAATATCAAGGCTGGCGAGCCGGTCCTCTGCCAAATCTAAACTACCCTCGTGATCAATCACATTCGCCTCTACCCCTTTTAGAATACGAACACCAAATAATTCAGCTGGTACTGCCTTTAAATTGCCAAAGTGATAGGCATGGGGGCCTCCTGGCATATCTGGACCGTGATCCGTAATTGCAATCATCTCAAGACCTTTTTCTGCTGCTGCAGTCACATTTTCCAATATCGTACTATAGGCATGACCGCTTGCTACCGTATGAATATGTAAATCAGCGACAATTTTCATACTCTCGCCCTCCTTATTACCTATATTATCTTTCAATTATATGGCAAATCCGCTAAAAAAGCAAAAAGAGTGCATCACATTTATGCACTCTTTAAAAATTATAAGTTTAGGTGGAACGTTGAATACAGAGGGAACAGAATTAAAAATCCTCCTTTGTGTCCTTCGTGTACGCGTAAGCGTCTTTGCGTCTTCGCGTTTCAACCGTTTTCTTATACAGGTTTTTATATCATAACTGCGGCTACATCTCTGGCACCATATTGCAGCTGTTCATCTTCCGTAACTTCTCTTATGGACAAGTAAATGATATCCAGCATATGCTCAATTTCGGTGATTGTACTTGCCAAAGGCGGCATAAATACTACTACGCTGCCAATGGGACGAATGATTAAACCATGTTCACGGGCCTTTTTGCAAACCTTAGCCCCAACAGCCATTTCCCAAGGAAAGGGAATCTTTTCTTGAGGATTTTCCACGAGCTCGATGCCAATCATCAAACCCCGCTGACGGATATCCCCTACATGTTTCAACGTAAAGCCAGCTAGTTTATTGCGAGCTGCTTCTATTTTCCCTTGAAGATTCTCTAATACTTTCTCGTCTCGAAATATTTTTAAATTAGCCAGCCCTGCGGCACAGCATAACGGATTTCCTGTATAAGAATGTCCATGGTAAAAGGTCCGCTGCTGAGCATAGTCTCCTAAGAAAGCATTATAAATTTCATCTGTCATAAAAGTAGCTGCCAAGGGTAAATATCCCCCTGTGATGCCTTTTGCCACCATCATAAAATCAGGGGACACATCTTCATGATCACAAGCAAACATTTTGCCTGTACGTCCAAAGCCCGTCGCGACTTCATCCACCAGCAGCAATACGTTATGTTTCTTGGTTATCTCTCGCAGCCGCTTCAAATAGCCAGAGGGCTGAGTCAACATACCTGCTGCTGCCTGAACCAAGGGCTCCACAATAATGGCGGCAATTTCCTCATGTCCTTCCTCTAGGATTTTCTCAACTTCCTTGCTACAGGCCATACCGCACAGCTCAGCCCCTGAAGATAACTTGCAATGGTAGCAGCAGGGAGCTGGAGCCTGGATGGTTTCAAATAATAGTGCCGAAAAAATGCGATGAAATAAATCAATGCCTCCCACGCTAACGGTACCAACCGTATCACCATGATAAGCATTAGCTAAGGTAATAAACTTTTGTTTTTTAGGCTTACCTTTTAGCTGCCAATATTGAAATGCCATTTTAATCCCAATCTCTACAGCTGTAGAACCATCATCAGAATAAAACAGCTTTTTTAACCCCTGGGGTACAACTGCCATTAATTCTTCTGCGAGCTGGGCTGCTGGCACATTCACCAAGCCTAACATGGTAGTATGAGCGACTTTCCCCAATTGCTCAATAATCGCCTGATCAATGACAGGGTGACGATGCCCATGAAGATTGACCCATAAAGAAGATACACCATCATAATAGCTATTGCCCTGGTCATCAATGAGCTTGATACCTTCCGCTGATTCAATCACCATCTGAGGTTGTGCCACCCATTCCTGCATTTGCGTGAAAGGATGCCAGATATATTCTTTATCCTTTTCTTCTATACTGCTCATAACCCTTTCCTCCCCCTTATCACATCGAAAATTGCATCTATCTGTAAATGTTCTTCCGCTAACTGCGCTAAACCTGCGATTTTCCCCTTGGGTACACTGATCCCAGGAGCATAAGGGAACTTCCCTAGAATAGGTAATCCCGTCATTTCTTTTATATACTCTTCATTAGAGATTTCCAAAATGCTCACTTTCTCCTGATTCCAGCCATTTATAATAATTCCTGCCATATTTAACCCGCGACTGCGTCCATATTCGACTGTCAATACCGTATGATTTATGGTTCCAAGGTTGGGCCTGGTAACGACAATGATTGGCAGTGCTAATTCAGCCATCAAATCAGCCACTGTGTAGTTTTTCCATAATGGAGCAACGATGCCTCCCACGCCTTCCACAATAACGGGGTTATGAAGCTGGGTTAACTGTTGAAAGGAAGTAATAAAATCCTGTATATTGATTGTTACGCCACTAATGGCAGCTGCTACGGCAGGGGTTAGGGCAGGAGCCAAACAAACAGGATTCACCAATTGGGTTTCCTCAGGACCAATGCCCGCTGCCTGCATCAAAAAAGCAGCATCTTCTGCCATAAGGTTTCCCATTCGATCCGCTACGCCGCCGGAAGCCACCGGCTTCATAACACCTACATCACAGCCCCGCCCTCTGAGCGCTACGGCAATGGCTCCTGTAATCACAGTCTTCCCAACCTCTGTATCCGTTGCTGTAATAAATAAACCGGTCATACTATCACCTCGTCCTATTTTAAAATATAGATACCTATAAGCTAGAGAAATGTTCATGTCCTTTTGAAACATAATCGAACCACAAAGACGCAAAGGACACAAAGGGGTTATTTTTTGTGCACTCCTTTGTGTGCCGCGTCAGCGGCATTGTGACCTTTGTGGTTCGTAAAGTCTTATATTTGCTCCTCACAACATAGTTCAGTCATTTGTTAACATCACTTATATTAACTTTACTCTTCTGCTCACTGCAATGATGCTTTCCACCGCTTGGGCTAATTCTTTCCTGTCATGGGCAGCGGATATTGTCAGGCGCAAACAACTGCTGCCAGGGGGTACTGTCGGCGGGCGAATGGCTGATACGAGTAAGCCTTCTTCTTTTAGCAGCTCCACCATCTTTACCGCAAGGGCTGCTTCTCCTACCATAATCGGCAGTATAGGAGTCATATTTCCTTCTACAGGTACGCCAGCAAAAGTTAATGCCTCTCGTACATATTGAGCATTCTGTAATACAGTCTCGACCAGCTCCGGATGATTTTGCAGCTCAAGCAATGCCCCATAAGCCGCCCCCACTGTCGCTGGGGATAAAGCAGTAGAGAAAATAAAACTGCGGGCTTTATTCATCAAGTATGCAATCAGCGCTTGGCTGCCGGCCACATAACCACCTTCTGATGCCAAAGACTTACTCAATGTTCCCATTTGGATGTCGACCTTTCCCTGCAGACCAAAATGATCCACCGTACCGCAGCCCCCATGCCCCAAGACCCCTACTGCATGGGCATCATCCACCATAATCATAGCCTCATAGGTTTCTCCTAAGGCAACAATATCATCCAGAGGTGCAATATCACCATCCATACTGAATACCCCGTCAGTGACAATGAGACGCCGGCCTGAGCAAGGAGTATCTTTTAGTTTCTCTGCCAAATCATCCATATCCCCATGACGATATACCACCCTATGAGCTTTAGACAAACAACAGCCATCAATGATGCTGGCATGATTGAGTGCATCGCTGAAGATTACATCTCCCTTACCAGATAAGGCACTAATCACTCCTACATTGGCCATATAACCTGTATTAAAAACTACAGCAGCTTCCGTCTTCTTAAAGGCTGCCAGTCCTTGTTCCAACTTTTGATACAGGGGATGGCTCCCCGTTGTCAGCCTGGCTCCTCCTGATCCTGTGCCATACTGAGAAATAGCATCTACAGCTGCCTGCTGTACAGCAGAAGAATGGGTTAATCCTAAATAATTATTCGTCGATAATGATAAATAGGTTTTACCTTCCAGCTCTACGTGAACCGCATCTGAAAATCGATAACTCACTGGCTTTCGGTATAAATTCTGTTCCTGAACCTTTAAAAGATATGTTTTACAAAATTCCATATTGTACCTTGTCCTTTATAGTATTACAAGCACTGGCTGATGCTGTAAATAATTCTCCAAAAGGAATCTATCCGCAGCAGGATTTACAAAAAAGATTCGTCCGCCCACAGGATTTCCTAAGGATTTACAATGAGGAATGCGAATATATCCCTTAGCAGAAGCAACATATCCCGTTGTATATTCAGGATCATCAGACCAGCAAAGTTCAGCTACTATACCAGGACCAGCAGCTACTTTACTTGCCAGCACCAGCGCTTCTTGCACATGCAGATTGTGAATCCCCTGTTTTATCAATCTATCAATCAATGCATCTTCATTTTCAATATCCATACGAGATACCCGAATACCTCTGTCTTGTGTATGATCAAGACGCTGACCCGTAACAGCACATAACAGCATGGCTCCGCGCATACTGTCAGCTAAAGACAACAAGCTTAGAATCCCTTGCTTTGCCCCACTAGAAGTTACTCCTGCTGCGACTAATGCATGTTCTGCTGCCTTATGCCCTTCCTCTACCGTAAGGGAGGGAGAAGGATAAACAGGCAGCAAAGGTACTTGTTGTATCCTACTGGGCTGTACTGTTTCTATCGTAATAGTAATAAAATCAGCCTGTCCCCGACTGTGAGTGAAGGCTCTTTCCAGCATCCCAGCAGCTGTCTGCTCCACTTTATCATAAGAAACGATCCGTTCTGCACCAGAAATATGGCGCCCACCATCTTCATGTCGTCCTCCCTGGGCCGCCCGCATTCTAACGCTGTACACTTCGTACCACCCTTTCCGTCTGCAGTTTCACCTTCTTTAATAATAGAGTAAGAGGCCAAGCAGTCAGTGCTGTATAAATCATACCTGGTACTGCTGCCAGCAAAAGAGGTATTACTCCCTTACCCAATATTCCTCCAAGAGCCAGGCGAGCCACGCTGGATCCTAATGGTCCTGCCACCACTAACACAGGCCATGATGTCCCTAAAGCAGTCACACAAATGCCTACGACTAAGCGAAAAATCATGGCAATACCCACATTCAGCAAATTCTGAGTACCCAATATAAGACCAATGAGACTCGATAATATACCTGCTGTTATGTACTTGGTAAAGCCAAAAACCCCACAGATAGCCACCGCCAAAGGAGCTGATAATTGAAACTCTGTACCTGGAATGAAGCCAGGCAGTTTAATCGCACCAGAAACGGTAATCAAAGTAGTCAGCAGTGCAGTCTCCGTCAATCTTCGAGTGTTATAGTACACGCTGGAATCCTCCTTTTTGTTAACCAATAATATTTTCAGGTTAACGTATTATTTAAATAAAAAAACGAATGTATCGTTTTTAACCGCAGAGATGCAGAGGACGCAGAGAAAAAATAGATTATTGCAAACTTCGCTCAGCGCACTCTGCGCCTCTGCGGTTACGTTATCTATTCTGTAACATCAACGGCATGTGTTCTAATCGGTAAACCAATCACTAATTAAAGGTTAACAATATTATCATACACTTCTCACTACAAAATGTAAATTCTTTTGCAGCAAAAATTTGCGGATAAGAAAAATGCTAGGCGTCCTTTAAAACATAGAAAGT
>Ga0316602_10000835_pt1 | contig 11883 bp, 8 predicted proteins | sample OWC_soil_day10_C_FD_203103 | JGI IMG/M metagenome (GOLD analysis project Ga0316602, IMG submission 203103) | Wetland soil microbial communities from Old Woman Creek delta, Ohio, United States - OWC_soil_day10_CT | ecosystem: Environmental > Terrestrial > Soil > Wetlands | place: USA: Ohio... | reverse complement strand
CCAGTATATTTATTGAGCAGTTGTTTCAGCCCTGCTAAAGTATCAGGCGTTTCCTGGTCTTTTCGTAAGGTGATTCTAACCTCTGCGCCAGCACTGCCCAGGGGAAGAATGTCATCAGCCATAATCTTGGCTCCTTCTTCGTGGATATTAAGCCGTCCGTAAACCATAACTGACAGATCAGGCGCCAGCAAACGACCTGTTTTTTCAAAAACCCGGGGAAATACAATAACCTCTACCTGTCCGGTGAAATCTTCGAGAGCAACAAAACACATCATACTGCCATTTTTGGTATTAATGCGTTTAGCACTGGCAATCAGTCCGCCCACCCGGATGAGCTGCCCATCAGTATACTGGCCTTCTGTCAAACTTCCCAGTGACGGCAAGGTCTCAAGCTTAGCCCGATATTTATCTAATGGATGACCGGTTATATAAAAACCGGTTATTTCTTTTTCTAGCGCCAATAGTTGTTCTTGAGGCAATTCAGGTATATTAGGTAAAACAACATCATTCACACATTCTAAAGTATCCTCACCAAACAGCCCTAATTGACCACTTGCCGCATCCTTTTGCCGGCAGGCAGCCACCTCCACTGCTTGTTCCAATACCTCCAAAAACTGAGCGCGACGAGCCTTGAGCGAGTCAAACGCCCCGCATTTGATCAAACTCTCAATTACGCGCTTGTTAACCAGCCGCATATCCACGCGGGAGCAAAAATCAACAAGCGAAGTAAAATTACCTCCCTTTTTCCGGGCTGCAATAATGCTTTCCAACGCATTGTCGCCCGCATTTTTCACCCCGGCCAACCCAAACCGGATGGCGGCATGATCCACAGAAAAAGCCCGGCCGCTCGCGTTAATATCTGGGGGCAAAACAGCGATACCCCGGCGGCGGCATTCTTCAATATAATAGCCGATCTTATCATTTGTCCCCATTACACTTGTCAGTAAAGCTGCGTAAAATTCCTGGGGATAATGGGCCTTGAGATATGCCGTTTGGTAAGCGACCAACGCATAGGCGGCACTATGGGATTTATTAAAGCCATAGTCAGCAAAATGGGTCATGAGGTCAAACACTTCATGGGCTAGTTTGGCATCAATCCCCCGCTCAGATGCTCCTTTAAGGAAATTCTCGCGCTGCGCCGCCAATACCTCGTGTTTCTTTTTCCCCATAGCCCGGCGCAAAAGGTCAGCCTGCCCCAGCGTAAAGCCAGCCAATGCCGAAGCAATCTGCATAACCTGTTCTTGATATAAAATAACCCCAAAGGTATCTTTCAATATTGGCTCCAGCAATGGGTGCAAATAGGTAACTGGCTTTTTCTCATGACGGCCATCAATAAAGTCTGACACCATGCCACTGCCCAGCGGCCCTGGTCGGTACAGCGCCACCAGTGGAATCAAATCATCAAACCGTTCAGGTTTGAGTTCTTTCACCAGATTGGTCATACCGCTGGACTCCATCTGAAATACACCTGAAGTATCGCCGCTAGACAGCATAACACATGTTTTAGTATCCTCAAGCGGAATTTGCTCTATGTTCAGTTCTTCGCCCCGGTTATCCTTAATGAGTGCAATGGCATCGCCGATGACAGTCAGCGTTCTAAGTCCCAAAAGGTCCATCTTTAACAGACCAATTTCCTCAATCTTGTCTTTATCATATTGAGTGACGAGAAAACCCTCACTTGACAGCTGCAATGGCGCAAAATGCGTTAATGGCTCTTTAGCAATAACCACGCCGGCAGCATGCGTTGAGGCATGGCGTGGCAACCCCTCCACCGCCATGGCCAGGTTAACCAGTTTTTTTACTGTATCTTCCGTATCATACAAGCCTTTTAGTTCCTGATTAGCCGATAAGGCTTTTGTCAAAGTAATTCCCAGTTCAGCTGGCACCAGTTTGGCAATACGGTCAACATCACCATACGGCATATTTAGCGCCCGGCCGACATCACGAATCGCCGCTCGCGCCGCCATAGTACCAAAGGTGATAATTTGCGCCACGCGGTCGCTTCCATAACGGGTTACAACATATTCAATAATTTCGCTACGGCGTTCATAGCAAAAATCAATATCAATATCAGGCATTGACACCCGTTCCGGATTTAAGAACCGTTCAAATAGCAAGCCGTATTTAAGAGGATCAATACTAGTAATGCCTAATAAATAAGCAACAATACTGCCTGCCGCCGAACCCCTTCCCGGACCTACCGGAATAGACTTTGTCCGGGCATAGTTGACAAAATCCCAAACGATCAGAAAGTAGCTGGGATACCCCATTTTCTTTATTACACCAAGCTCATAGTCAAGCCTGTCTGTTACCTCAGGTGTTGCCTCCGAATATCTCCAAGGGATGGCCTGGTGGCATAGCTGGGTTAGGTATTCAACATCACTTGTTCCATCCGGTGTCGGGAAATCAGGCAGATAGAGTATATCAAAATTAAAGGTGACCTCACATCGTTCAGCAATTTTGCCAGTATTAGCCAGCGCTTCCGGATATTCAGCAAATAATTCAGCCATTTCAGCTGGGGTTTTCAAGTAAAAATCATCACTGGGAAACCTCATCCTGCCTGGCTCATCCACCGTTTTTCCTGTTTGAATGCAAAGCAACACATCATGGCATTCGGCGTCCTGTTTATGAATGTAATGAGCATCATTGGTGGCAACAAGACCAAGACCTAACTTCCGCGCTATTTTGACCAGCTGCTGATTGGCTTGTTTTTCCTCAGGCATTCCATGATCCTGAAGCTCAATAAAGAAGTTATCTGCCCCAAAAATCTCCTTGTATTCGCTAGCCAGCGCCTCAGCTCCGTCAATATTCCCCCGCAGGATGGCTGCAGGGATTTCACCGGCAATACAGGCGCTTAATCCAATAAGGCCTTCACTATAGCTGCGCAGTATCTCCCTGTCAATACGGGGTTTATAGTAAAACCCTTCACTATACCCGCGTGACACCAGCTCGATCAGATTACGATATCCCTGGTCATTAGCAGCAAGTAAAACCAAGTGGTAATAGGACTCCCCTTCGACAGCTACTTTATCAAATCGCGAACGGGGCGCAACATATACCTCACAACCAATAATGGGCTTAATTCCCTGTTTTTTAGCTTGTTTATAAAAATCGATGATACCATACATAGTGCCATGGTCAGTCACCGCCACAGCAGGCATTCCCAGTTCCTTGGCCCGGGACACCAGGTCTTTTATTCGCCCGGCCCCGTCTAATAGACTATATTCAGTGTGGTTATGTAAATGGACAAATCCTACATTGTTGTCAGCATATTTTTCAGTATTCATAAGGAATGATTATCCTTCCTATATATTCATTATATGTTATTTAATCAGCTGGTCTCTTTCCTACAAATGTTGTTTCAGTTGCCAAGGCCTCCCGCACCGCTTCAATCATACTATTTTTAAAAAACGTCAAATCTCCTGTTTCAATTTCAATCGGTACCTGCGTATGTTCAAAAAACTCCAGTATATCCTCATCCGTATATTCACAAATGCCGGTATCAACAAGCACAATATTATCATAAAATGCAAAAGCCTGTCTCATACCCACTTCATCCACACCCCAGCCCGGATCAAAAAATTCACGCCACTTCTTTAGCCAGCTGGGTGTCATATAGAAAGTTTTGGGATCGCGCTTCTGCCCATCCGGCAACAACTCTCCCAAAAAAATTTCCCAACAACTTGAGCCCTTCAAACGAATCAAATCATAACCGCGCAAAAATTCATCAAACAGTGAATGACATTTCTCGCCAAACATAAAAATCACTCTATCTGCCTGCACTGTGTCCAAGGCCTGCACTACCTTTTCCTGTAATTTTTTCAAGTCCACATGAACACGCAGCGGAAGATACACCACGGAAAACTCACAATCAAAGAGCTTTTCCTGCTCAAATTCCGCGATGATCTTTTCCAGTTCCAATTGAAAAATTCCACAGCCAAGAAAACATATTTTCATTTAAACACTAACCTCCTGCCTATTGGCTTGCCTGCCACCAGCATACATCTGACAAGCTTTCGTCTACAGTATGACTGTTTTTTCAAGACAAGCCCACCAAACTATTCTCTTTTTAGTTTACCATGACTGCGTCAATATAGGAACTAGTAAAGAATTTTGCAGTATTATGGCAGGTATTAATCCACCCCATGTGGAAACTGTAATAAAAAATAAAGCTAGAGGTGTTGTACAATTGCATCATATCGGTATATTACAACTAACACAGAATTTGGATGATGCAGTACGCGGCTTTAAAGCCGGACTGACTGACGCGGGTTTGATTGCTGAATTTCATTATTTGAATGCAGATGGCACTCTAAGCGATTTGCCGAAGCTTGCCGAAAAACTGGCTGAGCAAAAGGTAGATCTCATTTTTGCCTGTTCTACTCCTGCCGCACAAGCGGCTGTCCAGTTAGCAGGCACTATCCCGGTAGTATTTACACCTGTGTTTGATCCGGTAGGCGTTGGTTTAACGCAAAGCATGGATAGGCCTGGTGGGAAAGCTACAGGCGTGGCTGGCATGGTTCCAGCTGCGGCCAAAGTAGCTTTTATTCGTGAGCTTTTACCTGCCGCCCACAGTATTGGGATTTTATATCATAGTGGAGACAGTAATGCCCTGCTGGAGGTAAGAAATTTCAAACAGGCAGCTAGCTCTACCTTTACACTCATTGACCTGCCAATAGTTATGCCTGAAGATTTGTCTACCTTACCTGCTAGGCTCCCTCCCGTTCTTGATGCTCTGTTTCTGCCTATTGGCCGGGTTGTTGAGGAGAACTTTGCCAGTGTAGCCTATTACGCCGAAGCAGCTAACCTGCCGATTATTACTTCTCATGCACCCAATGTTCCGTCAGGTGCGTTAGGTGCGCTGGTAGCCAACCATTATGAACTTGGAATTGCCTGTGCCGTGAAAGCGTCTCAAATTCTTGCCGGTACTCAGCCTGGTAGTATACCTGTCGGCATTGTGGATAGTCCTGAAATTCAGCTTAATGCGTTTGTCGCTGACAATTTAGGCATTAAACTGCCGCAAGCATTACTGACAAAGGCTACAGAGGTTTTTGAGTAACAATCTAGTAAATATGGAGTGAAATACATGCTGTTAACCCCTCAATCTGTTGAACTTTTAGCCCCTGTCGGCACATGGGACGTGCTTGAAGCTGCCGTTACCGCCGGTGCTGATGCTGTATACCTTGGCGGTAAACGCTTTAATATGCGACTTCACCGTACTGACACCAATTTTGATGATGAAAAATTGGCCCGAGCGGTAAAATATGCCCATGCCCATAATGTCCGCCTTTATGTCACTGTCAATAACCTGATTAGCGAACGAGAAATCCCCGGTATGCGCGAATATCTCAAATTGTTAAATCAAATTCAGCCAGATTCATTAATTGTACAGGACTTAGCTATTTTACAACTGGCCCGGGACATGAATATCACCGTTCCACTGCATGCCTCGGTTATGATGAATACCCATAATGAACATTCGATTAAAACCCTGATGGATTATGGAATTACCCGGATAGTAGCCAATCGTGAGTTAACCTTGACTCAACTTACACTGCTTAAAGAGCGCACCGGCATTGAGCTGGAATACTTTGTCCATGGCGATATGTGTGTGGCTCATAGTGGCCAATGTTATCATTCCGGAATCGTTTTCGGGCAGAGTTCTAACCGTGGCCGTTGCTTAAAGCCTTGCCGCTGGCCGTATCAATTGGTTGACACCGCTACTGGAAAAACAGTGACCGCCAATGATCCAGGCCTTTATAAATTAGCTATGAAGGATATGTGCCTGTACACTGCTTTACCTCAGCTAATTCAAGCAGGTGTCTGCTCTTTTAAAATTGAAGGTCGTATGCGTACTGCTGATTTTGTCAGCCGAGTTGTAAAAATCTATCGCCAGGCCATTGACCGCTATATTGCTGATCCTACAGGTTATACCTTGGATATGGCTGACTGGCAAGAGCTCTCCGACTACCGCACCCGGGACTTCTCCACTTGCTATGCGCTTGGCAATCCTGGCGCCAGCTCTATCGGCTACACCGGCGAACGCGAACCGCGCTTTTTCAGTCAGGCCGTCAAAGAAGCCGACATTACGGCCAATACGTTCCTGCCAACAGTCATCCCCAAAGAGTTCGCTGCTTCAGCCAACCGTCCTCGGCCACAGTTGGCCGTCCGGGTAGCCTGTCTTGACTCATTGTCCAGTGCTTTGCAAAACGGCGCGACTGTTGTCTATATTGGCGGTGAGGCCTTTAAACCGAATAAGCCCTGGACGTTAAAAGACGTAGAAACTGCCATCAGCGAGGCTGCCAACTATAAGGCTCAGGTCATCGTTACTACCCCACGCATTACTATGGAACGTGAAATCAGTGAATATGAACAATTATTCAAGAGCCTGGAAACTATAAAACCGCATGGCCTGATGGTTTCTAATAGCGGTATGCTGCGCTTAGCCCAACAAACTGCGGACCTGCCAATTCAGGCTGACTTCTCTATTAACCTATTTAACCACCTTACCGCTGCCTGGTTAAAGGCCAATGGCGCCAGGAAAGCTACCATTTCTCTGGAAGCCACCTATGAACAAATCGCCGAGTTGGCCCAAAATAGTCCCTTACCGCTGGAAATGATTGTCCATGGTGCCATTGAGGCAATGGTGCTTGACCATTGCGTGCCTTCCGCAGTTCTAGAAGGTACAGCCGTTCATCTTTGTCGCGATTTGTGCACAGAACAGCACTACTCCCTCTTAGACAGCGCTGGCGAACGACATGACCTTAAAATTGATCAATACTGTCGCAACCATATTCTGTTTGCTAAAGATTTGTGCCTGCTCCCCCATCTGCCGGCACTTATGAGTGCCGGCATCAATCATTACCGGATTGAAGGCCAACATTATCCACCAGAACTTGTCGGCTTAATCACAGCACTATACCGAACAGAGCTTGACAAACTGGCTGCCGGCGGTAACTATACATTTGACAAGACCTGCATTGATAAACTGACTGCCATCAGTCCGCGCGCACTGGGCATCGGTACCTTCCGCTACCGGATATCACGGTAATTTGCAATTTTAGAGGTGAAATTATGAGTGACATAAACACCAGCCAATATATTGGCCCTAAAGAAATCCTTCAAAAAAAACAAGACTATATCATCCCCTGCGTGTATCATTTTTATAATGAGCCCATGCAGTTAGTTAAAGGAGAAATGCAGTACCTATATGACCATAACGGCAAACAGTATCTTGACTGTTTTGCCGGTGTGTCGGTTGTCAACTGCGGGCACTGCAATCCGGAGATTACCAAAGCAATCTGTGACCAAGTCCAAACGCTGCAGCATACCTGTACCATCTATCTTACCGAAAACATCGTCAACCTGGCTGAACGTCTGGCGCAAATCACACCAGGTCGTCTACAAAAGACCTTTTTTTGTTCCAGCGGCACAGAAGCCAACGAAGGAGCAGCCCTGTTAGCCTCGATCTATACTGGAAAACAGGAATTCATCAGCTTACGTCAGGGGCTTCACGGACGTACAAAGCTGACAATGAGTTTGACAGGCCTGTCGCTGTGGCGTACAGATACCAGTCCGGTCGGCGGCATCAGTTTTGCCCCTAATGCCTACTGTTACCGCTGCCCCTATGGCAAGCGTCATCCCGAATGTGATTTAGCCTGCGCTAACGAAATTGAAGCAATAATAAAAACAGCCACCTCTGGCCAGGTAGCTGCCTTCATTGCTGAGCCTATTCAGGGTAATGGCGGTATTATTACCCCACCACTCGGTTATTTCAAACGTGTGAAAGAAATTCTTGACAAATACAACATTTTGCTCATTATTGATGAAGTTCAGACAGGCTTTGGCCGTACTGGTAAACTGTTCGCCATTGAGCACTATGGCGTTGAACCTGACATTATGACCATGGCTAAGGCACTCGGTAACGGCGTCCCGGTCGGCGCTTTTACCTCCCGGCCCGAAATCGCCAATACCTATACTCGTCCAGGAGCTTCAACGCTAGGCGGAAATCCGGTAACCTCAGCTGCCGCATTGGCTACCCTGGACGTAATCGCCAAAAACAACTTACCGGCCCGTGCTGCCGAGCTTGGAGAATATCTACGGAACGGTCTGACCGAGCTGCAAAAAAAGCACCCTCTCATCGGCGATATTCGCGGTCATGGTCTAATGCTAGGCGCTGAGTTAGTTAACCCTGATAAATCTCCGGCCGCCCAGCAGCTTGATACGATTTTGGAACAAATGAAAGACCGTGGCTTCTTATTTGGTAAAAATGGCCCTGACCGCAATGTTATGGCCTTCCAACCGCCACTGGTAATTACCCGCGAGGATTTGAATAACCTGCTAAACAACCTGGCAGATGTGTTAGCCCATATAGCTTAACAAACAAAATACTACTATACAACGTGTTAAAAGCTTGTGACTCAACTGTTGCTGTTAACCGCGCATAGCCTGCACCCTGCGAATATTTTTCTGGGTGCGGGCATCTTTTTTTCCTGGTAACAATATTACTGCCGCCCGCTGGCGCTCAGTCGTTAAGCGAATAGCATGGGTCACAATCATAATAACTGAAAAACTGGCCCAAATACCAGCAAAAACCTGTCCGGAAACAGATTTCATAAATACTGGAAAATTACCAGCAAAAATTACTAGCATTGTACTAAGCGCAAGTAAACTGACCATCGAACCAAACTTGCTGGTTCGATTCTTAAATACTCTCATCAAACCCCATCCCTTCTTTAAGGCTTAATGAAGTATATGACACTGAAATTCGCTTTATTAATTAAAATTGTAATATCCAAACTCAAGGCTTTTGGGGGAATAAGAAAAACGCTACTTACCTACTCCAGGTAAATAGCGTTTTTCTTTACTAACACCAGACCTAATCACTTACATTTCATTCTTTACCCGCACATAAGTAGGCACTGAGTAAGCAAATATCTTTTTATCCACTTCAATACTGGCATAAGCATACAGCATTACCTTTTCCGAAACCCGTTGAACGCTGCCGCCCAAAACATAACATACACCATTTAAAAAGTCGCACATCCGCTGCTGGGTATCGGTATCTACCTGCTGGTAATTAACAATAACAGCAACATTGCTTTTGAGATAATCAGCATACTTTTGTACATCGTCAAAAGAGGTTGGCAAATCAACCACTAGTTTGAACTTCCCTGCTTGCTGACTGTGTACCTTTAATTTGGGACGACGCTCAAGCTCCTGTACAGCTGCTTCTTTGGCAACAGGCATATCCGCTTTTTCTGGCGCTGACATATCTTCTTCCATCGGTATTAAAAAATTTGCTATTTTATCCATTAATCCAAGCGCCACTGGCAAACGCCTCCTCAAAAAATTCCTACAGTATTATGTTATTTGATATTTTCGACACCATTTATGGCAATTCCTGCCTTACAACAATGAATTTTCACATTACTAGCAAAACAAGGAAAGATTTCCTAGTAATTTAGGACTTTAGCACTATAACTGACATTTTTGACAACCAGTACCGGGAGTAAGCAGTAGCCTGCTCAAGATTGCAGAAACGAGATTGCCACTCAGCCGTTCGTAACGACCAAATTATTCAGTCATTACAAGGAAGCATGATGTAGCAATCCCGTTTTCAATACCTTTTCTTATTTAACAGTCATTGTAATTATTGTTTGCGTTCACGACCACGAATATGTCGGTCTAACGTAGTCTTGCGCAAACGAATACTTTGTGGTGTAACCTCCACAGCCTCGTCATCATTAATATATTCAAGCGCCTGCTCCAGGCTTAAAATCCGTGGTGGAGTCAGGCGAATACCATCATCAGTACCACTGGCACGCATATTGGTAACATGCTTTTTCTTGCAGGGATTAACATCCATGTCCATATCCCGCGCATTTTCTCCGATAATCATACCTTCATATACAGGTTGTACGGGAACAACAAACATAATACCCCTGTCTTGAATACTATTAATACCATAACCAGTAGTTTCGCCTTGTTCAAACGCTACCAATGCGCCTCGGGTACGGCCAGGAATATCGCCTTTATATGGCACATAACCATGGAAAACATGGTGCATAATGCCATTGCCCTTGGTATTGGTCAAAAAGCCTGATCTAAAACCAATCAAACCACGAGCCGGAACAATGAATTCCATCCGTAAGTAACCAGCCAGTTCAATCATGTTGACAAGCTCAGCGCGACGGGTACCTAAGCCTTCCATAACTGGTCCCATAAATTCCTGTGGTACATCAATTGTCAAAAATTCCATCGGCTCGCAGCGCTTGCCGTTAATTTCTTTATAGATTACCTGCGGCTTGCCAATCTGCAGCTCATAGCCTTCACGTCGCATTGTCTCAATAAGAATCGACAAATGCAGTTCACCCCGGCCTGCCACCACGAAAGAATCCGGACTGTCGGTTTCAGTTACCCGCAAACTAACATTGGTTTCTGCTTCCCTAAACAAGCGGTCACGAATATGACGGGACGTAACATACTGGCCCTCCCGGCCAGCAAATGGGCTGGTGTTTACCGAAAAGGTCATGGCAAGTGTTGGCTCATCAATCCGGATAGCAGGCAAAGCTTCCGGATTATCGGTATCGGCTACAGTATCGCCAATATTGATTGATTCAAGACCAATCATAGCAACAATGTCGCCTAGCGCAGCCTCTTGGACTTCAGTACGCTTTAATCCCTCATATATGTATAATTTGCCGATTTTGCCCTTGCTTTCGGCCTCACCATTCAACAGTGTAACATTTTGGCCATTTTTAATGCGTCCCCGTACAACCCGGCCAATCGCAATCCGGCCAACATAATCGTCATAATCTAGCGTAGTAATCATAACCTGCAGCGGTCCGTCAATATCACCCCGCGGTGCAGGTATGGTTTTTTCAATACACTCAAACAACGGTTTCAAATTGTCGCTGTCATCATCCATGGCCATTTTGGCAATACCGGCGCGTGCTGTTGCATATACTACTGGAAAATCAAGCTGTTCATCGTTGGCATCAAGCTCGATAAATAGTTCCAATACCTCGTCAAGTACATCTTCTACCCGTTGATCTGGGCGGTCAATTTTGTTGATAACAACAATTGGTTTGATTTTTTGCTCTAAGGCTTTGCGCAGTACATACTTGGTCTGAGGCATAGGTCCTTCGAACGCATCCACCAAGAGTAATACACCGTCAACCATATTAAGCACCCGTTCAACCTCACCGCCAAAATCGGCGTGACCCGGGGTATCAACAATGTTAATTTTGATATTATGATACATTACCGCCGTATTTTTAGATAAGATGGTAATGCCGCGTTCCCGTTCCAGGTCGTTTGAATCCATAACGCGTTCAGCAACATGTTCATTTGCGCGGAAAACACCGCTTTGTTTGAGCATAGCATCAACTAAAGTAGTCTTGCCATGGTCAACGTGGGCAATAATAGCGATATTACGTAAGTCATTGCGTTCCATATAAAATGATAGCCTCCCCTATAATGAGCAAAAGGATGCTCGTATTTTGCACCCTTTTGTAGTGTCATGCACTCTTCACTATATTATACCAGCTATCATATGTCAAATTAAATTTATTTTCGAATGCAATTATGGGTAACATCTCCCTACTTAATCCGATCAATTACACTCATTCCTACATCCTCCTTTTCGAATTTAAACCATTGCTTCCGCAAACAATAATGTTGGGAGGTGATATTTCTTGGGCCAGAAAAAAGTAAACAAGGCTAATGATGCTCATAAACTAAAAAAGGCCAAAGGATACAGCAATAAGAAAAATGACAGCTATTTCGGTGCCAAAAATACCAACCGTCCCAATACATGAGGGCAGCATCGGCTGCTCTTTTTTTAGGGCTACAGACTCTTAATCAGTTGCTCAACCGCCT
>Ga0316602_10000832_pt1 | contig 11905 bp, 9 predicted proteins | sample OWC_soil_day10_C_FD_203103 | JGI IMG/M metagenome (GOLD analysis project Ga0316602, IMG submission 203103) | Wetland soil microbial communities from Old Woman Creek delta, Ohio, United States - OWC_soil_day10_CT | ecosystem: Environmental > Terrestrial > Soil > Wetlands | place: USA: Ohio... | reverse complement strand
TCACTTCCAGGCTGGAATTCAACGATAAGGACGCACGACAATCATGCCAAACATCTTGATTACGGGAAGCAACCGAGGAATCGGGCTGGAACTGACCAAGCAGTTCGCGGATGCGGGTTGGCGTATTTTCGCTACCTGCAGGCATCCGGCGGAGGCAGAGCATCTTCGCCAATTGGCGGAGCGATACGAATCCATTTCGATTCATCGCCTCGATGTCACCGTTCTGGAAGACATCAAGGCAATTACACTGGAGATGAAGGGTACGCCTCTCGATATCCTGTACAACAATGCCGGCATCTATCTGGAACCGGATTATCAGCTCCCCGCAATTGGCGGCATTCGCTATGACGAATGGATGCGAACGTTCCAGGTCAATACGCTGGGTGCGGTACGTATGACGGAAGCCTTGCTGGACAACGTTGCCATGAGCACTAAGCGACTGATTGTTGCGATGACCAGCCACATGGGGAGCATCGCAGATATCCAAATGGAAGGAAGCTACTATTATCGTTCCAGCAAGGCGGCTTTGAATGCGGCCATGCAAGGACTGGCGATTGCCGCGCGCCCACGGAATGTCGGTATCCTGCTGCTGCATCCGGGAGCGGTGGCGACGCGCATGAGTACGCATGGAATCAGCCCCGAGCAAAGCGTCAGGGGGCTACGCAAGGTAATCGATGGGTTTTCGTTGAATGATACCGGCAGTTTCATCAAATATGACGGTACGGTCATGCCATGGTAGCGTCGCGGCTTGATCGTGTTGTCGGCAGACGGCGGATTATATGGTTTTCCATTGCCCGGTTTGTCTCGCCGCTGCGTCAATAATAAGAGCGATTTCCGGAAGCCGGGTAAAACGCCGGTAAAATAGCGCCATGCACAGACTTCCATTCAGGCATACGCTTCCTGTCGTCGCTTCCTATGTGATTGCCGCGCTCCTCTTGCTGATTGCGCTTCACAAAGGACTGATCGGCGCGCTGTTCTCGGGATTGCTGGTGTATTCGCTGATACACCAGATGACCCCCCTTCTTGGCAAACGTCTGAGCGGGTCTCGAGGCAGGCTGGTTGCAGCGACTATCATCGGCGCAGCCGTGGTCACCCTGCTTACCCTGGCGATCTGGGGGCTCGTCTCGCTGTTTCAGGGAGATCTTTCGCACGGGCGCCCTCTTCTTCAGCGGATCGCTGATCTGATCGAAGCATCACGGGCACAGTTTCCTTCCTGGCTGAAAGACAGTCTTCCAGTCGATGCCGACGATCTCAGCAGGATGATGTCAGGCTGGCTCCACAACCATGCAGTGGAGGCACGGACCGTTGGAGCCGAGGCTGGCAGAATGCTTGCCCATCTGTTGATTGGCATGATCATCGGCGCGATGGTGGCCGTGCGTGATACTTTGCCCGATTCGCATGTCCATCCGCCCCTTGCGGCCGCCTTGCGGGAGCGGATATTTCACCTTCGGGACGCATTTCAGAGCATCATCTTCGCGCAGGTCTGGATATCCGTGATCAATACCGCCATCACGGCGGTCTATATTTTCGTCGTGCTTCCTCTGGCAGGCATATCGCTTCCCCTGTCCAAGAGCCTGCTGATCATCACGTTCTTCGCCGGACTGCTGCCGGTCATCGGCAATCTTGTTTCCAATACCCTTCTGGTCATAGCGAGCCTGTCCATCTCTTTCCATACCGCTGTCGCTTCGCTGGTATTTCTCGTGGGCATTCACAAGCTCGAATATTTTCTGAACGCCAGGATAATCGGCAACAGAATACAGGCGCGGGCTTGGGAAATATTAGGGGCCATGCTGTTCATGGAGGCTCTCTTCGGTATTCCCGGTGTCATTGCGGCGCCGGTATTCTACGCGTACGTCAAACGCGAACTGGCCGCCCTTAAACTGGTCTGATCATCTTGTCCCTGCCGAGGCTGTTTCCGGTCCTCGCCTGCTTGCGGACGCGCAAAGAAAATAGGGCTCTATATTGGGAAGATTGCGGTCGCGTCCGGCTCGCTGGTCGTGTTCATGCTCCGGGTCTATTATTTGGCACAAATTTTCCTGTTGGGTGCGGAATATACCTGGGTTTACGCCCGGTGTTCGGCTCGCATAAATGTGAGGGAGATGCGGACAAAACGGGTATTGCAGGGCAATGAAAAGCGAGTTGAGATATCCTTCTCCTGCATCTGCCTTGGATGACTCTCGCATGACGGGCTCGTCGGGTGTTTATTGATTTATCGCCAATTCCATGATCATTGGCCCGTTAAGATAAAAGAATATGAAACGGATTCAGCAGGAGTCAGGTGAGGCAAGATACCATCTCTATTATCCGGATTGCAGCGTGATGTTCTTTCACACTACGGTCCGCTTTTGGAGGGCGGGATGTGAATATTTTTTACCTTGACCCCGACCCGGCAATCTGTGCGAGGTACCACTGCGACAAACATGTGGTCAAGATGATCCTTGAGTCAGCGCAGTTGTTGTCGACAGCCATTCATGATGCATGTCCTGGCATGCAGGGTTTGTACCGACCGACGCACAAGTCCCATCCTTGTGCCATATGGGCCAGGCAAGGAAGAAAAAACTATGAATGGCTATTGAACCTGGCATATTGGCTGGGAGAAGAGTACAGGCACCGTTTTGGCAAGACACACAAAACGGTGCGGGAGGTATTCTCTCTTTTGAAAGAAGGACTTGCGCTGCTTGATTCGAGCAATCCCTTCACTGAGCCGCCGCAATGCCTGCCGGAGCAATACCGGCAGGCAAGTACCGTGCAGGCGTACAGGGAATACTACCTGCATGAGAAGAAGCGTTTTGCGAAGTATACGGACAGGGAATACCCGGCATGGCTTATGGAAAGCGCTCCGGCAAAGGGGAAGATGCATTTTCAGCAGGAGAGCATAGCCGAGGCTGCAAAAGATGGAGAGATTGCTTGAATGGAGCTCTCGTTCTTGTGAATCAACTTTAAGTTTGTAATGCAAGTGATTGTATTGTTTGTTGTTGATAGCCATTCTGTCTTGACTATACTAGACGAACCATGCCTCACATCCATACGCACTATGATAACCTCAAGATCAGCCGCGACGCGCATCCGAACGTAATACGGTCCGCGTATAAGAAACTGTCGCATCAATATCATCCGGATCATAACGCCAACGACCCAGAGGCGACCAAGATCATGCAGGTCATCAACCTGGCTTATGATGTGCTATCCGATCCTGTGAAGCGCAAGGAACATGATGCGTGGATCGCGCGCATGGAAGCGGAAAGAGAACCTTCGCGTGAACCGCCATTTGCCGAACATGGACCTGAAAGTGCGCCCCGTCAAGGTGCTCCGTGGACTGCCTGGCAGGAATTTGAGCAAACGCCCTATTTCAAGCCTGATCCGTCTGCGGCAAGGCGAAGCCGCAGCAAGAAAGAGGGTGTCGAGATCGACAACAAGGCGATCGTCGATCATATTTCCAGGCACTGGTTCTGGTATGTGCTGGCCGTCGCGATGGCCATCGGTTTCGGCTATCACGATTACTCTCACGGCGTCTACAATGCCTTTTCCGCTACATACCCAAACGTGCCGAAAAAGCCCCCGGCAGGCAGTGTGCACTCGGCATCCGGAACGGCAACCAGCCAGGTCGGCACAATGCCGAACACAGCGACAGGCAATGCCGCCGCATCCTCGCAAGAAGGTATTCTGGCGTATGCGCCGGATGGACAGCCCTGGCCAAAATCAGCTTCCTATCTGCAGGGATTCGAGCAGATCAATGCAGGCGGCTTGTCTACGGTAACCATCGACAACAGCCGGAACGATTCGCCGATCATGGCCAAACTGTACTATATCGGCGGTATGAAACCTTATCCGGTGCGGACGTTTTTCGTGCCATCGCACGAGTCGTTTCGTCTTGAGAGAATCGATGCCGGCAGCTACGATATCCGTTACCGGGATCTGAAAAGCGGTCAGCTTTCACAATCGGATACCTTCCATTTGATGGAAACGGCTTTCAGAAGCGGAACGGGACATACTGCTGTGCACATGATCGTGACACGGACTCAGGATGCCGGAACAAGACTGACGGAAGACGATTTTTGATCAACCGGCCATCGATGGAAAAAGGGATTTGAGCCCAGCAGCCATCATTTCCACGGCAATCGCTGTCAGCAGGAACCCGGCCAGCCGTTCCACCACTTTCAACGTTGCGCCTGACAACAGGCGTCCGCTTCTGCTGGCGATGCGGAAACTAAGCCACGTGGCGATGCCGACCAGGACAGGCGGCAGGATCACGTAGAGCAGATCTTGCCACCTTTCGATATGCGATGTCGCCATTACGTATGACAGGGCAGCCGGTCCGGCCAGGAGCGGAACGCCGAGTGGCACAATGGATGGCTCCAGTGCAGCCTGGGCTGATTCTGCTTTCGTATACTTGACCGTCTCTTCCTTTGCTATGACCATGGCCACAGCCACAACGAATACGACCGCACCTCCGCCGACCTGGATGGCGGCCAGGGATACACCCATGAAGGAAAGGAAATGCAGACCGAACAGGCCGCCGGCAAGCAAGGAAACCGCAACCGTTACTCCCAGTTGTCGGCTGAAGTGCTGCTTGCTGGCCATGTCCAGTCCGCTCGTCGCGGAGATGAACAGCGGAATCGCCAGCAACGGGTCGACCAGCGCCAGCAGCGTCAGCGTTTTCTTGAGAGTAAGTGCAAAATCCATGACGTCGGCATCCAGCATGGGGTTGGGAAAGAGCCTGTTGGCGCATTAATATTTTATAGATGGGGGCAGGCTTGCACAATCCAAGGCAGTTGCATGCGTATAGTCGACACAATTGCCGTGAAAATCTTCTTTTCCGAGTCCGCCGGGCGAATCATGGACAAGTCCGCAAATTGGTGTTCCGGCAGATGAACCAACCACGATCCGTATGCGCTGATACTGCCAAACCTTGGCGACCAAGAACCAGAAAACCTTGGATGCTCGGCTGCATGACGCTCTTTTGCCGGCATTCACAAATGCCACTGGCAGGTCGGCAATGACGCGCAAAAGATCCGCCTGTGCGGCCAGTTGCTTGATCTGGCACCGACCGAATACGGCTTACTGGCGACCTTGCTCGATCATCCGGGAAACGTGTTTTCTCGATCCAGCCTGCTCAATGTCGTTCTGCCCAAAGGGCTCAACGTGAGCGATCGCAGCATCGACAGCCACATCAAGAACGTGCGCCGCAAGCTGGTTCATGCGATGCCGGATCCCGATCCGATTCAATCAGTGTATGGCGTCGGCTATCGTTTTGAAGGGTGACCCGGCAGAGCGCATCCGGGCAACGCAGCCTTGCCTGTCACTCATGCTGACCGTTTCTAATGCACACCTTATCGTGCTTTTCCGCAGTCCATCACAGCGCCAGAAATTCCTGAAAGGCAAAGGGATCGTCTTTCAGCAGTATGTCCATCTTTTCCGGAGGCAGCGGTTCTGAAAAAATGTAACCTTGAGCAAAATCGCAGCCGACACTGGCCAGAAGATCTCGCTGCTTGCGCGTCTCAACGCCCTCGGCGATCACTCGCAGGCCAAGCTTATGCGCCATGACGATGATCGCTTCGCACAGGGCCATATCGCTCGAATCGACATCCAGGTTGCGGACAAAAGCCTGGTCGATTTTCAGATAATCGATGTCGAACTTGTTCAGGTACGACAGCGATGAGTACCCGATGCCGAAGTCATCCAGTGCGACCTCAATGCCTGCATCCCGGAATGCAAGTAGCTGATGCATGACATTTTCGCTCGCCTCGAGCAGCAGTCCTTCTGTAATCTCTACCACAATCCCTTGAGCAGGCAGGCCAATACTCTTCAGGTGCTCGAACCAGACCAAGGAATCGATCCCCTCTTTCTTGAATTGCACCGGTGAAATGTTGACACTGATCTGAAATTCGCGGTGATGGGTTTCGCGCCACTTGGCGGCCTGGTTGGCGGCTTCATGGAATACCCAGTCCCCAAATGAATTGATCATGCCGGTATCCTCGGCAAGCGGGATGAATTCGGCAGGTTTGATGAGACCGCGCACTGGATGCCGCCAGCGGATCAGTGCTTCTGCCTTGTGAATGGCTCCTGATGCGAGTTCCACGATTGGTTGGTAGAAAACTTCGAATTGCCGGTTTTCAAGTGCCACCCGCATGTCGTTCACCAAGCGCATGCGAGCCAGCGCGGCTTCCTGCATGGAAGCTGTGAAATACTGGTACTGGTTTTTACCGTGTTGTTTGGCGGCGTACATGGCCTGGTCGGCGTTTTTGAGCAGGTCCTCGATATCGGTGGCATCGTCCGGATAGAGCGTAATACCGATGCTTGCCGATACGTGGGCTATTTCATCTTCAAGATGAAACGGTTTGGACAGTTGCTGAAGGATGTGCTGCGCGACGCGGTTGACATTGTCGGGGGCGGACAATTCGGAAAGGATGACGGTGAATTCGTCGCCGCCAAGACGCGAAACGATATCGATTTCCCTGACCGATCCATGCAGCCGTTCCGCCGCCTGTTTCAGCAGTTGGTCGCCCATATTATGACCCAAAGTATCGTTAACATCCTTGAAACCGTCCAGATCGAGGAACATGAGAGCCAAAGGCTGGTTGGTCCGTCTCGATTTCCTGATTGCATGTTTTAATTGATCCCGGAATAGCCGCCGGTTTGGCAGACCGGTCAGCGCATCAAAGTTCGCCTGGTTCCAGATCAGTTCGTCGGATTCTTTCTTCTTTGTAATATCCGTAAACAGCGCGACCCGTCTGAGGACAGTTCCGTTCGAGTCGAATGTTGTGTTGATGGACAGCAGAATGGCGAAATCTTCCCCGTTTTTCGCACGGTTCCATATTTCCCCTTTCCAGCGACCAGTTTTGTCGATCGTTTTCCACATGGCACGGAAGAATTCTTTTCCATGCTTGCTCGACTTGAGAAAATTCGGATTTTTGCCAAGAACTTCGCCCGCACGGAATCCTGTGATCTGCTCGAAAGCCGGATTAACAGCAATGATCCGGTTGCTGGAGTCGGTCACCATCATGGCCTCACTGCTGTCCTGATACACCATCGCGGCAAGCTTCAATTCGTTCTCAGCCTTCTTGCGCTCGGTAATATCCATTGCCATGCTGATGACGGCTCTTCTGCCGTCGGCAAGTTGTCCGAGCGGAGAGGAGAAAAAATGCCAGATTCTTTCCGACCCGTCCTTGCAGCGAATGAGGTATTCCCCGCCATCCCTTCTGGCTTCCTGTTCGATCATGGCACGTATCCCTGCCAGGGTCCGGTTAATGCCCTCCTCGTCCAGCAATTTTTCCAACCATGCCTGCATGGTCGGAATGTCTTCCAGCGTATATCCGCTTAGCTCTGTCCAAGCTCGGTTGATGCGAAGCATTTCGCCGTCTTCGGCATGGATCTGCATCGGAAAAGGTGATTCTTCCGCGACCAATCTGAAACGGCGCTCGCTTTCCCTCAGCGCCTCTTCGCTCTGCCGACGCCATTGCTCGCGGTCAGCGTTATCCAGGGCATAACTGATGTTGGCTGTCATGCCTTCCAGCAGATGGACGATTTCTTTGTCGAATGAGCCGGTCTCATCACTGTATACAGTCAATATCGCGTATGGTTTTCCGCTTCGTTTGATTGGCAACGCCATGATGGAATTGATGCCGTTCCGTTCGGCCTGGCTGGCCCATGGTTCTACTGCAAGGTTCGTTCGGACATCGTTTATCACGACGGTTCTTCCATCACGAAATGCCGTGCCTGTCGGCCCCTTTCCTTCCGGAAGTTCAGCGTTAGCAGTAATCTCTATGTTGGACAAATAGGCTGATGCCCTTCCGCTGTTCGATACCGGATGAATCCGGTTATCCATGTCCGGAATCCCAACCCAGGTCAGTACCATGCCGCCGTAATCCACCACTATCCGGCAAACCAGAGCGAACAGGGACGTTTCATCCTGAAAGTGAAGAATCGCCTCGTTGGTTTCGCTGAGCGCGCGGTAGATATTTGTCAGGCGGCGCTCACGTTCAGTTGCATCTTTTTGCTGGGTAATATCTCTGCCGACTCCGCGGTAGCCCTTAAATGTGTTTTCTTCGTCGAATATAGGCTCGCCGTTAAAGGTGATAAAGTGTTTTTTACCGGATTCGCCATGAAAGGATAATTCGAAATTCACAAGCGGATGGTGAGCCTCGACAAGTCGCCGATATGCCGGAAGCGCTTCTTCCTGTTCGACTTCCCAAAATGTCTTGCCGATGAGCCGTTCCGAATTGATGTCATCTCTTCCTAAATAACGGCTCGAAATGTAGGTAAACCGGAAATGATTGTCTTGTTCCCAAAACCAATCGGAAGACATGGAGACAAGCGAGCGGAATTTGGCCTGCTCGTTCTCAAGAGTCATGATTGCCTCTTTTCGGGCTTTCCAGTCGCGGTACAGCAGCAGTGAAAACAGAAATGATGCCAGAGCGAAGAAACTGCCCATGATGATGCTGTTCATGACGTCGTGCCGCCATGTAGATAGGTAGTCGTTCTCAGCAAGGCCGACGAGCACATAAAGAGGACGATCCTTAAGTTTGCGATAGGAAACGGTCCTGATGATGTTATCGTAAGGCACGGTGGCAGTATAACTTCCAATGAATGGAGACATCGCCACCATTTCTCTTAATTCGGAGGAAATGCCGCCCTGCTCGCTATCGCGCGCAAAATCCTGCTCGTAGTTTTGCGCGTGAGGATAGCGGGCCACGATGCGCATGTTGATATTGCGCAGATTGATGGTTCCTGTTCTACCGATATCCAGCGAAGAAAACAGGTTGCTGAACCGGTCCAGGCGAATAGTGCCGAAGACTGCGCCCGCAAAGGAGCCGTCAGCGTTTTCAAGCCTGCGTGCAAGAAGAATGGTCCATTGATGAGTAATGGTGCACAAGATGGGGTCGGACACGATCGTTCCGGCATTTTGGGTATCGCGCAGATACTGAAAATAGGTATTGCCGGACACACTATGGTTTCCGTTTGTCTTTACGCCATGAGTGATGTTGCCTTTGAAATCGATGACATACAATTCGTCGGCATCGGGAGTGCGAGAGCTGAGAAGAGCGAGATAAGCATCCAGTTTGGTCGGGGCGGCGTCGCCATCTGTTTTGGACCGCGCCATTCTGTCGGCCACGGCAAGCAGATTCAACTCGATCTTGTCAAGCGTGCCCTCGATGCTTTGCTCGAGAACATGTGTCAGGTTCTGCGAATCGGTGATGGCTTTTTCCTGCAATTGCGTTTTGCTTTTCTGCATCGAATAGCATAGCCATGCTGCAACAAGAATATTCATCAATAGCACGGCCGACCACAGGATGGTTGCAAAACGCAGCCTTGAATAGTTTGGCAAGCCGGTGAAAGTTCGAATCATTCCGATGTCCGCACTCAAGAATCGTCGAAAAACGCCACAACATGTTCAAACATGATCTGCTAGTTTGTTATCAAGAAAGCCATCGTTCATTGCTCAGTGAGAGCTATTTGGAATCGTATTACATCGCTCAGGAAATAACCAAGCGCGATGGATGGAAACGCAACCGGCTGGATATGAAAGGGTTATTGATAAATTTTTAATAATTTTATGACAAATATAAACCCAACCGACGCTCTGACACTATCCATGCCATCCGCATGTGTCATTCATCTTCAGCCGCATCGCATCATTTTATGTGTTGCGGTATGGGAACGCTGGCCGAAATAGTGGTTCCCCATCCTGTTCCCTGAGCATCGGTCGCAATGAGCAGAATGAGCACAAATGGTTTCCCGTCAAATGCCGTCGTGACAACCCGATGCCCGGATGCGGCTGGTACGTGGTAGAAAACGCGGTCCATCAGGAAAGCGCTGGATAGTCAGTGTAACCCTCAGCGGTGGGCCCATAGAATGTTTCCGGATCCGGGATGTTCAATGCTGCATTGAGTTGCAAACGCCTGGGTAGGTCTGGGTTGGCGATAAACAATTGCCCGAACGCTACTGCGTCGGCTTCACCCGATGTCAGCAATTGCTCGGCGCTGGCCTTGCTCAGGTTTTCGTTGGCGACATAGATGCCGCCGAAAGCGTTTTTCAGATGTGGTCCGATCCGCCCTTCTCCCAGATGCTCGCGCGCAAAAAGAAAAGCAATGCCTCTTTTTCCCAGTTCGCCGGCGACATAGCTGAATGTTGCCAGTGGATTCGAGTCGCGTATGCCGTGGGAGTCGCCTCTAGGGGACAGATGCACGCCGACGTGCGATGCTCCCCAGACCGATATGCAGGCATCGGTTACTTCCAGCATCAGTCGCGCCCGGTTTTCCACGGAACCGCCGTACTCATCGGTTCGTTTGTTTGTCCCATCCTGCAGAAACTGATCGAGAAGGTAACCATTGGCCCCATGTACTTCCACGCCGTCGAAGCCGGCGGCCAGCGCATTTTCTGCCGCCTTGCGGTAATCGGCCACAATGCCGGGAATTTCATGTGTTTCGAGAGCGCGGGGTGTCACATAAGGTCGCTCCGGGCGTACTCGCCGGACATGGCCTTCGGCCGGGATGGCGCTCGGCGCGACTGGCAAGCTGCCATCCAGAAAGATAGGGTCGGATATTCTGCCGACATGCCAAAGCTGCATGAAGATATGTCCGCCTGCATTATGGACGGCGTCTGTGATTGCTTTCCAGCCTGCAACCTGTTCTTCTGACCAGATTCCAGGTGTGTCCGCATATCCTACCGCTTGCGGGCTGATAGCGGTCGCCTCGCTTATGATGAGTCCGGCTGATGCCCTTTGAACGTAATACTCAGCCATCAATTCGTTCGGAACTCGGGCATTGCCGATGGCACGTGCACGCGTCAACGGCGCCATGAAGATGCGGTTTGGCAAGGTCAGGTCGCCGACCTTGATCTCATCGAATAGAGTTGACATGAAAGCTCCTATGAATAATGTCCGTCGGACGGATCGATTGCCATCAGGACGGTCTCGACCGAAGATGCGCAACCGGCGGGCCGGATGCAAGCTCAAGTATAGCCATCATTGTGAATGTTGACAGAGCGTGCGAATGATTCAGGAGGCGGTTTCCCTTGATATATTTCAAATTATTACAACGGCTTGAAACGCAATGAAATAGAATCTTTACTGTTCATTGACACAACATTTTTGCATTCAATGGTAAATTGCAACATCTCCAATCAGGATGACCTGTATTCAATCGAACGACCTTTTGTTGGCAGCAGAATCGCGACGAGAGTCGATGCAGGAAACAATCAAGGAATATGAACGATCAACCCGAAGCCAGTCAGCCAGACAGCAAGCAACAGGAATCCTCTTCCACCGAAGCCAACCTTGCCAAATCCGATAAAACGGATTCCATAAAAAAATCGCCCAAGCACCGACCCTTCAGACGCAACCGCCTGTTGTGGATGCTTGCTCTAGTCATTGTAGTTGTCGCCATTGCTGTTTTCGTCATTTATCGAGGAGGCGGGAAACAGTCTATGAGGGTGTCCATTCAGCCTGTATCGGTTAGCGAAGTGGTCGTCAAGGACATGCCCGTCTGGATCAATGCCATCGGCACCGCTACGCCACGCAATCTCGTGACGGTTAAGACCCGTGTAGATGGTGAACTGTTCCGCGTCTATTTCACCGAAGGTCAGATGGTCAAACAGGGACAGCTCCTGGCCGAAATAGATCCGCGCGCCCTTCAGGCAAGCCTGACGCAGGCTAACGGCCAACTGGCAAGGGACAGTGCCCAGCTCAAGAACGCCCAGCTCGATTTGCAGCGCTATCGCGACCTGTGGGCCAAGGATTCCGTTGCCAAGCAGACGCTGGACACACAGGATGCGCTCGTTTGTCAGTATGAAGGAACGGTTGAATACGATCGGGGCGTGGTTCAAAACGCCAAAGTGCAACTGAGTTATACCCGCATCACGGCTCCGGTTTCCGGACGGATCAGCTTGCGGCAGGCCGACCCGGGCA
>Ga0316602_10000831_pt1 | contig 11910 bp, 10 predicted proteins | sample OWC_soil_day10_C_FD_203103 | JGI IMG/M metagenome (GOLD analysis project Ga0316602, IMG submission 203103) | Wetland soil microbial communities from Old Woman Creek delta, Ohio, United States - OWC_soil_day10_CT | ecosystem: Environmental > Terrestrial > Soil > Wetlands | place: USA: Ohio... | reverse complement strand
GTGCATTCCATCGAGTTTTCGCGTCAGAACGGAGGCAATACGATTTACCAGCGTTTTACCCTCGACCCGGCGCATTTTGACTGGTTCGTCCGGAGCGCAGGCTGAAACCTGCCGTCCCGCTTTGCGCGGGTGGTTCCGGACACCTTTTATCTCCCGGCAGCAGGGAGAGGGATACCTACAACTCCATCCACCCCCGTCTTCTTCGTCATACTACAAAACCGCAACACATTCTCTTCGATAACGGATTCCGCGCACGCAACGGTTGCACTCGACACTTGAATCCTTTAACGTGGAGGTGTCCAACCTCATGGAGTTGACATCATGGAACTGGCCGCCGTTATCCCCAACCGATTCGAGATCAACAGTGCTTCATGGGAAGAGCTCGAACCCTATTACGATGCGCTGGTCATCGGGAGGATGGACCCCGCCTACATGGATGCCGGTCATCAGAAGAGGATGAGCGCCCGGCAACGCTACCTGCACTACTTCCATCTGACGCATTCCGGAAAAAGACCGCTCAGTTTCAACTGGTGCGGCTTTCTGTTCAGCTACCTCTGGCTCGCCTACCGCAAGATGCCTGGGCTGGCCTGTCTCTTCCTGCTGTTTTGGTACCTATCCGAGACATTCGTCGTAGCTGCCACCAAGGGCATGGGAGCCAGCCGGCTCTTATACTGGTTGGTCCTGCTCGCCTACTGCTGTCTGGCCGGCCTGCTCGCCGACTTCCTGTATTTCAGGGCCTGCCGCTCGCGCATGCAGGGAGCGATGCCCCTGCCGCACGACCAAGCCATCTCGGCGCTGAAAAACCGGGGCGGCACCAGCAAGGGAGCCATGTGGGTTCTGCTGATCGGCACCATCCTGTTCAAGCCGGTCGCCGACACCCTGATCCAATCGGCGGTGAAGATTCTGTTCTGATCCCGTCTGGAAGGCCACAACGCGGCATCACGAATCGGTGCTGAGCAGGCGCACCTTGATGCCGGGTGTGGCTGATCCGCTGCCATGCCCCTTGTTCCTGAGCAGTTTGGGCAGCCGCCTGAGCATACCGAAGAACAGCCGGGCGTGCATGACGAGCACGCGCACGCCATTCAGGCACGACCGGAACCCGCGAGGCTGATCCTTGCCGGGCAGGCCGATGCGAGTCGGCACATGGACGACGACCGACTCTTCCCAGCACATCCGCACCAGCAACTCGATATCGAACGGCTTGCTCGCGCACAGCTTGCGCCGCTCGATGAACTGGAGCACGGGTATCACAGGGTAAACCCGGAAATCGCACGAGGCATTTTTCACCTGTAGGGAGAGCATGTTGACTGACACGCACAAGCGTTCTAGGGAAGCCCGAAGGCGCCTCATCAGCGAATCCGATTTATCGAGAACGGGATAGCCGACGATCAGGGAAAAGGGCTTGGTCGATGACTGGGCGATGAACTGATCGACGTCATCGATGGAGTGCAGTCCGCCTGCATCGATCTGCAGAACGTGGGAAAACCCGCTTTTGGCTGCATGGTAGAGTCCCGTCACGACAGCCCTGCCCCATCCCTGAACTGCCTCATGCCTCAGCAGGGTCACGCGCAGCGGTTCTTCCGCAGCAATCCGGTCGAGCGCTTCGGCGCACTCGAGCGAACTGCCATCATCCACCAGCATGCAGTGAATATCCCGCTTCAGCACCTGCCTGACCACGTCGGCGACGGTGTTCTCCTGGTTGCGGACGGGGATGAGCGCGCAGGGCCTAAACATGGAAGTCTCCAGACTGGGTTGAATGGTTTGGGAGGACGGACCGGCCAAAAAGGGGAAAGGCACCGGCCACAGGCTGAAAATGGCACGCGGCGAAAAACGGATATGCGGCCGGATTCCCAATTGGGAAAAGCCTTGTCAGACCGGATTGCCGCGTACGCATAGTTGCCCTGATTCAATGTTTCCTCAGGAAAATTATAATGCAACAAAATGTAAGCTGCTAAGGTCGGCGGAGAAATATTAGGCGGATGTGTACCCGTTTTGCCATAGTATCCGCCCGAGCGGTCGCGAACTGGGCAGCGCACCCGGTTAATTCTCCACGCCGGACAGGCTGGCGGCGATCAACTCATTGAGGCGATCCGCCGGGACAGGGCGGGAGAAGAAGTATCCTTGCGCGAAATCGCATCCTGCGACCAGCAGCAAGCCGCGCTGCTCTTCCGTTTCCACACCCTCGGCGATAACCTTGATGCCAAGCCGGTGCGCCATGACGACCATTGCCTCGCACAGCGCCAGGTCGTCGGATTCCGCCGTCAGGTTGCGCACGAAAGACTGGTCGATCTTGATGTAGTCGATGTCGAACTTCTTCAGGTAGGATAGCGACGAATAGCCGGTGCCGAAGTCGTCCAGCGCCACTTCGATCCCGGCATCGCGCAGAGCCAGCAATTGGTCCTTCACGTTGTCGTTCGCATCCAGCAGCAGCCCTTCCGTGATCTCGACCACAATCCCCTGCCCCGGCAGGCTCATCTGCTGTAGCGGCGTAAACCACGGTGCGGAGCGGATACCGTCGAATTTGAACTGCATCGGCGAAATGTTCACGCTGATCTGAAAGCCGGCATGATGCGCCTTGCGCCACTGCACGACCTGATTCGCCGCCTGCTTGAACACCAGATTGCCAATATCGTGGATCATGCCGATCTCTTCGGCAATGGGAATGAATTCGGCGGGGCTGACCATGCCGCGCTCCGGATGATGCCAGCGCACCAGCGCCTCCGCCTTGTGGATCATGCCGGTAGCCAGTTCCACGATCGGCTGGTACACGACCCGGAACTGGTCGCTCTCCAACGCATCGTGCAGGTCGCTGATCAAATGCCGCCGGTTGAGCGCGGCATCCTGCAGGGTCGAGTCATAATAGCTGAAGCGCTTGCGTCCCAGTTCCTTGGCGGCGTACATCGCCTGGTCGGCATTCTTGAGCAAGCTCTCGCTGTCCGTCGCGTCGTTCGGGTAGAACGTGATGCCGATGCTGGACGTCACGTAAGCGACATCGTCCTCGAGATGAAATGGCTGGGACAGCTTGTCGAGGATTTCCTTGGCGATACGCTCGACGCCATTCAGTTCGGTCATGCACGGGAGAATGATGGTGAACTCGTCGCCTCCCAGCCGCGCCACGGTATCCGTCTTCCTGACGCAAATGCTCAGCCGCTCCGCCGTCATTTTCAGCAGGTTGTCGCCCTTGCCGTGGCCGAGCGTGTCGTTCACATCCTTGAAATAATCCAGATCCAGGAACATCAGCGCCATCGGCTTGCCGGTGCGCTGCGATGTCTGGATTTCCTTGTGAAGCCGGTCGAGAAACATCCAGCGGTTGGGCAGCCCGGTCAGCGCATCGAAGTTCGCCTGGTGCCAGATCAACTCTTCCGAGCGCTTCTGCGCCGATATGTCGCGGATGAAAGCGAAACTGTACTGCTCGCCGTCATACTCGACATCGTTGATGCTGATCTCGACCGGGATCATGCGTCCGTTCTTGGTCCGATGCGATGACTCAATCTTTTTGGCGCCGTCGGGACTTCCCTTGACCAACCACTCACGCCAGACATCCGGTGGAAACGCCGGATCGATATCGAAAACGGCCAGCGCAAGCAATTCGTCACGGCTGTAGCCGAGATGGGAACACGCCGCCTCGTTCACGAATCGGATGCGCCCGTCCGCCGAGATCCACAAAACGGGATCGACCGCCTTTTCCAGCGAGAACTGGGTCATCAACAGTGCGCGCTCGACCTTCTTGCGCTCGGTAATGTCGGTTACCGTGCCGGAAGCAAGCTGCGGCGAGCCGTCCGGCGCCCAGCTCGTCACCTTGCCGCGGTAGTGCACCCATTTCCATTTACCGTCCTTGGTCTGGCAACGCATCTCGGCGTCGAAGAGCGGCGTACGGCCCCGCAAGTGGTCCTCGATCCGATTCTCCACCACGGCGAGGTCGTCCGGATTCGCATACTTAGACCAATTACGCCGATTCAGGTCCCGGTCGCCCGGTTTGTATCCAAACAACGCATCAAAACCCGGGCTGACGGAGAAATTCCCGGTTGCGATCTCAAACTCCCAGAATCCCTGTTCGGACCCCTCCATTACGCGTGCATAGCGTGCTTCGCTTTGCTTCAGGCTGTCATTCATTTGGCTCGCCAGCGCAAAAGCCCGCATCCGTCCGCTTGCAAGCAGGTACGTCAGCAATGTGAACAACAGGCTAAGCGCTATGCCGAAACCGGCAGTGAAGGACGGCTTGCCGCTATCCATGTGCGACTCAAAAGCAGGAAGCGAACGGACGACCATCGTCCAGGAATGGCAGCCGGTGTCGATGCGATGCGCCGATGTCAGGAGGGCTTTCTCCGGGTGAAGCCGCATGGGGGTGTCATTCGAGTCGAAAAGGCGTGTATCGTCCGACTGGTTTTCCCCGTCGTATATTTCATAATCGAGATCGGCAGCCCGCTTGCCGCCCAATCCTGCCATCATGTCGCTCATCCGGATGGGCGCATAGACCCATCCTGCAATATTGCGCCGCCGTCCATCCAGGTCAGGCGGAACCGATCCGGCGCCGTACCCTGCATAAAGCGGCAGAAACATCAGAAAGCCCGGCTGCGAATTCTTATCGCCCCTGGCAAGCAGCGACAGCTTGCCCGACACCGACATCCCGCCCGTATCGCGCGCCATCATCATTGCTTTCCGCCGCGTTGACTCGGACAGGAGGTCGAATCCGACGGAACCATAGCCCTTTTCCGGCGTGGGTTCTCTCAAGACCACCGGAGCGAGCATCTTCCCCTCGCTGTCGGGAAAAATGGCATAGTCCGGAATACCGTCACGGCGCATGGAAGCCTCATGTTCCGCCTTGCGACTCTTGGGCACAGCCTTGGCCAGGCCGATCCCCATCATGCCCGGATGGGATTTTGCGAGATCGAGAGACGTAACGTAGCTCTTAAACTCCGCGCGTTCGACTTTCTGGCTCGACAAGAAAAAACCATATGTCCCGCGCAAAACCGATTCGTAATGGGAAATGCGCTGCTCGATATGCACCGCCATCTCGCGCACCTTGAGCTCGAATTCCGCGTTCAGCTCGTCCTCGGCGCTCTGCCGGGCAAGCTCCCATACCCACCAAGTCACACCCAGCGACGCAAACAGGACGGAGAAAGCCAGGCACAGCGGCAAGGCACGCTCGCGTAGCGACATGCGCAGGGCGGTTAAGAAGCCTTGAACGGATGCCATGGGTTCAGCCTGGCGCAAATCCGTGCAAGAAGAAAATCGGCGATATGAACATGGTAGCGTGACGGAATGAACGGACCGGTTGTCTCTGCATGGGAAACGTTTTTTCTGAATACGATTGCCGCATGGCAATCAATTGCCGATTATGCCATCACCTGGAACTTCTTTGCATCTTTTCATCGACCGGCTATGCAGAGGTTGGGCGCATTTCGGTGCGCACAACCTCTGCACACCTTGATCTATCACAATTTTCAGCCCGCTAACACTTGTCATAATTGCCATAAAACAAGAACACGTTCCCTGCGATGGATGCGAAAACGAACGGTTCCCGAGGCTCGGACATGAATAGTCAGGAAGGAAGGCAAGCGATGGAAATGTTATCGTCGTCTCAGTGGACGCCCATCCATGTGGGTGCAATGGGAAACCGGTCCAAGGGCAACCGCCCGATCCGCATCGAACGAGGCTCGGGACCCATGCTGAGGGTGGTTACCACGTTCCCAGGCTCCGATGAGGAAATCACCATCACCGGTTCGACGCCGAACGAACTGGAAGAAAGGCTGGTCGTCTATGGTGAATTCACCGATGCGCAGGCTCTGGAAATTATCCGGAAAGTCCTGTTCAGGAGTTGATTGTCCGTCCGCAACCCTGCCCGGCACAGGCTCACCAGACCGGCCGGACGAGACAGAATGTCATGACTTCAGGCTCTGGATGAAAGACACATAATCACGCACCGTATCGATTCTCAGATTCCGGAAATCGATGCCATGCCGCTTGGCCTCGTAAACGACATCAAGATGGAAAGACGACATGGGCGAATCGATTTTCATGACAGCGGACGTGGCGAACTCCTGGTCGAATCGATCATCCGGACGGATCTTGGCCTGGTCGACGCCGAAAATGGACGAAAGCTTCTTCAAAGCCTGCCGTACGCTGTCTTCAGTAATACGGTCGTCCGCTATCATGGCTGTGAACTGCCTTGGCGAAATGCTTTCCCTGTGTTCGAACCGGATCCGGATGGCTTCACGCTGCGCGCTGATGACGACGAAAATGCCGACCGTTCCCAGCGCTGCCATTCCCAGAATGAGTGAAAGGGTCATATTTATCTGTATACCTGTGTAGTGCGTGCATTGGCCTTTCCCGGAAGAAAGATATTACCACTGAGCAACACAATTGGCCTTACCAACGTTGCCATTACGCAACTCTGGCGACATCCCTTTCACGCCCGATTTATTTTTTGGATTGAATTTATGGCATTTTTCGCCTTGTCTGCTGGGCATTCCTTATAAAATTCCGGTAAAGCAGGTGGATGGGCCACCGGTCAGGTCGGGCCGGACCGCACATGAAATCGAAAGGCACAGCTCGACTGTGTGCCACAGAGATTCACGCAGTCGGCTTCATAGAGATGTCGTAGAGATGTTTGCCGTATCAGAGTACAACAATACGAGAGGGGGCCGCGCCATCAAGAATGGTGCAGAGATCAGAAAGTTCTTCGGCGTTCCGACCATTAAAATCGAGCCGCTTCAGACACGGGCGGACGGCCTGTGCTGCGGCCGCCCGTATGAGACGGAATACCTCTGCTCCGCGGGCGCATCCGTGCATGTCTGGTTCGACAGCGAACCGGATACCGAAAGGATGGAACGCCTGGTGAAGACGCTGATCTATTGGAAAGACGTATTCATCATGACCTGGTCGATCGGCGAACCGGCCGGATACCGGGCTCACTTCAAGCTGGAAGAGAAACGGGCTGCCTGAAACGGATGGCCATGCCGGCGAGATGGCTTCGTGCGCACCGATGCCAGGCGGCTACATCAGTCTGGCCGCTTACGGCGCATCAGCACAGTCGGCTCAAAGCAACGGCGTCTGGCGGGCGGAATGCGCAGCATCTGCCCGGGATAAACCCGATCCGGGTGCGCCATCATCGGCCGGTTGGCCTCGAAAATATCCATGTACTTGTTGGCGTCGGTGAAGAAATATTGTGCGATGTTGGGAAGCGATTCCCCTTTCTTCGCGGTATGCCATTCGTACTCGGGACTATCCGGGTCCTCGATTTCCAGCCGGTCGTCGACCTGATCGACTCCCTGCACGTTGCCGCAGCACAGCACGATCTTTTCGCGCGTCTCGTGATCCGGTGCCATGCCGGAAACCGTTACCGTCGCGATGGCGCTGTCGAAACCGATCTCCAGCCCTTCCGCTGCCAGTCCCAGCTTGCCGATGTAATCCCGGATCGCCTGCGCCGCGTTTTCTTCAAGCCGGCGCCCCGTATCGGGCATTTCATCGGCATTGTCCTTGCCAAACAAATCCAGGCCTGCGTCCCTGACGAATGAAATGCGCTCCATTTTCTCCTCCCTTGATCCAGGGAAATGATCGCATACTTCCTCCTATCGCGCTTGGCGGGGCCCAGTCGCCTTTCGCGCCCGCGGCGCCCGCTTCAGCCTGGTACCAGCCCAATCCTCTTCATCTCTGCAAAGATGCCGGTCGCCATCTGTGCATAGCCCTGCGCATTGGGATGGATCATGTCGGAGCGCAGTTCTGCCTGGCCGAGCGTTTTCGAGAACACGCCGGGAATGATCGCCACTTTCTCTTCCTTGCTCAATTCGGCATAGATGTCCGCATCCGTCGGAATCGCAAGCGCCCCGAGCGATGCCTCGGGTACGGCCACCAGGACGGGCTCGGCCCCGCTCTTGCGAATGGAGGCGATAATGTCCCGGATGTCTTCCTTCACTTCCTTGGGCTTGCGCCGGCGCAGAAAGTCGTTGCCGCCGATCTCGACCAATACCATCGCCGGCTTTGTTTCATCGAGCAGCGCCTTGATCCTGCCCTTCCCCGCCTGCGCCGTATCCCCGGAAACACCGCCGTTGACGATGCGCCATCCGGTCATCGCAGCCAGCTTCGACGGCCAGTCCTCGCCCGGTCCGGCCCCATAGCCGTACGTCACACTGTCGCCGAACGCGACCACGACCGTTCCCGCGGGAAGCGGCGACAGTTTCGGCTTCTGGCTGCATGCCGCAAGCCCGAAAAAAACCAGCAGCGCGGCGGAAATCACCGCACGACGAACCACATGCACGAAAGAAAACGGCAAACCGTACCTGCCGATAAGGGATAAACGGGGAATAGAACGCAATAACATGGAATCTCCTGGCCGCCCTAAGCAGGCGTGGTTGGTCGATATGCGTTTATCATAGCCTTATTGCCGGAAAGCATCCAAGCTGCAAGCCGAAACGTCCCCCCTTTGATACGAAAAAGCCGGATATGGCCATGTCATCGGGTAAATATTGCCGATATGAATATTGCACATTGTTGTTTCTCAACAGAAAATAGGACTTGTGGCATCCGGTTCGGACAAGACCCCGCCCAGATGCAATGAACGTCGGGGCCGTTACCGCCCTCGGACAATAGCTTCCACGAGAAACGATAGCCGGCCCATCCGGCAGCAACCATGCGATGTCGATGAAAAAAAGCGTGAATGCATCACACCAGAACCTGAAGACCAAGCGCCTGCTGATTGTCGAGGACGACACCGGAACTATCCTGCTGCTCCGGCAAATGTTGTCCGACATCGGCGAGATATTTTTCTCGCAAAGCAGTTCTGACGCCATCATGCAGGTGGCTCGGCTTTGTCCCGACCTGGTCGTCATCGGCATGCACATGCAGGACATGGACGGGGACGGGGTCGACCTGTGCACGGCGCTGAAAGGCACGCCCGCCGGCAGTTATATTCCAGTCGTCTTCGTCACGGCCAGCACCGACGACGAAAGCGAAGTGCGCGCCTTTGAAGCGGGAGCGGCCGACTTTATCCGCAAGCCGCTGCACCGCACGATCGTCCGGGCAAGGATAAGCGGGCTCCTGTCCTCGAAGCAAAGGCTCGAATCCCTTCTCTCTACCAAGACCAAGCTGCGGGAACAGGAAGAACTGCTTAGGCTCTTCATCGAAAACGCTCCCGCATCCATGGCCATGCTCGACGAGACCATGCGCCACCTGGCTGTCAGCAAGCGCTTCCTGGAAGACTACGGAATAGCCGGTCAAAACATCATCGGTCTCAACCATTACGATGTCTTCGGCCCGCTGGCCCTGCGCAACAAAGAATCCCATCAGCGCGGTCTGGCCGGTGAAACAGTCCGATGCGATGAAGACTTTTTCATGACGAACGAGGGAGTGTCCGGATGGGCACGATGGGAAATCACCCCATGGCATTCGGGTGGCGCAATCGGCGGCGTCCTCCTGCTGTCGGAGATCATTACCGAACGCAAGCTGGCCGAGCAGCGCGAACGCCGCCTGTCCAACATGTACCGTGCGTTGAGTGAAATCAACAATGCCATCCTGCACCTCGATTCCGAGGAAGCGATTTTTTCCCTTGCCTGCCGGGTTGCGATCGATTGCGGCGGCATGAGGCTGGCCTGGCTCGGCACGCTTGGCGAAGATGGGTACTTCATTATCAATGCCTGCTGCGGCCCAGCCACTCCCTTCCTGGACGAGGTCCGGATCTCGTCACGGCCGGACGTACCCGAAGGACAAGGACCGTCGGGCACCGCATTCCGCCAGGGAAGGCCCGTGGTTGCAAATGACATCGTCAACAACGGACTGACCACGCGCTGGGCGGAAAAGGCCAGACAGTACGAAATGAATGCCACGTCCTCCTTCCCGATCTATCGGGACGGCAAGCCCTATGCCCTGCTCGCCATCTACAGCGAAAGCCTGGATGCATTCGACAACGAAATCGTCGAACTGCTGGAACAGATGACGGCCAACATCAGTTTCGCCCTCGACAACATCGACCGGGAAACGGCACGAAGCCGGCGTGAGGAAGAAATTCGAACCCTGTTCGAAAATGCCAGCGATGGCATCTTCATTCTCGGCCGCGGTGGCGCATTCCTCGACGTCAACGAACGCGGCGCCTGGATGCTCGGCTATACAAAACAGGAACTGCTCAATCTGAACATCACCGACCTCATCGACGAGCAGGATCGCGCCCGTCTAAGCAAGGAATTTTTCCAGATGGATAACCGGATCGACCTTTGCGAATGGCGAAACCGACGCAAGGACGGGTCGTTCATGCTCTGTGAAGTCAGCGCCACCACGCTCCCGGATGGACGGATCATGGCTACCCTGCGCGACATCTCCGAACGCCGCCTGGCCGACAACGAACGCCTGCGCGCACTGGGACGTTACCAGGCGGTCGTGGAGAATATCTGCGAAGGCGTGATGACTTTCGATTCCAGCGGCGCGATCACGTCAATGAATGCGGCCGCGCTGAGATTGCACCGTTTCAACCATCCCGACGAAGCCTGCACGGAGCTGGAGGAATACCAGCACGAGTTCGAACTGCGCGATGCCGAAGGAAACCAGTTGGCTTTCAACGACTGGCCGCCTTTCAGGCTGCTGAGAGGCGAAATGGTTTTAGGCCTGGAACTGCAGCTTTGTTCCAGGAGGACGGGCGAATGCAGCATCATGGAATGCCACGGTTCCGTCATTCGAAGCGACAATGGCGACTTCCTGTTGGGCATCCTGACCGCCCACGACATCACCACCCGCAAGCTCACGGAAGTCGAGATCAGCCAATCCCGCAAACGGCTGGCCGAGCTCTCCGCCAAGCTCATCGAAGCGCAGGAAGAGGAACGGAAATGGCTGGCTCGCGAGCTTCACGACGAACTGGGCCAGCGTTTCACCACGCTCAACCTCAACCTGCACCGCCTGCGCGATTTCATTGCTACAGACGATGCAAAAGACGTCTGGGAGCGAGCCAGCGAGGAAGTGACGTCCCTGATCCGCCGCGTACGCGAGATGTCCGGCTCGCTGCATCCGCCCATGCTCGACTATCTCGGCCTCGAAGCCGCCGTCTCGAACCTGCTGAAACAACATTTTTCCAGCACGTCGATCGAGCATGTCTTCGAATATGTCGCACTGCCCAAGAAGCTGCCCGCCCCCGTCGAAATCACGGTCTACCGCATCGTCCAGGAGGCCATCACCAACATCGTCAGGCACGCTGACGCCGCACGCGCGGTCATCGAGATCGTCGGCAGCGAAAACGGCGACGACCTCGATCTCGTCATCCGCGACGACGGGAAAGGTTTCGATCCCACGCGGCGCGAATGGTCCGGAGACAAGCGAACCGGGCTGGGGCTGAACGGCATGCGCGAGCGCGTCAGCGTCCTGGGCGGCGAACTGCACCTCGACTCCCGAAAAGGCCGGGGCACCCGCATCGTCATCCGTATCCCGCTACATCGGCCATCCGGTAAGCCAATCGGCCAGTAGCCCACCGCCGCCCGGCCCAAAGCCAGGGAATTGGAGGCGAAGCAATGGGGGATAGAGTGAGCTAACCCGGAACGCACGGACACTTCAATAGGAGGAAATAATGAAGGAGGTGTCCAATGAAAATCAAACGAAAGAGGAAGGTCAATCCGGAAAGGGAACGCCAGCGGTTCAGTGCCGAGTTCAAGCGGGAGGCAGTGCGGTTGCTGGAATCAGAACAAACCAGCTGCGCAATTGGCGCTGGAACTGGGTGTAGCCCGCAACCGGCTCTACAAATGGCAGGTCCGATTTGAACAACGGAAGAGGGGAGGAGGGGAAGTTGATGTGTGGGATGGATGGGGAATAAAAAACCCCCTGCAGCTGGTTAGCTGAGGGGGTTTTTGGAGTACAAGCCTGACGATAACCTACTTTCACACTGGTTTCAGCACTATCATCGGCGCAATGTCGTTTCACGGTCCTGTTCGGGATGGG
>Ga0316602_10000828_pt1 | contig 11937 bp, 13 predicted proteins | sample OWC_soil_day10_C_FD_203103 | JGI IMG/M metagenome (GOLD analysis project Ga0316602, IMG submission 203103) | Wetland soil microbial communities from Old Woman Creek delta, Ohio, United States - OWC_soil_day10_CT | ecosystem: Environmental > Terrestrial > Soil > Wetlands | place: USA: Ohio... | reverse complement strand
CCTAATAACTGTTCAACAGCCGGGAATTCCTCCGTATTAAAAGGATCAGATCGATATTCAAGAAAATGAACATTCAAGCTCTCACCTTTTGAGTTCTTCATCTGCTTCTTGATTGGCTTTTCATAATTTTTATCTGTAAAATTGAAGTAAAAGTACAAATGCTTAAGTATCTCATCATCATATTGCTGTAAAATACTCGCAGCATATTCTAATTCCCAGGCTTTACTGCCGGCACAAATAAGTCGTACATGGCACTTATGATATTCTTCCATATTGCAGTCCTGGAAATTTCCAAAATCTATAATGATGAAGTTATAGCTTTTCTCCAGCACTTTCTGAAAAGACTCTCTATTGATATCTGGATAATAATCTATCCCGTTCAATGTGAAATAAAAATGATCATGAAACTTTTCACTAAAATCTTCTCTTATTTTTTGGAAAGTGCAGGATGGATTAAATTCTACAGCTGCAACCATATACCCTTTTTTTCGCAAGCAGCCAGCCAGCATTACCGCACTATGGGTAGTCCCTATACGCTTCTGAGTCCCTGTGAGTCCGATCATAACCCGGCTAACAGCTTTAACCTCATTAATGTCAACTTCTTCAATCTTCTTAATATCCTTAAAGACTAAAGCCTCTTTAAAACTCATGCCTTTTTCGGATAAGCAGTGTTCAAAATTCTTTTTCACATCCAAGTAATCATTCGTCGCAACGATATTCCAAATACCTAAAGCAAATAATTGAGAAAGCAAGATATCACCTGGCTGGCGGTAAGGTGCTATTACAATACAGCGAGTCTCATCATACATAGTACGAAACATCTTAAATGCCTGAAGGATATCTTCATCAAGATCATCAACTGCGCTAAGATCCACGATTAAAAATTCAATGTCACCTAAGGTGATAATATTATTTTTTATGTATTTTAAAAATTCCACATGATTATCAACCTGCTGACCAATAACAATATTACCTTTTTCATTAATAGTGCTGATAATAGTCTGGTGATAAATTGTACTCGAAATGTAATAAACCATCTTTACTCCTCTCTCACCAGTTCCACTCTTTGGCAAATAAGAATTTCAGCTAGCTTTTTCTTGGATACAGGGATGTATTTACATAGATCCAGCAACTTTTTATTCATTTAATCTGTAATTTCAAAAGCTATCAGATCAGTGTCCATATTAAATTTATGATTAAACACAAATTGTAACTGTTTCAGCTCTGATTCATGTACAGAATTTAAGGCATCGATAAGAACCATTCTGCAAGTAGGTCCCCTTTTCAGACCCTTTTTCTCTGCATCTAAATCTATCCAAGTTACAACATCTCTCGGCAGCCTTACTTGTAAATTTTTTTTCTTTTCCTCTTTCACTCTCCCCCCTCCTTAAAATTGAATTCAAATTCATCCGTTTCTCTATCATATCCAATTTCTAATACTGCTTCTCCGGCTTTGCACCAGAAATATGTCTTAGCCTCCTCTTTGCGTAAACTGTCATTAATAACCTGTAACTCAGTAATTTGAATGTCTTTATCGCGCAAGAATTTCTGTGTCTGTTCCACCAACGATTCCAATTCTTTATAAGGCAATGCCCCCTTTTCATCTATCTGCTCTGTATTTGTAAAATAGACTGTTATTATTTCTCCTTCCTGGTACAGCTCAGGTTCCGGTTCTGCTTCTAGTTCTGCTTCTAGTTCTGCTTCCACTCCTGTCTCTGTTTCTTCAGATCCCTTTATCTGATTTTCTGTTTTTTTGCTTATATCCTTTTCGTTTTTCCAGGTTTTTTTTTGAACAAAGGAAGTCATTAAGAAAACAACCGACACCAAAATACAGACACAGACTGTTAATAACTTTTTTCCTCGTTTATCACCATTCATTTTTTACCTCTATCTCTTGATTTTATTGAAAACTCCAAAAATTTTTTGACTCCCTTATGATTAATTCTAAGGAAAACTTTTTATTGATATGGTTCTTCTTATCATTGTCCGCTGGATCATTTACTAGAATCATCCCGTCAGATGTAATACCGCGAAGCACAATCAAATGCCCCCCTTTCGTAAAAGTCCCCGGACCCACACTGGCAATCACCGGCCTTCCGCTGTATAGTGCTGCTGTCATTCCAGCAGTACTTTTACCTAGATTCTGACAATTAATCTCCCAGTGTGCTGCGCATGCTGTAAAAATGCTCCAACTACTTCCTTGACCGGAAACATAATACCGGTTTCCTGTCCATGAAACTACATTAGCTGGCGTTACTGTCTGTCCTGCTAAATAGGTAATAACCATGGCCAATGATGTTGGTGCGCAGCCCTTGGTAGCAATTGTCCCATCTCCATAAGGAATATTGCTCCATGGCTGACCCCCTCCCTGCTTATATAAGGGTATATTCATACCATTGGTTCCATACACAAGGTCGCTATTATATATGTAATCCCCTTGATTAGCCGAGGTTGTTACATCGTCTTTATACAAAGAAGTGAAATTTTCATACGATGTAAGATAAAACTTATGATCTATTTGATCCGGAAAATAGAGATCAGCAATTTCTTCCTTGGATAATATGGTATTTTGAATGAAATAATCATCACCGTTATTTGTAATATCAATCCGATTGATTGAATCATAAAATTCATGAATTTCCCTACTATCCGCTTCATATTTCGCCGCTTTATTTTCTTTGTAATTAACAGTTGATAAATAAGCTAACAGTACACAAAGTCCTGGTTTATTGACGGTTACATCTACGTTTACATCACATTCACTGGTCTCCTCTCCAGTTTCCGGATCTGTATCTGTAGTCGTGTTCTCTTCTATGATCCTGTCTGCTTCTGCATCCATTTCCTCTGTAATATCCTCTAAATAGTCTTCATAGATTGGATTAATTTGACTGAACAACTCTGTTTGAGTCAAATCAAAGTCACCTTTAATCGAACCATTGTCAAAAAGCACAGATATGGTTAAAAGCATAATAGACGGAAGAAGAATAAGAATGGAAACACCAATACATACACTTTTCAATATTTTTTTCAAATTATCCGGTTCTAAAGCCAGTTTTAAAGCCATCTTAGCCAGAATAGAATTCATGACTAACGCCCACCAGCCTTTCCAAATATCTTTAGAAATTCATCGCTTACCTCGATGGTTAGGTTAATTCGCGTGCTTCCTGCCATAAAGATTCCCTGACCTCTGTTTTTGGCAGCTAAAACTCCCACTTCTTTTTCTGACAGGTTAAATAACTCCGTCGTATCCTTTAAATTCTTCCCGTCACACCCCATCAGGAACTTATAACAGGCATTATCCATAAGAGCTTGCCCATACCGCCTTACGCTTTCATCCATGATATCTACACAGGAATGCGTGACAAACATTAAGCTGCCTTCATATTTACGATCTCTCTTTGAAATGTTACGAAAAAATTTCATAAGATCCGGATACTCTGGATCAACCATCAAATAGCCTTCATCAACCACAAATATCACTTTTTTAGTCCGGTCCTCTGACATTTGCTGCCACCCCCAGGTGGTTATGTTATAAAACTGCGCACTCTTTACGTTGTCATCTGCATCTAATAGCCCTGATACAACCAGATCTACAAAATCTGTTTGAGGGTCCAGTGTCGTGTGTCCATTCCACAAATAACTATCTGCGCCCTCGCCAGCACTAAACAACAAAGATTCAAGATTTCGATAAATATTCTTTAAGTAGTCCTCTTTCTCAATATCAGCTTTTTGCTTTATCAGACGGTACAAATCACTCATAATCGGAAAATCTTCATTTTTCAAGGTCCGAATGTCAGTGTCCCAGGTAATATGAAAACTCTCATATAATTCAATCAAGCATTTTTCTAAATGTGTTTTAACCGTCGAAGTAAATTCTTTTTTACCAAAATACAAGGAGAAAAATAGTCTTAGCTGCTGTAAATAAAGAGCCATATCAGACGAACCGTTATGCAAATCATATGTAAAATAATCAGAAATTGATTCTCCCTCATCAAGATCTTCTGGCTTTATATATGGAGCCGGTCTTATTTGTAATGGATTGATCCGTCCATTGCCACCAGAAGCACAATTGACTACTTCTCCATTTATGTACTCATGAGTCGTTACATCCACATACTCCTGTTCCGGATCAAAGATGATAACCTTTGCTCCAAGAGCATATTCCATGAGCAGAATATCTTTTACTGCTGTCGATTTTCCCACTCCTGGAACACCAGTAATAATCCAGTTTGAATTGGTCCTATCCTTATTTCTCTGCCATGTATTAACTCTCACAATTTTTTTGTTCCTGGTCTTTCCTAAAAAATAACCATCTTTATCATTCAGTCCGGAACTTGCCATTGGAAATCCACCAACAAAGGTGCTGATAGGCATGCTCCGCTCACCCATGTTGCTCACATTTTCGTGATCCGGAAGACCAAATGGACTCATAGCCTGATATGCTTCAAGCTGCCTGTATTTCAAATTTCTCATGTTACATTCTGCTATTGCAATGGCACTACTGACACGTTTAATTCTCTGGTTTAAAGATTCAAAAGTTGGGGCCTGTACCAATAGCAGAATATTCAAATATCCTACTGGTTCATTGCGTATTCCAATCCTTTTTATCATTTCCTGCAAGTCTTTTACTGCTCGTCCATATTTTTGCCGCTCTGACTCTTCCTTTGCCGTTTCAGCATTGGATTTTAATTCTGAGATTCTTTTATTCATCACATTGATCATTCGATCCGGACTGGTATGCCTATATTCAATGCCTGTTGCAGTTCCTTCCAGGGAGCAGATATCAACAAGCCAGCCATAATCCACATGACTGGGATACTTGGAAATAGTAAATATCTCTCCCACATTTTCTCCAATATTAATATGGTTGCCGTCATAGTCAATTCCGGAAGGTGTTATGATATTTAAGACATTCTCATTTATATCGCTGATTGTATTAATTTCTTTTTCTTTCATCCTAATATTCCTTTAACATTGGTATAGGTGTGAATACCGAATTATCTGCGGATGTCATAAAGCTTATCTGCTGGCTATTGGTATAAAGATTGCAAAGTTTAAATATTTCTGTCTCACCAAGTATCTCAGTTTCTATTCCCACTGCTGCATAACGCATTTTAAATTCTTCCAGTCTGGTGTACAGTTCTTTTTTAGTGTCATTGTGATTTTTATCCAATCTTGACCAAATCTTAAAAAAATGATGATGCTCATAATTTTCACCAGATAATGATAGCTCCGCGGCCTGTCTTATCATGACAGATAAAATCTGTCTTTTCCCATAATTGGATAACTCCTCCTGATACTGTTTTTTTAAATAGTTTTTATAGTCATCCAAATCAAGTTCTCTCGGCAGAGCACAATAACCAAATTCTTTTCGATCTCCCTCAAAGGACAAAGACAAGTTTTGTGTCCGGATACGGCGTTCTTCTTTATCAAACAAATCAAGGTTATAAGGATAAACTCTTAAATATCCAAAAAGATATTCATCTTTTGAATAAAGAAAGTTTTTTTTGATATCCTTTACATTGGTAAACTGATTTGCAGTTAGCTTTCTCTTATCTTCATTCTGCATACCTTTACTCATCGTCTTCTCCCTCGTTTTTTTCATCAAACCTTGTATCAAACTCATTTTTAAAAACATACACAAATTTCTTTTGAGCTCTCAGAAACTTATTAAAAACCAAGACCTTCTTTATAAAATTTTCATTATACATATCCCTTCTTACCAAAGTTATAGCCGTAGAGATAATAAAGGCCCCCGTGCCAACGCCTACAATCGTGTTACCAAAAACCGAAAGAAGAACACCTATTACTGTAGCAATCAGCGAGGCGATCAATATAATAGCAACTTCTTTCTTACCGATTCCAGATATATAATCATCTGAATCAGGAATTGGGACAGGAATATATAGCTCTTTTTCTGAGGTGGTATTATCTTTTTCTTCCACATATCCTCCTTATATTTAAAAGTAATAATGCTTGATGATGCCCAGAAATGTACTTAAACAGATGGCCAATACCGCCGCTGATATCTTTTTTATAACTTTTTTTAGTACATCAGGTGCTGATTCTCCATCTGAAATGCCTCCTAAAATCAGATAACCCACTCTGGCTGTAATTCCCACGGCCATTAGACCGGATAATACAAAAGTTAAATCTGTAATGAGCTTTAATGATTCCATAATTATTTCCTTTTCATTTTGCTGCCATCCTGATAAGATTGGGAAGCATAAAACCAGCAGTACGTCCTGCACCCGCAACTCCTCTGCCTAATCCGGAAGAGTAAATAAATTTTTCCAGCCATTTAGGGCTACGAAGCATAAGTACAAACCAACCGAATGTAATTAAAAGCTCTTTTGATAAAACACTGGTAGTTACTGTCAACAGCGATCCCAAAAACATTCGATAACAAAGTAGCTGCAATCCATAATAAAGAAAAGTAACTATATAAGAGGTAAAGAAGTTCCCCCACCGTTCCCGATTTGTTGTTACTAGATCAACAGCCATAATTGGCAACATGATTCTCATTAGGCTTAACTCTGCCCCTCTGATGCCTGCAATAAAACAAAATGCCAATATGCCAATCACCATTAGTAACAATATAAACAAAAAAACCGTCACTGATGGTTCTCTATCACTGCTTCCATTATTTTCTGTCAATCCAACAATATTAATAAATGTGCCTCTAACATCAAATGTACCCGCTTTACCTAAATCATTTGCAAAAGCCTTGCTAAACTCAAAAAAATTAGTGGTAATAAAATCATTACAACAACAGATTGCAACAGCCTCAGAACATCGTACTAATATATCCAAAGGATCGGAATCCGGATCTCCATTTGTCTCCATTACATAAGTAGTGAAATACTGTTTCAGACCTACAAGGGTTATAAGTGCAATACCAAGTAAAGTTGCATAAGTAGCAGCATTCGTAACCATTATATTTTCTAAATTAGCCTCTGAAATAGTAAAGAAAATACCATTCACCAAATCGTTAAAAAAATCTAAGATACCATTAATCAGATCATTTATTACATCGGTGAAACTACTCAGCAACCAACTCATAACAACCTTTCCCATTAATCCTTATCCTCCGTAGTAAGAAAGTACTGCTGTCACAATTCCAGATATTGTGGTTCCAAGAATTCCAAGACCTAGCGTCTGAGTAAAGATTTTTTTATGCTTAGGTTTTTCTTCATCAGCTGCACTCTGCCATGTCACCACATTTTTTATTGATAACACTCCGGTTAAAATTGCAACTAGTCCTGTAAAAACAGCCGAAGCGTCTCCCAGCAAATTTTTTGTTCCCGTTACTATCTGCGTACTTTCCAAACTTCCTGCAAATGCTGGAAAAGCAAAAATCAGAGCTGCAATAAATGCAATCTGCAAAATATAACGTGTCTTCTTTTTCATAAAGATTGATATTCCTTTCTTTATGAGCGGAACTGAGTTCCGCTCATAGTTTTTCTTAAGGTTCCAATTCGATAATGGGCCGTCTGTTATTAGGTATTTTCGCTATGGCTGTCTGATCCTGCTGTATTTCCGACAATGCATCTGGAGATACTTCCTTAACCCAGCCCTTTTCAGCCCATGATTTTGGTACTTTGTTTTTGTATTCCGGAAGAATCTGCCCAGGTTTTATGTCATTTATTCCTTTAGCTGCTCTGTGACGATATCCCATCTCAGATAATACAAACACATTGTTTCCCTGAGCTGCTTTCATGTTACTTGAGATATCAGAAAGCGATTGTTCCTGTCCTGGCGGTTTAAGCATATCAGCTATAAACTCCTCAGCTGCACTTCCCCATTTACCATCAGGCAGCAATTTTTCTGTTTCCTCCTTCGTAAGACGTCTTTCAAAAATTTCAACCGATAAAAGGTGCTTTTTGAATTCTTCCATAATTTCCGCACCATGCTCCGGTATATCCAGCCACTTTGCCAAAGCTCCAACGCTTTTTTCTTCAGAAAGCTGAGGGATTATCTCCGCAATCTTTTCTTCTGAAAAACGATATAATGATTCAAATTCATCATCGTGTTCGTAGGCATACTGCTCGGTAAGCCTCTCTTCCAAATATTCTGAGATTTTTACTGTCATATCACTTAGTTGTGATTGTTCCTGATCTAAATAAGAATTTATTACACTGTCATAATCCATTAATACTTACTTCTCCTTTCTTCATGAACGGAACTGAGTTCCGTTCATGGATATTAACTATTCCTATTGGTTCTGAGAAGTCTGGCAGAGTGGTTAGCTTAAAAAACTTATCTGCTGAGCAGCTTCCTCTTCCAACATCTCCTTGTACCTGTTCCATACTCCCCAAAGGGGGATATCCTCAACAATACGCTCCTCTCTCTCCTGTTCCCGTTCTGCCAATATACTAGTATTGGTTTCTCTGTCACCAAGACCCCAAATTTCATTAACCCGGTATTGACTTAGATCGGGTAATTCTGTAATTGCAGGAAATTCACCAGTTTTCTTGCATAGAGCATATGGATAATCAATGCGTCCTATTTCCGATGGCATTAATAATTCACGCCCTGCCATATTGCTGGAATTTGAAATATTGGCATCATTACTCTTAACAGATGTGGAAGTGCTGGTAGATGCACTGGTGACTTCTACAGTATATTTACCCAGGTTTTCACTAAACTCTTTCAAAGTCTTTTCATTATCCGATTTCAAATACAGCTTTACCTGACAGCAGGTCTTAATCGTTTCAAAGTCATCCTTATACTTGCTTTGCAGCTGCTGATAATCTTGAATGACCAGATTCGCCCGGCATCCCCTGCTTCGGCCGGCTGATAACAACCCTCCAAGTACGGGTATAACTGGAAAGTTTCCAATCTCATCCAAATCGTAATCTGTATCAATTGGTAACCTCAGTCCGTTTTGACTGGCTGTTTCTACCTGAGCAATATAAATTTGATTTACCAAGATAGATACCAGCGGATACAAAGTCTTTTTTTCATCTGGAATGAGCATATAAAACGCTATCTTTTTCTTTCCAATATCGCTTAGGCGAAAATCAGATTTTGAAGTCATCTCCGCTACATTGGGATTCGTAAATAACCTTAAGGTTCCCATAGCCGAAGTATAGAAGCTTGATTTTGTTCGGTCAGCTGCTACCTGAGCCATAGCAAATACTGTCTTGGCCGGATGCCCATCTGGAAGAGTTGCTAAATACAAAGATAATGGGGTTTTATTGGTGACTGGATGAGGTTGGCACATATATGCCAGGAAGTAATAGACATTGGTTAGATTTCTATATGGTTCCTCCGCCTCCATGCAAACGGCTAAAACAGCTGCCGCAATTGTTGCGGTCTCACCGTTATACCAGAGTGGCTCTCCCTTTTGTTCCCCAACAAGCACTGAGACCAGATCCCAGGTGTAGTCAATTGCTTTTGCTTTATCTTTTGCTGCTAATGCATCTAAAATAGGTTGAAGAAAATTATAATGAGCTGACTTTTTGGGATTACGAAAATCAGCAGCTATTGTTTGGTATCCCAGACTTTCTGCAAACTTATGAGTGTAAGCATAAATCTCACCCTTTACATCACTTACTACAATACATAATCCAGTAATCAGCTGAAGCCATACGGTTTCTAATAAAATCCTTCGGGTCTTTCCGGCTCCGGTAGCTCCCAAGATTAAGGAATGTTCTTCACCTTGTATATACCGAATCAACTCCCTTCCTTTTGTATCTTTCTTCATTTCAATGACAAGACCTCCCTTGCCATCAGGTACCTCCCCTTCAATAAAATTGAATATCGCAAAGATCTGATCTTTCTCTTTTTCTGTCAAGAAGCGAGCATTTCCATACTGACCATTCCCTACAGGAACTGGTATTTTAATCTTATCTGTGATCTCAATTTCCTTCGTGTCAATAATCTGTGCCGTTGGCCTTATAACCAACCAGATCATATATGCTGCATATAATGCCTGAATGATTAAAAACCAAAGTTTCACTCCTGTATTTTTTATGAGAAATATCCAGGCATTCAAATAGCTGTAATCCAGCTTCAGACCATCATTCTTCGTAATATGGAATAACCAGTCTGTATACTGATGAATGACATATGCAATAAATGGACTGATTAAAAATTCCACTACCGTAACTCCAATTATTGCACGCAGCCTCCTGAGCTTCTTTTCCTGCATTGTGGTTTTATTTAACGTTGCCACCTAAAAAACAATCCCCTCCCTTCTGTACATAAGTAACAAATTTCCTCCTTTCTTTTAGCCTTTATGAACGGAACTGAGTTCCGCTCATAAAACTGCGTATAAACGGAAAAATTAACTGGAAAATATTGGACAATATAGTTATTTTGTCCAGGTTAGTATCCACTAAAATAGAAGATGCATAAATTTTAGGAGGATACGTATGAGAAAGAGAGATTCTGGAGATTTAAAGTTTCTAACTCCGCAAGAAAAAACAGAATTATTTAAAGCCATTTCTACAGATACCAGCCGTCTGTCCAACCGCAATAAAGCAATATTTTACTTATCTGAATATTGTGCACTTCGTGCATCTGAAATAGGATTGCTCACCTTAGCAGATTTTAATATTGCGAAAAAAAGCATTTTCTGCCGCAGGCTAAAAGGTAGTAAAAATAACACTCTTAAAATTGTTAATTCAAGAGTCTTTGAAGCATTGGAACGTCATTACTGGGAAAGGATTCAAATAAACTCAAGTGACAATCACCTGTTTCTTTCCCAGCTCGGCAAGCCGATCAGCCGTAAGACATTGGATGTACTTATGAAAAGTTATTGCTCCTGCACGCAAATTCCAAGAGAAAAACATCACTTTCATGTTTTAAAGCACACACGGGCTATGGAACTGATTGAATATAACGATGTAAAACTCACAGATGTACAGTGGTGGCTGGGGCACCGCAATATCCAGAACACTATGATTTATCTGGATTACACCAGCAGTGCAATGCTTACACTTTTTAATAAAATAGAAATTATGGAAGGGGGTGAATTATATGGCTGACTTAGAAAAATTAATATGTGAATTGGGAATTACAGAAGAAAATGCAGTAGCTGAAACCGAGTGTGAAGGTTTAAGCCAAGAGGTTAGATGGGAGGATTTGGAATGGCTAAAGGGAAATCAGGAAAATACAATAGCTCTGAAGAAATAAAGCTAACTTCGTTAGAGAAGGTCATGGCCTCCAGAAAAGAACTTGTTGAATCGATATTAGGAAATTTAAAGAAAGATAACCGGCTATTGCCTCCAAACTGGAATAAAAGTGCGATGAGACCCCAAAACCCAGTTTCCAATATATATTATCGGGGAGGTAACCGTTTTAGACTGATGAACGCAGCTGTAGAAAACGAATATAAAGATCCCCGTTGGTGTACATATATTCAAGCAAAAGAAAATGGGTGGCAGGTACAAAAAGGGGCTAAGGGTGTTTTGTGTGAAAAATGGATATTAAGTAAAGAAATTGAAGAAGTTGATTCTGATGGAAAAGCTGTATTAGATAAAAATGGAGTCCCAAAAAAGAAAATGATACAGCTCGATAGGCCTATGGTAAATTATTTCATTGTCTTCAATGGAGAAAATATTAATAACATCCCTAAACTGGAACTCCCTTCCCTCACTCGTGATGAGAGTTTCAGGCTTGCCAAAGACTTTATTCAGTCCAGTAAATGTCCCATAAATGAAGTGGCTCAAGACAGTGCTTTTTATGATCCCATTCATGACAAAATAGTTCTTCCTCTGAAAGAAAGTTTTCATACCACTGAAGATTTTTTGGGAGTTACTTTACATGAAATGTCACATTCAACTGGTCATGCAGATCGCCTTAACCGTCCCATGATGAACATGTTTGGCACTCCGGATTATGCAAGAGAAGAACTTAACGCTGAAATCGGAACAATTTTCACTAAATGTGATTTGGGAATTGAGTTTGAAGAAATAGGATACATAGAAG
>Ga0316602_10000827_pt1 | contig 11960 bp, 13 predicted proteins | sample OWC_soil_day10_C_FD_203103 | JGI IMG/M metagenome (GOLD analysis project Ga0316602, IMG submission 203103) | Wetland soil microbial communities from Old Woman Creek delta, Ohio, United States - OWC_soil_day10_CT | ecosystem: Environmental > Terrestrial > Soil > Wetlands | place: USA: Ohio... | reverse complement strand
GAAGTTATTATGGGGATCTCATTCTTTTTTCTTTCCCCGTCTTTTATAGCCAAACACAATACCTTTTTTAGCATTAATGTCCGATAAACAGCCACTCCGTAAACTATAAAACCCAGAAATCACGAGTATTCCTGGGCTTTATAGTTTACCATTTATTGTCTGATTTTTGTCTTCTTTATTACATGCCCCCCAATTTACTCACACTCTAAAAACATGGGTAAATTTTTTGCCTTTTTACCTAAGTAATACCTAAATTCTACATGAATCCTGTGAAAAGCTTCGAATACCACAGACAGTTCAATGCTTTTTGTGGGCGCACCATTTCACCCATTGGGTGAAGCGTACTTTAACTCGTGATACCTTAATAAAGCTGCAGAAAAATGGTAAAATTGGGATAGAGAATTCTTATCAGGGAGTATGAATTGATGATCAATAAGATCAATTTCAAAGCAAAAAACTCACATCCAACGCCGGACTTCTGCTGCTTCTCACTCACGCCAGAGACGAAGGTGTGAGTGAGAAGCTGGAAAGGGAAATCCATTTTGAAGATAAGAGCATCGAAAAAATCAAGATGAATCATATAAAGACGCTGCTTTGCGGTAAGTTTATCGGCGTAGATAAACTGGAGACTGAAACTTCTGTAAAGTGACCCGCTTGTCAAAAATTTTGACATAGAGGTAAAAGAGCCGGAAACCGTTTCAAGATTCCTCGGCAAGTTCAGCTTCATGACCACCCAGATGATAAGAAATGTAAATTTCAAGTTGTTTAAGAAGTTACTTGGCAAAAGTCAGATCAGGCACATAACCATTGATATCGGCAGCACTGTCATTAATGTCGAGGGTGATCAAGAAGGCACCGCCAAAGGCTATAATCCTAAGAAACCCGGCAATAGATGCTACAACATTATCTTGGCTTTCTGCGATGAAATCAAAGCTTATATCACAGGCTTTACCCGTTCCGGAAATACCTATACTTCAAATGGCGCTGCGGAGATGATCACCGAGATAATTGCCAATCTGAAAGATTCCGTGGATACCATCACCTTCCGCATGGATAGTGGCTATTTTGACGAAGCCATCATAAAAACCATCGAAAGAGCCGGATATAATTATATCATCAAGGCCAAGCAATATGGCAATCTGCTGGATAAGCTTTACAAAAACGACTCCGTACTATGGGCAGGATATGACGTTGACAAGGAAATCGCCGAAATCAATATGCAGCAGGATAAGTGGGATCAACCAAGGCGGTTTGTTGTCGTAAGGCGCCTAAAGCCGGCGGAAGATCGCAAACAACTTAGCTTGATTGAGGGCAATGATTATGAATATGCCTTCTATGTGACGAATACTGCCCGTTCGGACGAAGAAACCGCCAGGTGCTGTGAGAAACGCGGCAACTGCGAAAATTACATCAAGGAAGCTAAATATGATATGAATGTCGGCAGTCTGCTATTAAAGTCCTTTTGGGCCAACGAAGCAGTTTTTCAGCTTATGATGCTGGCATATAACCTATTTCTGCTCTTTAAGTTCGACAGACTTATATCGAGGGAATACCGCCAGCAGATAAAAACCTTTCGGCTGAAATACCTGTTTGTTGCCGGGAGAATCATAAGGACTGCCAGAAGCACAATTTTGAAGCTGGCATTTGATTATCCGTATAAAGATGTCTACTTGCGATATGCGGGTTAAAGAAAGCAGGAGTCATGTTCACGGATATGAATTTTGGCCTTTTTAAAGCAGAGGGTTGTTTCGTATGCAATTTTAATGGTTGCAATAGCCGCAATATTACGCCAATAGGATTAATTTGCTGGAAATGAGGTGAACGCAGTGGTAAAATATTACTGTGAACTTCAAAATACGTCGTAAAATGTAATGAGTGGGCTACGAATGACTATTCGCGTGGAATTTCAGATAATACTTATTTTTTTCATTAGCACTAACTGTTTACTTGAAGTTGCGGTCAATATTTTACAATCAAATCTTATTTAATTACAACCTTTTTAGGATAATATTGGAAGCCTCCCTTTTTCGTCAACATTTCGCCACGCCCCCCTTAAACCCTGCTTTCTCGTTCGCTTTGTGAATGACGTTTCCTACTAAATCATATAAAAATAAATCGTGCAAGCTTTTGCTTGCACGATTTATTCTACACGCAACTCCTAAGCTCCTTAAAGAACTCTACTGAATCAAAATAACCATTATAGCCAAACCCCTAAACCTTAAACTTATTAACCACTGCTTGTAACTGATCAGCAAGAGTAGCCAAGTGTTGACTGGAAGACGCTATTTCCTCCGTTGAGGCTGACTGTTCTTCAGTAGCTGCTGTAATGTGCTGCGCCTGGCCGGCAGACTTTTTACTTAAATCGTCAATCGTTTTAGCCTTACAATTTATTTCATTAGAGCATCCTTGAGGCCCTTCGACTCCTGCGTTCTTATATGTCATCTCCTTAATGCAATGCCTGTTGATATAAGGCAGCAATAAGTATATTAAATTTAGTAAAAACCTTAATTCCAAGTATGGGATCAAAGTTCAGGCTACAGGTGAAGCGTGATGATACAAATGACTCTTATGTATAACTATGAGGAGGATATGAAATGGAGTGTAAAACACAAATAGCTATAATCGGAGGAGGAGCCTCTGGCATGTCCGCAGCAGTTGCAGCGGCAGAAGCGGGAGCAGCGGTTGTAGTAATAGAAGCCAACGCAGTCGTCGGTGGCAACGGGCTATTTCCAAGAGGGATTTTTGGCGTGGATAGCTATGTACAAAGACGAAAACTGATTTTTGCGGATACTGATGAAGTTTTTACAAACTGTATGGAGTATTCCCATTGGAAACTTGACGGAAAGCTGGTTCGAACCCTTATTGACAAAAGCGGCGATACCATAGGCTGGCTGGAGAAAAAGGGAGTTAAGTTCACTGACGTAGTACACCACATCCCAAATCAAACACCAGAGGTATTTCACATCACCGCTACTGAATTGAACGCCGGGAAAGCTATTATAGAAGCCTTGGATACTTATTGTGAAAAATCCGGCGTAAAAATTCTAACAGAAACAAGGGCGAAGAATCTGCTGTTTAACGGAAACGGTATTATAAACGGAGTTCTATGTGAAAGTAAAGACGGTGAAACAGTCAAGATTGAAGCTGAAAAAGTAATTATCTGTACGGGTGGGTTTGCAGGCAATCCTGAACTCATATCGGAATACTATCCCAAATTTGACCCTTATCAAGTTGCACAGGGCGCGGGAATGCGGCATAAGGGGAACGGAATAAATATGGCACTTGAAGCCGGTGCCAGTATAGAAGGCAATTTTGCCATGGAAATAGCCGCTCCCAAAATAAAAGGATACACACCTTTGAATCTTCTTATCGGGAAGCCACACAATATCTGGGTAAACTCTTTAGGAAAGAGATTTACCAATGAGGAAATCGTCTATGATTTTACAATGGCGACAAATGCCTGCATCCGTCAACCAGGAGCTGCAGTCTGGGTTTTATTCGACAGAGCCATGATTGAAAAAACCTTGAGTGACGGACGCGACATCATTGAACTTATCCATATACCCCTTGACGCCGAGAATCATCTTGAAAAAACCATATCAGAGGCAATTAAAGGAGGAATTCTGAAGGTGTCCGATAATCTTTCTGATATTGCTGAATTTATCGGCTGCTGTTCCGATTCCTTAAAAAATACAGTAGAAGAGTATAATTCGTTCTGCGATAAAAACCGCGACCCCATTTTCGCAAAAAAAAGACGTTATCTGTCTATCCTCACAAACCCGCCCTATTACGCGGTAAAAGCCGGTCCCGATATGATCATAACACATGGAGGCATCAGAGTGAACGAACGCTTTGAAGCCTTAACCGACAGGCTTGAAACCGTACCAAACCTCTACGTTGCTGGTGTCGATTTCGGCGGGGCTGATGCCGATGTCTATAACGTGTCCATGAGCGGCCACGGCTTTGGCTTTGCAGTGAACTCAGGACGTATGGCAGGTGAAAACTCAGCAAAGTCTGTTTTGGACATGGCATAATATAGAAAGAGGATCTTTTTTACCCGTAAACGGGTTAATCAATTTCTTAAGACACAGAAGATGCAAAAGCTGTTGATTATTATTCAACAGCTTTTGTATCTTCTTTACTTGGCGAATTGTCAAGCTAAGCGGAACAGGCAGCCGTATACTTGAGTTTATAGACTTATCCTTAAAAGTAAGTTCCGTCACTCTTTTAGAGTAATATTGAATGGGAAAGGTTTACTCATATAATGGGGTTATTAAAGCAGCCTTGCCGCGTGTTCATTCTAAAGAACTGGTTGCGTTGTTGTTTTATGAATTTTATATCAAAACGATTTACATTGAAAACGGTCTTGGTATTTCTCGAAAAGCAGTGGCTAACTATGCAGGATTCTTGGCATCGAAAAAACTAGGCAAAGAACGAATTTATCTTAATAAACGTTTTTGAGGTTGTTCAGGATGCAGGTGCCTAAAGCATTGCGTCCGAGAGTAAACGGTTATGAAAATTGCTCTCTTTCTTATAGTAAATAAATCTACTATAATTGGTATTATTAGTAAATTTGAAATGAAGTACTATAGTGGAGCGGAGATGGTTGAGATGAAGGTTCTGGCGATTAATGGAAGCCACAGGGGAAAAAAAGGTTATACACAATTCTTGATTGAGAAGTTGTTTGAGGGGGTAATCCAGGCGGGCGGTGAATGTGAGTCTGTTACTTTATCAGAACTGGATATTAAGATGTGTACGGGTTGCTTTACCTGTCAAAAGGATAACCATTATCTCAAATGTATCTTTGAAGGTAGGGACGATGCAGCAAGTGTGTATGAAAAGATGAGACAGGCAGATATTATTATTTTTGGGACACCGGTATATATTTTTAACATGTCCGGTTTATTGGTAAACCTTCTTGACCGATATGCATTTACCTGTAATTGTTCCGACTTAAAAATAAGCAAAAGTGGATTGTGTTTTCATCATATAGATACGGCAATGTGTTCTAAGCCCTTTGTAACTTTAATTTGTCAGGACAATATAGAAAATGAAACCCATAAAAACATAATATCTTATTTTAAAACTTACTCCCGCTTTATGGATGCCCATTATGTCGGAAGCCTAGTACGAAAATCGGCAATAATTGCTGGACATGGTAAAGATGAAACTAAGCTTTTGAAGTATCCGTTGTTAAACGAAATTTATGATGCATTTCGCAATGCTGGAGAAGAACTTGTTATATCGGGTCGGATCAGCAAATCTACGCAAAGAAAGGCAAACCAGGAGCTTATAAAGGTACCGTGGTTTGTTAAGCTTATGTTGAAAGTATCTTTTTTTAGAAAAATTATCCAGGGAAAAATCAAAAAGAATTTTAAGGTTAATGAATGAAGATAGGTACCACAACGGTTCATAGTAGGGATGATTGATCATTTTTAGAGTCCGATAAGAAACGTGTAGCACTGAATTTATCTGTTAACCAATGAACAAAAAGTAAGTTTAAAACCATATGTCACTTACTGGAGATGATGATTATTATGCAAACTTGTAAAAATCTAAACGATGTTCGCCAAGAAATTGATAAAATCGATGCTGAATTAATTAGTCTTATTGCTAAACGTGAATGTTATGTTCAACAAGCAGCTAATTTTAAAAAGACTACTGCTGATGTTAAAGCACCTGATAGAGTAGAACAGGTAATTTCTAAAGTAAAAGCACGCGCAAAAGAGGTTGGGGCTAATGAAACGGTCGTCGAAGCAACTTATCGAGCTATGATTTCTGCATTTATTGATATTGAAATTATAAATTATCAACGTATTAACTCTTCTAAATAACAACGTCCGATAAATTTCTATTCTGTAGCTTACAAAACCCAAGAAACACGGGATTTCCCCGATTTCTTGGGTTTTGTTTTATTGTTTATGCGGTTTATACAATGGGCCAACGTATAAATCTCTCAAAATACTGTAAGTTTTGTTATAAATATTCGTTTTTTTAAGGAGAAAATAATAATTTATATCGTTGTTAAAAACACTTAGTTACAATGTATTGTAATAATGCGACGGTTCATTAGGTAATATTACAAAGTGACATTTAGGATGTCAGTTGAATAGACAAAATAGAGGCTAATCTTTTATCTATTTTGTCTATCTAATTTATCGAGTGAACTGTTTATGGTAAGCGGTCTGTGTGTTTTTTGCAAATATGTCTAATCATGTCGGAAAATTTCCTTTGCTAGTTAACTATCTTAGGCAGGAAATGAGTAATGATTCCGAGAATTAACTATATTTTATGCCAAAAAATAGGGCAAAGAGCCAGAAAATAACTTTGATATTTCCTTACCTCTTGCTATTATAGGTGAATAATGCTTACGGATAGTAGAAGGAAGGAAAGGATTCTCTGACTTTACTCATCAAGAGACTTCGAAAAGATCGAAAGCTGACGCTCAAGCAGCTTTCGCAATTAACCGGGATTCCTCTTTCTTCACTCGCAGATATAGAAAATCATAAGCAGCTTTACAAAATGTGGCAACTGGAGCGGATCGCCGAGGCTTTGGGGGTGCTAGTTGAAAATTTATTTGTCAAGTAGCAGGACATCGGTGCTGTAATGTAGTATAATTATAATCGAACAAGTGTTCTATTCTATTGTTGGTTATTTTGTAGAATCTGCGGGGGAGATACATATGATAGACGACGAAGTCTTGAAGCTTGCTATAATTATGATGATTGACGAATTTATTGCCGAGGGGAAGCAGGAAGATTCTCAATAATTAATTCTATGGCCTTTCGCGTTTCTGGCGGAAGGCTTTTTAATTTTTCAATATTTCTATTAAGTCTTTCTTGTTGTTCATCAACAGGTAAGGCTTTTATTTTTGCTAACGCTTCTTTTCGTTTTTTATCTAAATTCATAGTGTCTGCTAGTTTGTAGGCTCGTTCTAAAGAAAGGGTGTTATCATCGAACTCTGCCATGGATACGCCAAGGGCGTTGGCAATTTTTTGAAGTGTGGCTGTTGTTGGAGAAGGATTTTTACCTGATTCAATTTGGCTGATTCTCCCTTGACCAATGTTTGATATTTTTGCCAGGTCATTTTGAGAAAGACCTTTTTTGTTTCTTAATTCGGCTATTTTTTCTCCAATTTTCATGAATATTCTCCCTTTACTTATACTTATCCGTATTATAACACGGGAAAATATGTTTTGAAACTTATACGAAGTAGTATTGACTTTTAATACGAGTTCGTATATTATAAGCATGAATAGAACTCCGAATTGATCGGTGAAAAGCCCGAGCGCAAGTCGGGTAATTAGGACAATCCAGTGGTTCATATGATGTTTCCGGGAGGGGTTGAAATGCTCCTATTAGAGGATTGCCCGGTTACGGAACAGTCTAAAATCAATGCGGGGAAGGCCATCGCCGAAGTGATCCGCCAATTGTTAGAGGCGGAAGCACGGAAAGAGGACTCTGCCGGGTAAAGCCGGCGCAGTAAATTGGGACAGGCAGGGGGGATAGTCTGTACAGATTAATCATTCCGAGTGTGCCGGGTTCAAATACAGGGGCATTAGAAGCTAATGCAAAAAGAGTGGCGGCTAATAGGGAACGGGTTCCGGCTGGAGAGGTAAGGGTAAAGTAGGTGATTTGATGTCTTTAGCGGAGCAGTACGGAAAGTTTTGTAATTGGCATGAAGTATATGTTAATGGACACTTTGACCATCACGAACCGGGAGAGGGGTCTCCGGTCTATGAATACCGGGGCTGCATAACATTTCCTGTTATGCCGGAATGTGGAACTCGGTACGAATTTAAGATTGAGGAGTTGCCGGAAACGTCAAAGATTAAACCGCGGCTGATGGAGTGTCAAAAGAAAGCGTTTGAAATGTACGGTGAAGGTTATAGAGAGTTGCCTTTTAACAAACAGTTCCATGTGCGGCAAGCGTTAGGATTTGTTAAGCCCGGGCTAAGGCGGCGGGGAGAGTGAACCAAATCGAAAGGGGGCGGGGCTGTGGCTTCAGCCGGGTGGATTAGACTCCACAGGAAGATATTAGACAATCCAATATGGCCGAGCGGAAGGGCATACACAAAGCTGGAGGCGTTTCTTGATATACTGCTGCGGACGAATTATGAGCCGGGTAAGGCCCGGTTTGGCGGTGCTGTGTTCGAGGTGAAGCGCGGCGAACTGGTTACTTCGGAGGGGAAGTTGGCGGAACGCTGGCAGTGGTCAAGAGGCAAAGTAAGACGATTTTTGGACGAACTAAGAATGGAACAAGTTTGTTTGAAAAACGGTTCCAGTAAGTATACAACGTTAAGCCTTATAAATTATGAGTTTTTGCAGGGGAACGATAGAGCAAGCAGTACAGGTGACGGCACAGCGGACGGTACAGCCGATGGTACACAATATAATAAGTTAACAAATAAAGAAAAGAGTATAACTCCTTACGGAGTTATACTTGCCGCCTTCGCCAAGCAGTGCCCGTCCTTGCCGACGCTGGAGGTTTTGACCGAAGCAAGGAAAACCGCTTTAAGGGGATTTTGGTCTTGGTGTGAAAAGGATATTAAGATGGTTACCGGGTTTTTTGACCGGGTGGAACAAAGCGATTTTCTTGCAGGGCGCACGGATAAGCCGGTAAGGTTCGGCTTTGACTGGATTATCAAACCGGCTAACAGGGTGAAAATCAAAGAGGGAAATTACGACAACCGTAAAGGTGCGGCGTTTAGGCGAACGGAAGATAAAGGATCCAACTTGGACCGGTTTGATGGATTTTTAAGGGGTGAGACGTTTGACGATACAGGAAACCACGAGGATATTGAGATTTATTGCGAGCATATACCCGAAACTGGCTGAGGGCAGTAACGGTGAGTTTAGCAGGCGCATTATGGCTTGGCATTTGCTTTTGGCGGATGTGGACTATAGCCTTGCTAATGTGGCCGTTATCAAGATGCTGCGAGGGGACGAGTATCCAAGTCCGGGCCGGATCATTAAGGCCGTTAAATCGGTATGGCTGGCAAGCATTCCTTTGGCGGAAAAAGCTTGGACAGAGGTATTGGTAAAGCTTGACCCGTATAAGAGGCCGGAATGGTCGCATCCGCTTATTGGCGAGGCAGTGAGGTGTATGGGGTACGTTGGGCTGTGCCGGAGTGAAAATCCGGGGATGGACCGGGCGCAGTTTATACGAATTTATAATAACTTGCTGGATAGGCAAGCGGACCGCCAGGAGAACGAGGCTGTATATCGGATAGCGCAGCAAGCGGTGCTACAGTCCATTAAGGGGATTGGATGAAGGCGAAAAGGGTAAACGGTTTGAGCACAAAAAAAAACAAGGTCAGCCCTGTCGGTGACCTTGCATAAAAGGAAGAGGAGTTGATTATCGTTAGTATCCCTTGAGGATGCCGGATTTATGCGGGGAGATACATACCGGAAGGACAAGGCTGAATTGTAAGCTTGAATTTGGGGGGCATTCAATAATTGATGTTTCTTCCACCGAAGTAGCAGCAGCCCCAGCGGCAAAAGGCAATGAAGGTCCGGGAAAGTAAAAAGGTAGCCAGTAAGGTGGAGAACGTGGTAAGCCAGCTCCAGTTAATATATTTGATTAGGTTGGTATAGAGCTCAAGCGGGTATTCACAGGCTGTCATTCCCGCGCTGAAAAGTATGGCGTAGTAGAGTATTGACCATATGTCCCGGTTTCGGGTGATTTGATTGTAGAAAATACATAGGGTAGGGAATATAAGCAATTCAAAAAAAATGCAGGTTTGGTAATAGTCGGGTAAAAGGCGATAAGGGTATTCTATAAGGTGAAAATTAACAATGGGGCTTCCCAAGATAAAGCTTAGATTGCATGTAAACAGGTAAATTACAATCCAATCACGGAAATAACGCCAGTCTACAACGAACAGTAAAAGGAGTACATCCATTATGCCTGATAGTATCATGATCCAATCTTCCGGAGTAAGGAACATTTGCTGGTCTCCTTTTTACACAATATTAGTACTGGAATGTAGGTTTCCCTGTTCAGTAAGATTTTATTTTTAGAGTGAAGGAGGTGACCTGCAATACAAAAACTGATTAACATACTGTACCAACTCGCGTGCACTTCAGGGGGATGGCTGGTGGTGATCGGCGCCGGGGTGCTGGCGGCGCTAATATTACATAGATAGAGGGCGGAGAACTGCCTATAGACTTGGGGAGGGGTTCAAGTGGAGCAATCCGTAGATATAAAAGCGCAAATTCGATATGAAAATAGAGTGGCGGCTGCTTGGCTGATTCATTACCGGGAACGAAAGCGGGAGCATGGGGAGCGCCGGGAGGAGATTGCGGCAGGGGTTCGTGAGCGGGATGAAAATATCGGCGGCGGACGGTCTTCGCTGCCCGGTAAGCCTGTAGAAAGGCTGGCTTGTAATTTAGATGCGCATGATAACGGAAATGCGGCTAAGTGGCTGCAGACAGTGGAAGATACGAAAGCGATTTTAGGTCCTAAGAAGCAGCAATTGCTCGAGCTGCGGCAAGAGTGTCGGCTTTACCTTTCTCCGGTGGGGGGCAGGCCGGGATGGATTGCGCCGGTGCAGCAAAGATTTGGTGAGACTGCGGGGTGGTGTCCGGCGGAACGCACCCTGCAAGATATGTGGAGGGACATTGTCGCTCTGACGGTGCGGGTGGCAATGGCCAGGGGGTGTCAGTTTAAAATTTAATAAAACACGCGTGTAAAACCCCCGTTTTTCTGTGGTAATATGGTAGTAGAGGAATTTGAACAAAAGCTACATACCTGCGCTAGGGACGAGTGAAATGGCTGATGGCTTACTGCTGTCAGCCTTTACTATTGCAGGGGATGGAATGCTTATGCCGAATAGGGGTGTTCAATAAAAATATCAACCATTCATGAATACATAGGAATTCGAAAGCGTCTTTCGGGGCGTTTTTTTATTACTCTTTAAAAGGAGGTGAGCGTCATAACAAGCGTAATCTGTAAGCTGACAGACTGTAAATTTCATGGCCTGGAGACTTGTACCGCCGGACGCGTTTTTATTGATGGTGTCGGGCAAGTGGAGTGCTATGATCCGGTTATCCGGTCCACGCTGGTGCATGAAAAGTTTAATCCAGGGTGCAGTAAGACCAGGCGGGGATATAAGTCCAGCCGTATAACCGGTATTATAAAGTAAATAGAGGGGTGTAAGACATTACCGGACTCGGCTAAGGCTTGAGTCTTTTTGTTTTGCCTGTTAAGGGAGGTGAGTATTAAGCGTTTTTGGCTGGGGTTGCATCATAAAAAAATGGAAAGGTTGTGTTTAAGTGAGTAGAACCGTATTTTGTCCGGAGGAAGTTATTGTTGTATCCAATGGTAAGGAGGACATTGGAAAGCTGGTTGCGCTTGGCAATGACGGAAAGTTTGATACAAGCGTGATTCCTGAGATTGATGATTTAGGAACGCAGATTACAGCGGAGGTTACCGCCCGAACGGAAGCAGATACACAGCTGCAAGCGAATATTGATGCTGAAGCGTTGGCGCGAACGAATGCTGATGCTAAGTTGCAAAGCAATGTTGATGCGGAAGCAACGGCTAGAGCTGCTGCCGATGCGACTTTGCAGAGTAATATTGAGGCGGAGACCAGTGCGAGAAGCAGTGCCGACCAGGATTTACAGGCGAAGATTACTGCGGAAGTTGCGGCTCGGACTGAGGCGGATGCGGCTTTACAGACCAATATGGATACTGAGGCGGCGGCCCGCGTTGAGGCGGACAAGCAGTTGCAGAGTAATATTGATGCAGAGGCAACGGCTAGAACTGCTGCCGATGCGACTTTGCAAAGCAATATTGATGTGGAAGCCAGCGCGAGAGAAAGCGCTGATCAGGCTTTAGAGGCTGAGCTTACGAAGGAAGTTGCGGCGCGGACTGAAGGGGATGCGGCTTTACAGACCAATATGGATACTGAGGCGGCGGCCCGCGTTGAGGCGGACAAGCAGTTGCAGAGTAATAT
>Ga0316602_10000826_pt1 | contig 11968 bp, 6 predicted proteins | sample OWC_soil_day10_C_FD_203103 | JGI IMG/M metagenome (GOLD analysis project Ga0316602, IMG submission 203103) | Wetland soil microbial communities from Old Woman Creek delta, Ohio, United States - OWC_soil_day10_CT | ecosystem: Environmental > Terrestrial > Soil > Wetlands | place: USA: Ohio... | reverse complement strand
ATTTTTCTTTAAATGCATTTTCGAACATACTAAACACCCCTCGCAATATATTTAAACCTAGCCTCTACTGCTCCGCAGGCATCTTTACCAAGGAATACTATCAAGAAACATCGCCCTAGTTATTTCATCTTTAAACAATCATTTTCATATATTGAAATATCGTTTCTTATATTGAAAGTATTCTATCTTTATAAGAAGTTCTGCTATATGATGAAATTTTGATCAGGTCACTGGCGCAGGGTTAAACAAGCATAATGCATTCTTTAATCCCCAGTGTTCAGCCCAAGTCTCTTTACGCCCGCTAGCAACATCGATAATTAAACGAAATATTTCCCAACCAACCTCTTCAATTGTAGCTTCGCCTGTTGCGATTTGTCCTGCATTCACATCGATGAGATCATGCCATTGCTCCGCCAGGGCATTTCGTGTCCCTACTTTAATGACAGGCACCATAGCCAATCCATAGGGTGTTCCTCGGCCGGTGGTAAACACTTGCACATGTATTCCTGAAGCAAGCTGCAGGGTGCCGCAGACAAAATCACTAGCGGGTGTTGCCGCATAGATTAACCCTTTTTGCATTGCTTTTTCCCCAGGTGATAACACTCCTACAATGGCACTACTTCCTGATTTGGCAATAGAGCCCAGGGCTTTTTCCACAATATTTGCCAATCCACCTCTTTTATTACCTGGTGTGGTATTGGCACTTCGATCCACTTCACCAAGATCTAAATAGTGATCATACCACTTCATTTCTTGAATAAGCTTACGACCCACTTCTTCATTCACTGCGCGCGGTGTTAATAAATGAATTCCATCCCGTACCTCAGTGACTTCTGAAAATAGAACTGTCGCCCCAGCCCGGACTAACAAATCTGCTGCATAACCCACTGCTGGATTGGCAGTAACACCAGAGAAAGCATCACTCCCACCACACTGCATACCAACTACCAAATCAGAAAGAGGGCAGGTAATCCGCTTTCGATCATTTAATCTTTGCAACTGTTCTTCTGCTTGTTCCATAATCTTCTGAACCATTTTACTAAAGCCTTGATGATCTTGTAGTAAAACGATGGTTCCGGCATCACCATTTGGTAGCATTTTTTCTGGGAGCAGTTTCTCACAGCCCAAACCCACTACCATTATTTCTCCGCCAAAGTTAGGATGGGTTGTAAGATTCTGCAGGGTACGAATAGGAATAATAGCCTCAGGCGCATTAATCGCCACTCCACAGCCATAATTATGATTTAATGCCACTACATCTTCCACATTGGGATATTGGGGAAGTATTTCTTCTTTAATTCTTTTTACTGCATAATCAAGGACACCTGCAACACATTGAACACTGGTACTAATGCCGAGGATATTTTTTGTTGCAGCACTGCCATCTGCATTACGAAATCCTTCAAATGTATACCCCTCAAGAGGTGGTAACGCTGCTGGCACCTTATTCCCAATTGATAATTCATCCAAATCTGGAGAAGTTGGCATGTGTACTAATGATTCATCAATCCAACTGCCTTTATGGATGGGATGAACTGCATATCCAATAACTTCCCCATAGCGAATAATTTCTTCATCTTGTTTCAAATCCCTTAAGGCTACTTTATGCCCCTGAGGAACATGCTCCCTGAGTTCAAGACCGCAAGGAAACACCGTTCCTGCAGGCAATCCTCCCCCATTGACAACAATCGCAACATTATCGACTGGATTAATTTTAATGTAAAGAGGTACTTCTTTTCGCTGTATATTATTATCCATTTTTTTCCTTTCATGTCTTTTATTAAAATTTCCAGCTTATTAGTTCCTATAATTGGCGATAGCATTACCGACGGAGTACCCTTTGATGTAAAAATATATCTACTACTCTCTGATAATCCCAGTCATCAGATTTCCTTCCACATCAAATTCCATGTACTCTGGTTCATCTTCTGCTTCTAGACCTTCGTATTTCCCATGAACAACATCCTTATAATATGCTTCCGATAGCATAATCTGTCCAATATGAAGACTATTGGGAATACGAATGATTCTTGCCTTATCCTTGTTAACATTATTTAAAGTTCGTATACATAGTTGAATAGCTTCTTTGTCCGTCGCTACAACAATTGGAATGCCTGCTGACTTTAGTACGGTACTTGTCAAACAATTAGGATACATTTTTTCAGGATCTAACTTCTCAAATAGCCGTTTTGTAATTGTACTAGCTAAACCAGTACCCAATCCATTTCCATGAGAACAATCTGTAATATCTAACATACACGTTCTTTGAACCTGTACACCACCTGTTGCATAATCCGTAGAAAATGTGCCTGTAATATTCGGATCTACCCCAGTGCCACTAAAGTTTTTGCCAATTTCGTCGACAATGAGAACATCTCCCTCGCCAACAATTAATTGGGGCATATTTGCAAAAGCTATTTTTAATAATTCTGGTTCTCTAGCCATAATATCGTCTTTATGAATGGCTTCTATTATACAGGTCTCATCATAGGCATTCTCCATACAGGGAATTGCTAATAAAATAGGGGCCTTTTCAAGAATTATTTTTGCATTAGCCGGTAAATTCTCAGCAATTTTCCCCATACCATCACTATGAACACTCTCCGCGCCGTGTTGTTTGCCAAGGCCAACTACCATCATCTTACAAGGCCCGCTCTCATATTCACCGCGAAATGCGTTATGAGGTTTTAAACGACAAGATACAATAATACCATCTGATTCATAGGCTATTTTATCTAAATAAACCGGCCTTCCTAATTCTGAAAATCCCAACATAACGGTGTCCATGCAGGATTTTATTGGACACCCCATGGTTTGTTCTGTAATATTGTATCCAGCTAGAATTTCTATCTGTCCTTCTGCTGTTGCTCCACCATGACTTCCCATAGCTGGAACAATAAAAGGATTTGCATTTTGAGATTTTACAAAATCTACGATTGCTTTCGTAATAATATCTACGTTTGCAATCCCTCTGCTTCCTGCCGTAATCGCTATATTCATTCCCATCTTTATTTGATCGGAAAATTTTTCCTTAGACAATTCTGCAAACACAACCCCCGGTATTTCTTCCGGCGTGATAACTGGTCTTGGGAATATTTGTTTTGCACGAAACATTTTAGGAATATATACATCCTCTAATAATTTTGATACAACTCCACCTTTTTTAATTTGCACTTTGTACTCCTTCCATTTACATATTTCTTATATGAACGAAGTTCTTAGTCGTGTTGTCCAGACAACGAAGGCAAAGGCCGGCCATATCCACTATTTCGACCACAGCAGTCACTATGCGACCCATGGTTACAAAGCATTTGTTAAAGGTTCTCAAATGATAGGTTGCATGAGTCGCAAAGGTAATTGCTGCATCAACTCTTATACCGCAGTGTCCTCAGGCTTAGCCGTTGCTGCCGTACCACCTAATTCTAATCGTTTTACATCACCAACAATAAACAAATATGACATTGCACCCACAAGCCCGACTACCCCTACATAAATCAGCGCCCCGTCAAAAGAACCAGTAGCCTTCAAAATATAGCCGATTGCGATTGGAGTTACAATACTAGCTATGTTACCACAAAAATTAAAGATTCCACCACTTACCCCCATCACCTCTTTAGGTGATGTATCGCCAACAATGCACCAGCCTAAATTTCCGATACCTTTCGCGAAAAAGGCTAGCGACATAACTGCAATAACAATTATTTCAGAAGACACATAATTGGCCATAACGATACTACTTGTAAAGAGCAATCCTGAAATAATAGGTGTTTTACGAGCAATAGTCAGACTATGACCCCGTTTCAGCAACCAGTCCGACCAAATTCCACCCAACATACCTCCAAAACAACCCGCAATCGCAGGAATCGCTGCGACAAGCCCAACTTTCAAAATGGACATACCTTTTGCTTCAATAAGATAGGTTGGAAACCAAGTTAAGAAAAACCACGTAATAGTAGTAAGACAAAACTGTCCAATATATATACCGACCATCATTCGATTCGAAATAAGAGTTCTCACATCAGACCATTTTATTTCACTTTTAGTATCACCAAGATTAGCGAGTCCCCCCCCGGCTTGAATATAATCAAGTTCGGCCTGGTTTACGCCTTTATGATTTTTAGGCTCCCGAACATACTTCAACCAGTAAAAGCCTAATATGATTCCAACCCCACCAGTCCAGAAGAAAATATAATGCCAACTCCACGAATGTACTGTCCACGTCATTAGCGGCGTGAATACCGCTAATGCAAAGTATTGTGCAGATTGAAATACGGATGTTGCCAGACCACGCTCATTAGTCGGAAACCACATCACAGTAAGGCGACTATTTGCTGGAAATGCTGGTGATTCTGCTATCCCCATCAAGAATCGTAATCCGAAAAGCATAGCAAAGGCGGATGCAAAATAACCTACAAATCCCTGCATAAATGTAAACACCGACCATAATAACAGACCCGCCCCATAAACCACACGTGCACCGTATCTATCCAAAACCCACCCGCCAGGAATTTGCATGCCAGTATATGCCCAACCAAAGGCAGAAAAAGCCATTCCCATAGTTACCGCATCAAAGCCAAGTTCTTTCCTCATGCTCGGCGCAGCAATGGACAGAGTCGCACGATCAACGTAGTTGAAGGTAGTAACAATAAATATCATTGCTAGTATGAAATATCGAACATTGGTTTTTTTTGTATTTACTTGCTTGTTATCCATTCAAAAATTCTCCTTTTCATCTGTTTTTTTCTTAACTTCCTCAACTAAGCTACTTAGCTATACATGTCCTAATGTAGCAAAATAAATTCTGCCCTTTTTTCTCAGCTCCTTCATTTTAAAAGCTAGTTTTTTAGCGTTAACCCTATGGTTATTGCTTACCCTAATAATGGCTCGCTATTACAATCTTTCTATTGCAAGAACCATGCCAATTATCAGAATGTTGAATTCTCTAGCTTTAGCTTCTCATTTGCTAAAACAACTGTAGCAGCATCTACAACAAACGTTGTCCAAAGTGCTACATATGTTGTTGCAAACTCATCCCTCAAGCATGTATAATAAACACGTATATGATTACTTTTATATAATCACATGAAAACTTTCAAAATGAATGTTATCGATTAACAAGAGCATCTATCCATTCATTAGGAGGATTGATCATAATTGCCAAAAATAGCCTTTATTGCTCCTGATAAGCAATTATTTTTGCAGGGCAAGAAAATTATCCATGAGCTTGGTTTAAATCATAAATTTGACCTCTATTTAGCAAGGCTGAATAGAGGAATCCGTCTTGCTAAAAAACTGCAAAATGAAGATGTTGATGTTATTGTTTGCAGAGGCGGTACTGCTAAATTAATTATTGAATCTCAAGTTAATATTCCTGTCGTTGAAATCCCTATTACTGGACAAGACCTAGCCCAAGTTTTTCACGAATCCAAAAAAATAACAGGTTTACCTAATCCCAAAGTTGCCATACTCGCCTATAGCAATATGGTCAATGACATTGAGGTGCTATCAAATATTTTGGATATTCAATTGACTATCTATCCTCTTACGACGGTCGAGGATATCCCCGCAAAAATCGCGGTCGTAGCAGCGACAGATGCCAATATCGTGGTAGGTGGTATAAAAACCATACTGTTGGCTGCAAAACAAGGATTAAGGAATCATCTTATACGTTCTGGAGATTTCTCCATTCGCGGGGCGCTTCTGGAGGCTCAAAAAATTGCGTTGGGCCGAAAAATTGAAAAGGAAAAAGCCCAAGAATTTAAAGCGTTAGTGGACTATTCATCAGAAGGCATCATTAGCATCAATCACGAGAGAATCATCAAAGTTTTTAATCCAACTGCCGAACGCCTGTTAAACCGATCTGCCAAAGAACTACTTGGGCAAAAAATAGACTCCGCACTCACCTTTATCAATGTTGAAACTTGTTTACTAACAGGTCAGCAATCTATCGGACAAGTGGTTCAACTTGGTGCTATCTGGGTCACTTTTAACATTGCGCCTATCATTGTTGACCAAGTAATCATTGGTGCAATTATTACCTTCCAGGATGTCACACGCATTCAAGAAATGGAGGTTCGAATCCGCAATGAAGTCATTGCTAGAAAATTCGTTGCGAAATATCACTTTACTGATATTCTAGGAGTTTCTGATCAGATTATTGGTGAATCAGGAACCGGTAAAGAATTATTCGCCCAAAGTATCCATAACGAAAGCCGCAGAAAAAATGGTCCCTTTGTGGCAGTCAATTGTGCAGCCTTACCGCAAAATTTGCTTGAAAGCGAACTCTTCGGCTATGTGGAAGGAGCATTCACAGGAGCAAATAGAAAAGGGAAACCTGGCCTATTTGAAATGGCTCATCGGGGCACGATTTTTCTTGATGAAATTTCCGAAATGGATAAATATGGTCAAAGTCGTTTACTCAGAGTATTGCAGGAAAAACAAATCATGCGCCTCGGAGATGATAAATATATACCTGTTGATATCAGAATCATTGCCGCTACGAATAAAAACTTAATAGAACTTATTAAAGAAGGACATTTTAGGCAAGATCTTTTTTATAGACTTAAGGTATTGACAATGACTTTGCCACCATTACGTAATAGAAATAACGACGTAAAACATCTAGCACATCATTTCTTAGAATATTATAAAAGACGGCATCTAAAGCAGCTCGAAATTACCCAGGCAGCCTATGACTATCTGTCTGACTATTTCTGGCCGGGTAATGTGAGAGAATTAAAGTTTTTCATTGAAAGATTGGTGGTGATTGCCAATGAAAAACTTATTACCCCAGATGTCCTCAGAAAATATTGGCAAGATAGAGAATGTGAGCCCACAGTAATTAATAGTACAAACGACCTCTCTCTGCTATCAGAAGAAACGAGAATTGTTTCTGCATTAGCACAATGTAATTCAAATATTACCCATGCCGCTAAAGTACTGGGCATGGATCGCAGCACACTCTACCGAAAATTAAAAACCTACAAGATTGAGGTCACGAAGGCTTATTAAAACGTAAGAAGGCCCACAACTTACTCAGTAAGTGTGGGCCTTCTCTTTGCATTAAAGGTATTATTCTTTTGTGGCGGCTGCCTCCTGATTGACTGCACCATAGTTGCTAGCCAATCTTTTGTAGCTCTCTAATCTGTCTTTTGCATCTTGTTCAGTCTTTGCAAACAAGATTTCAGCCATATCAGGGAATTGCTTTTTCAATGATGAGTAGCGCACTTCACCCATCAAAAACTCCTGGAAGTTCATGGTTGGCGCCTTGGAATCTAGAGTGAATGGATTTTTACCAACTTCTTTCAATTGAGGATTATAGCGATACATAGACCAATAACCACTCTCCACAGCTCGCTTGCTTTCCAAATGACTAGAACCCATGCCAACTTTTAGACCATGGTTGATACAAGGAGCATAAGCAATAATTAAGGATGGTCCTGGATAAGCCTCAGCCTCAGCAATGGCTTTGATGGTTTGATTTTTGTCGGCACCCATGGCGATTTGGGCCACATATACATAGCCATAACTCATGGCAATCATGCCAAGATCTTTTTTCTTGGTGCGTTTACCACTGGATGCAAATTTGGCAATTGCTGCTGTTGGTGTGGCTTTTGACGACTGACCACCTGTATTGGAATATACCTCAGTATCAAAGACTAAGACATTCAAATCTTCACCTGAGGCTAGCACATGATCAAGTCCTCCAAAACCAATATCATAAGCCCAACCATCACCACCAAACAACCATTGAGACCTCTTCACTAAGAAGTCTTTATTATCATAGATTTCATTAAGTAGTGGGTCATCGCCTTTTACCTGTTCTAATACTTCAATCAACTTATCTGCCCTTTGTCGTGTACCGTCACCTTTGTCTTTATTGGCTAGCCACTCTTCACAAGCTTCTTTTAGCCCGCCCCCATTATTCAATGCTGCTACGGCAGCAATATCTATGGCTAATTTTTCTCTAATTTGTCTTACGCCACAGAGCATGCCCAAACCAAATTCAGCGTTATCTTCAAACAGGGAGTTCCCCCAAGCAGGGCCGTGTCCGCGATGATTTTTAGTATAAGCAATCGATGGCGCACTACCTGCCCATACAGAGGAACAACCAGTCGCATTCGCCACCATCATTCGATCACCAAATAGTTGAGTCACCAATTTCGCATAAGGAGTTTCGCCACAGCCTGCACAAGCACCCGAAAACTCCAGTAAAGGTTGCTCAAATTGGCTGCCTTTGACCGTGAATGGACTCATAGGATTTGCTTTTGGTGCTGCAGTCATGGCATAATTCCACAGGTTATCCTGTTCAAGAGATCTTGCTAGCGGTTTCATTTCTAAGGCTTTTTGTTTTGATGGACAAATCTGTGCGCAGTTACCACAGCCTGTGCAATCATAAGGGGAAACAACAATGGAAAAGTTGAGTTCCGGTTTGCCAATAGCCGCTTTTGCCACAAAACCCTCTGGAGCATTTTCCAGTTCGACCACGCTTAGTAATGCCGGCCTGATGGCAGCATGAGGGCATACATAGGAACATTGATTACATTGGATACAGTTGTCTGCTTGCCAATTTGGAACATGAATGGCAATACCGCGTTTTTCATATGCGGAAGTACCCATCGGGAACGTGCCGTCTTCCATACCAACAAAAGCACTGACTGGCAATGTATCCCCTTCTTGCCGATTCATCGGAATCAGAATGTTTTTAATAAAATCTGGCACATTAGCAACAGGGGTGATCGCCTCATGGGCATTTGCCCAAGATGCAGGAACATTGATTCGGGCAATAGAGTCTACCCCTTTATCAATGGCAGCATTGTTCATGCTGAGGACTTTTTCACCTTTATTGCTATAGGATTTAATAACCGCATCTTTTAAATACCGAACCGCATCTTCCACTGGAATAATATCAGCAATTTTAAAGAATGCGGATTGCATAATCATGTTAATCCTACCACCAAGGCCAATTTCCTGGGCAATACCGATCGCGTCTAAGGTATAAAAGTTAATATTTTTTTCAAAGATATAACGTTTCATGGCGGCAGGCAATTTTTCATCCAGTTCCTTTGCAGTCCATGTACAGTTCAGCAGAAAATTGCCGCCTTGCTTTAGACCTTCCAGCACATTATATTTATGCACATAGGATTGGTTATGACAGGCAATAAAATCAGCCTTGTTAATAAGATAGGGAGATTTTATGGTTTTTTTACCGAATCTCAAATGGGAAATGGTAACCCCACCCGACTTTTTGGAGTCATAGGCAAAATAGGCTTGGGCATACATATCAGTATGATCACCAATAATTCCAATAGCACTCTTGTTAGCCCCTACCGTTCCATCAGAACCAAGACCCCAAAACTTACACGCTTTGGTTTCTGCTGAGGTAATATCAATATCATCACCAAAAGGCAAGGAGGTATAGGTGATGTCATCAACAATCCCTACCGTAAAGTTATCCTTAGGCTGTTCTTGCTTAAGATTTTCAAAAACAGCTTGAATATGACTAGGAATTACATCTTTACCACCAACACCACAGCGGCCCCCAACAATCACCGGACTCCATTCTTTACCGTAAAACACTGATTTTACATCAAGGTACAAAGGTTCAGCAGAAGCTCCTAGCTCTTTGGTCCGATCCAAAACAGCAATCTTTTTCACTGTGCGCGGAATGTATTTAAAGAAATGTTCAATTGAGAAAGGCCGGTATAAATGAACGGTAAGCAGTCCGACTTTTTCGCCATTTGCATTTAGATAATCCACCATCTCTTCTATGGCCTCACACACTGATCCCATAGCAACGATCATGCGATCAGCATCCTCAGCTCCATAATAGTTGAATAGATGATATTCCCGGCCTGTCAATTTTCCTATTTCAGCCATATATCCTTCGACAATTTCAGGAAGTTCTTGATAAAAACGATTAGAAACCTCTCGTTGTTGAAAGAGAATATCCGAATTCTGTACCGACCCTTTCAGTACTGGATGATCTGGATTGAGAGCCTTACGGCGAAACTCAGCGAGAGCATCTCGATCTAATAAATGGGCTAATTCGTTATATTCAAGGACTTCAATCTTTTGCACTTCATGAGAAGTTCGAAATCCATCGAAAAAATTAAGGAAGGGAACTCTGCCTTTAATAGCAGATAGATGAGCCACAGCTGCCAAATCCATTACTTGCTGAACACTACTTTCCGCTAGGAGCGCAAACCCTGTCTGCCGAGTTGCCATAACATCTGAATGATCACCGAAAATACTAATTGCATTGGCACCAATCGTTCTGGCACTGACATGGAATACACCAGGTAATAGTTCCCCAGCAATCTTATACATGTTGGGAATCATGAGTAATAATCCTTGAGATGAGGTATAAGTAGTAGTCAAAGCACCTGCCTGCAATGAACCATGTACTGCGCCAGCAGCACCACCTTCTGACTGCATTTCCACAATGTGCACCGTCTGTCCGAAGATATTTTTTTTACCTTGTGCCACCCATTCATCAGCATGTTCTGCCATATTGGACGACGGAGTAATAGGATAAATAGCTGCTACATCAGTAAAGGCATAGGAAATATGGGCTGCGGCTGTATTGCCATCCATCGTCTGCATTTTTCTCTTAGTATTTCTCATGAAAATTTCTCCCTTTTTTTGCTATTTTGACTAAAAAAAACGCCCCTATATAACATATATGTTATATAGGGGCGCAACATGCGCGATACCACCCTTACTTATCACTTTACATCGGTCAAGCAACCGACTCCCGGTTAACGCCCAGGTGGCGCCTCTGCCTAATCCACACAGAAATAGTCCTGTACTTTTCGGAGAAGAGTTCATGGGTGATTTAATCAGCAATTACGACCCACCGGTTCTCAGCAGACACCGGTTCTCTGTGGCAGTCTATCCATTGCCTTTACTCCCAATCATCACTTTTGTATGTTAATCTATTAAGTTTTAAGCTATCTAGAGTAAATTATTGCATTTTACTATATTTTTGTCAACATATATATTTCAGAAAAATACACATGTCCACCATACGTACAATCTCTTCTAACTAGACATGGCAATTCCTAAAAATGTAACCAACATCAGATTAAAACCTGCCAAGGCGGCTCCGTCTTTACACTAATCCAAGCTATATTCTCTGTAAATATCATTTGCCTAGGAATTTATAATGACATCAAAAAAAATCCATAATTGATTTCAAGATTATCCCCCGATGTCCCTTAATAAAGGTTAATCAAGCCTCTTATCCATTGTTTGCATTATAGCCCCGGAGATAAAACTGCATCTTACCAGACTTAGTCGTAGGGATGATGTCACAAAATTCAAGAGATAGTTCGACCCCAGTATCCTTAAAATAGGGTTCAATTAAACTCTTGGCCTTACTACCGCTATCCTCACTATATTCATGGCCCTTTATCAGCCGAACAACCAGTTTATCTATGCTAGGTTGATACAATTGCACTTGCCGTATCTGTGCATAGGGAATCTCACCAAAGATATGATCTATCTGAGTTGCAGGAACACTATCCCCAGAGGGTGTATGAATGATCTCAACAGTTCTTCCAACAATTTTTTGTAATACTGGCAGTTCCCGGCCACAGGAGCAGAGATTACTGTCTAGTATGCCAAGATCTTTTGTTCCATAACGTATTAAGGGGAATCCATAATTATGAAGATCAGTTATAACAATTTCCCCTTCCATTCCTGGTGCAACAACTTCACCATCTTTTACAATTTCGACTATAAATCTTTCTGCATTAATGTGCATCTGACCATGAGGACATTCACTCGCCACCGTCCCACACTCTGATAGTCCATATTGATTATATACCCTGGCCCCAAAAGCCTCTTCTATCAGCTTTTTGCTTTTTATGGTCAGCGGTTCTGAATTTGATATAACGGCATTAGGTCTGATTTGCTTAATGTCATTCTCCTGTAAATATTCAGCAACGTGCCTTAAGCATGAAGC
>Ga0316602_10000825_pt1 | contig 11970 bp, 7 predicted proteins | sample OWC_soil_day10_C_FD_203103 | JGI IMG/M metagenome (GOLD analysis project Ga0316602, IMG submission 203103) | Wetland soil microbial communities from Old Woman Creek delta, Ohio, United States - OWC_soil_day10_CT | ecosystem: Environmental > Terrestrial > Soil > Wetlands | place: USA: Ohio... | reverse complement strand
CATTCGTGGAGGGCATGTGAATGTAACCGTTCTGGGAGCCTTGCAGGTGGATCAGCAGGGAAGCCTTGCCAGCCACATCATACCAGGTAAGATGGTCCCGGGCATGGGTGGAGCCATGGATCTGGTCACAGGCTCCAAAAAGGTAATCATTGCCATGACCCATACGGCAAAGGACGGTTCCCCCAAGATTTTAAACAACATTACATTACCGCCAACGGCAGTTAGCAAGGTCCATAAAATCGTGACGGAACTTGCTGTCATAGAGGTGACAAAGGATGGTCTTGTTCTTAAGGAAGTTTCCGTGGATACCACACCAGAAGAGGTGGCCGCAAAGACAGAAGCACCTTTGATTATGGCGGAGAGCATCGGGCGCTTTTAATATTCAACACACTTGAAGTATTTGAGAAAATGATTTATAAATATAGTTTAAGCAATAAATAATAAAAGACAGGAGACAGGAATATGGGGAATAAAGTCGGCGTAAGCCAGGAAGAAAAGAACTTATCCTATTATAAGTTTTTTGAGCGTCCTATGGCAGAAATACCGGAGGAAAAACTTGCCATCTTAATTAATGGCCAAGGGGACAAAAAAGTGGGAGTGCCATTTGAAAAAAGAGACCTCTTTCTTGGAGGAAATGATGAAGAATACTGTCAGAACGGTTACGGTATCCATGATGATGGAACTGGCTACGTATGTAACACTACCTACATGCCCGGAGTCACCGGAGACATGCTGGACTGGTGGTTCCCCTGGCATAGTGTAGGTTCCGATCTCCGCTACAAAATATGGGACCCGGAGGATCATTGTTTTGCCAGGGCTGACAACGCAGCTTACGTCTGTGATCCTAAAGTACCAATGAGAGAGAAAACCTGGGGTGTTAACCATTACATAATGGAAGATATTGGTCCCGGTCCTGAATTCCTTAAGCTCTGCTTTAAAAGTCCTGCTGACTTCGGTTATGATCCGGCCATTGTCGGAAGTAAAGCATGTGAGTCTTTGGTCTGTGCCATTGGAGAGGGCATCTGCGCCGCTGCAATGACTCATAAATGGTATCCTTGTGAGGGCGGTGTCATGTTCTGCTCCCGTTTCTGGATCGGCTTCAAGTTGGATAATGGAATTATAAAGAAGGCACTGCCCGAAGGCGTAAAAATCCCGGAATTCGTTCCAAAGGGTCTCTTTGCACACAACATAAAAGAATTTTCCAACTTAGCAGCCATTTTGCCGGAAGTGTACACAGAGAATAAAGATATTTTCTAAAAGCGAGGGGACAACTACGGAGAGAAAATAAAGAAGTCAATAAAAAGAACAAAGGGGGAGGGCACGAGGGGAACAGTAAGACAAATTGAAATGATAACAGAACAGGAGAATGAGAATATGAGCGGGTATACGTTTTTGGAAAGTCCCTTAACCATTAGGGGAAAGGTGTATAAGAACAGGCTGATTGCGGCCCCCACACTGTTTGCACATTCCGTTTTTTTTCTCCCGGAAATCGAGGAAAATGTTTACCGTATGGTAGAAAATAGGGCCAAGGGCGGATTTGCGGCTGTGAGTACTGGAGAGCTTCCTGTCAACAATGAAGAAGGTACGACTCTTTTCATGGAACGGACCATTGATATGGACGATTATGAAGGGGAAGATTTTAAGAAAATTAAGGAATATGCGGACCGCATAAAAAAGCACGGGGCTTTGGCTTATCTGGAATTTTCCCATGAAGGTGCGGTTGCTGAGACAAAAGCCCCTTACGTCCCATGGGGACCCGACGGATATATCCGTGAGGACGGCGTGGAGGTCCACGCCTTAAATCTGGAGATGATGGAGAAAATCTGTAATGATTACCGGAGAATCTCCCGGCTTGCCAGGGCATGTGGCTTTGATGGGGTATTGCTTCACGGCGGTCACGGATTTAACATTCAGCAGTTCGTTTCTCCGTGGACCAACCACCGCACCGATGAATTTGGTGGAACCATGGAAAACAGAGCCCGTTTTCCGAAGATGATTATTTCTGCGGTCCGTGAAGGCATCGGTGAGAACATGATTCTGGAATTTCGCATGTCGGCAGAGGACGGCGTTGAGGGAGGAATGAAAATTGAGGATATGGTGGAGTTCTGCAAACAGATTGACGGCATGGTGGATATCATCCACGTCTCCAACGGCTTAAAATGGGCGGGAAACCAGACCCAGACTTTTTCCGATTTTTTTGATGTTCACGGAGTAAATGTGGAACACGCGGCTAAAGTGAAGGCAGCAGTAAAAAAGTCTAAGGTGGCTGTTATCGGCGGGATAAATGACCCTGGTTTTGCGGATCAGATCATCCGAGATGGAAAGGTGGACTTTATCGAGCTGGGACGCCAGGGCTTTGCGGACCCAGAGTTTCCCAACAAGGCATTTAACGGAAAAGAGGAATCTATCCGCAGATGCGTTCGCTGTTTTTCCTGCTATCCGGGCTTTTGCGAGCACAGGACCGACGTCCCCCTGATGGAAAAAGGGATTCCAGCAGAGGAGGTGGCCCGCATTTACAGCCCTGCATCTATGGGCAGGTGTGCCATTAATCCAAACTCCGGCTTCGGTTGGTATGAGGACCGACAGCCAAAACCAGAAGAAAGCAGAAATGTGCTTATAGTAGGCGGCGGCGTGGGTGGTCTGCAGGCCGCAATCACGGCGACGGAGAGAAGCCATAAGGTCACTCTAATAGAAAAGGGTGATGTCCTGGGTGGAACCATTAATTTCACAGATTATGATGAGGACAAGATAGACCTGCGAAATTTTAAAAATCTGCTCATACGGGAAGCCAAAGGATGTGGAGCGGACATTCGTATGAATACTGTATGCACGAAGGAAATTGTTTCTGAGTTAAAACCGGATGCCATCATCATCGCTACAGGAGCCAATCCCGTGAAACCTTTCATAAAAGGAATTGAGAAAGCATTGAATGCTCTGGAGGCGTATCACTGCATGAATAAGATTGGAAAGCGGGTGGTTCTGGCCGGAGGAGGCCTTGTGGGCTGCGAAGTCGGTCTCCATCTGGCAAGTCATGGTCATGAGGTAACAGTGATTGAGATGCAATCCATGATGGCTATGGAAACATTTGGTTATTACCGTAACGCTCTGTTAGATGAAATGGAAGAGCGGGGAGTGAAGCAGATGCTGAATACGAAGGTCCTGGAGTTTATGGACGAAGGGATTTTAGTGGAAACGGCTGGAGAAAGAAAGCTGATTCCAGCTGATGCCTGCGTATATTCCATGGGAATGAAGGCGGATGAGGAGACCGTGAAAGGGATTCGCCTCATGGCTGGAAATGTGAAAACGTATGTGATTGGAGATGGCAGCCGTGCCGGAAAGGTTGGGGATGCGGTTCATGAAGGATACGAGGCAGCAATAAGTATTGTATAAAGAAGCATTAGAAAAAAATAAAGACTGTCTGGCAACTATTTTAGAATTGTCAGACAGTCATAAGTTCATTTTTTTTCATCTGCATACAGATAATCCAATACCCTAAAGGAAAACTCATAGGAAAATAGAATCTGTGCATTGGCTGGATCAAATTCCGTCAGCTCCCCAATTTTACCTATGCGGTAAAAGAAGGTGCTTTTATGAATATGCAGGTAATTAGAAGTGTTTAAAGCATTGCGGTTGTTTAAGAAATATGCCTCTAGGGTTTTCATGTATTCCGTATTATTTTCCAGGTCATAAGTTTGCAAAAACAAAAGGTCAGGGTGAATGATGGTCTCAGCATTGATTTCATTTTGTGACGCTTCCATAAGATGGTTCAAATAATTGTCTGCATATGTGAGGCAACGATCATTCATAAGACATTTTGTATTCTTCAAAAGGAACATCACCTGATTATAATAGCGCGGTGTGTCCAGTATTTGTTCAAACCGAAAACTGATCGCAGCATTGATCTGGTTTAGATGAAGAAAATGAGAAAATTTTTGTTTGTCAATGGACTGGTAAGGATCCTTATTTTTACTGGTGTGCAAAAGAATTAAAGTCCCTTTATAAAAGAAAGCCATACTGCGCTTAAAAATTCCGGACAGCTGGTCAATAAAGTAATTAGGGTTCAACTGATGACTGGAGAAACCATGAAAGGTGAAGCCCATTACCCAGAAATACTGGTAAAAGGTCTCCCCAAGCTGTGCCAGGTGGCGGTCTGCAATGCTCTTGCTGTGCAGATTCTGCTCAATCAGGTCAGTTAAAAAGTACTCATATTTCAGGCCTGTCTTTTCAGAATAAAACTCATCCTTTTGCATTTCCAGGGAGAACAACTTGGATAAGCTCATGGCAAAGGAACTGTCAGCAGTTTCAAAGGGGCGGTAAAGAGAACTGATGCACAGGTACCCCACTGCGGCACGCCTGATATGAATGCTGCAAAACAGATAAGAGATTCCCGGGGAATCATCAAATTCCACAACGATTGGAGAGGAAGAGGTAAACAAATGCTGGAGAACCTGTTTTTCCTTCAGGTTGCGTATGAAATTGTTCTTTAGATAGAATTTTTTATCATAGACATCAAATTTATCATCAAAATAATCCTTAGGGCTGGAGGCAAGGACGGAAAAGCTTGTGGTACATAATGTTATGGGGTTTATTAGATATGACCTTGCGGTGTCAAGCATACTCTGGAAACCATAACCGGACTGCAATACTTGAAATACTTCATCTCTCTTTAAATCCGCCTTCCGACAATCATATAATTCCTGCTGTATGCAGTTTAAGACCGCAAACGGGTCAAGTGCCTTTTGAATATACATTCCGTTTTCGTTGTTGTCATCCATACAGCAGCCAACCAAAAGAACACATACTTCTGAACTGAGGACGTGAAATTCCTGACCGCTTCCTATGTAAAAAGTATTTGGGTCAAGCTGTAGCTGGTCATCATAAGGTGGCAGCAGATAATGTACGCTTTCTATCCGCCGGTCAGAAAAAATGGGTCCCTGGACATGGACCTGGAAGGTATCTTGTATTTTTTTTATAATATTGATCAAGCAAGCCATTATAACTCCTTTATCATTGAGACAAATGTAGGAAATAATCCTGTTAATATGAGAAAAATATTCGTTAAACGTTGGAAGATTCTTCTGCTTTCTTATGTTATTATTTTAACAAGCACGAAAAATCTACGTTTTTGTAGATTTTTATGTAACAGAAGTGTTTACTGTCACTTTCGATGATTGTACTAAATTTTATATAAAAAGAAAAGGAGAATATTCATGTCAGTAAAAGTTTTAGGTGTCAGCGCAGGGCGCGCAAACAGCAATAGTGATATCTTGTTAAAGGAGGCACTTCTGGCTTGCCAGGCTGAGGGAGCCGATGTTACCATGATTAATTTAAGAGATTATGACATCATAGATTGTACCGGATGCACCTCATGTACTATAGGCATGTCACAGGGAAAGAATGCTGGCTGTGTACTGGATAAAAAGGATGATAAGAAAAAAATCATGGAAGTACTCTTGGAAGCTGATGGTGTGATTTTTGCAGCACCCACTTACGATTTGGAAGCCTGCTCCGTATTTGCAAAATTCGCTCAGAGAAGTTTAAGCTATGAGACTTCATTTCTGGAGACGATCGGAGCAATCAAACATAAAGACAGAGTCAGCGCTTTGATCGCTGTAGGAGGTTCCACCCGTTCCTGGCAGTCCATGGCTCTGGAATCTATGCAGGCAGCTATGTTTACAACGGATTTTAAGGTTGTGGATATGTATCTTGCCACAAGGGTTCCGGCTCCTGCCCAATGTCTTCTCCATGACGAAATGATGGAACGAGTGGGGCTGATGGGAAAAAACATTATGTCTGCAATCCATACTCCGGCCGAAGAACGCAAATGGCTGGGAGATGAAAACATGGGCTGGTGTCCAAACTGCCATTCCAATGCGCTGATTCTCGGTGAGGTTCAGTGGGATGGACTCTATTATCCAGTTGAATGCCAGGTATGCGGTGCCGGTGGAAATCTTGAAAAAGCAGAGAATGGACAGTGGAAATTTGTGATTCAGGAAAACGGACTCATAAGAGACCGTACTACCGTGGAGGGAAGGGCAAAGCATCTGGAAGAAATTGCTCATACCCAGGGTGGGTTCTTTCAGGATCCGGAAAAACGAAAAATTGTTAATGAAAAGCTTGAGAAATTTAAAAACTTGAAATTCAAAACGATATAAATAAAAAACGGAGGTATTTCGATGAAACAGTTACAGACAGATGTTATTGTGGTTGCAGCAGGACTTTCAGGACTGGCAGCAGGCATTGCTGCAGCTGAAAATGGGGCAGAGGTAATGATATTTGAAAAATCCAACACAACAGGCGGTGCTGCCAATATGGGAATGGGACCTCTTGGGGTAGGGTCTCCCATACAAAAGGAGCATATGATTTCCCTGACAGCTGGCGAGGCATTCCGTAAGCACATGTATTATACTCATTATAAAGTGGATGCACGTATGGTTCGGGATTACTATTTCAAGTCAGGAGAGACCATCGAATGGCTGATGGACATGGGAGTGGAATTTACAGGAGTACAGCGGGCGTTTAGTGCGCCGGAAGCGACCAGAGCCTATTCTGATGGCGAGTTTACCTGGCATGTAGTAAAACCTGAGGGCGGTGGAGCACCTGGCCCCCGCTGTGCAACCGCTATGACAAAGAAGATGACAGAACGGGCGAAAGAGCTTGGAGTTGAATTTTATATGGAGACCCCTGTTGTCAGGGTGATCAAGGAAGATGGAAGAGCTGTGGGAGTCATTGCCAAAAATCGGGACGGAGAAGAAATTGAAGCAAGGGCCAAGGCGGTAATTCTTGCAACCGGTGGCTTTGGAGATAATCCCGAAATGATCAAGGAACAGACCGGGTACGAATTTGGTAAGACGATCTTTAACTTCGCCATTCCAGGAATGAAGGGGGATGGGATTAAAATGGCATGGGAAGCCGGTGCCGGACATGCCCCCTGTACTATGGAGCTTATGTACCAGCTTCCGGATAACATGAATCATTTTATTCTTGATGGAGCATTCCGTCAGCCCTGTCTCTGGGTCAACCGCAATGGTGACCGTTTCATGCCGGAAGACCAGATCGCCAATACTACATTTACAGGCAATGCAATTACCGCTCAGCCGGGCTGTGTTGCATATTCTATCTTTGACAGTAAGCTATTAAAGAAATATAAGAAAAAAGGACCGGACATCATTTCTCATGTTCACCCTCATGATCTGTTTGATCACTTTGACGATCAGTGGGAAAAGGATCTGGCGGATGGATATGAACCCATCTGTCAGGCGGATACCATAGAAGAACTGGCCGAGAAAGCCGGGATTGATCCAGTAGGGCTGAAAAAACAGATGGAAGAGTACAATGAAATGTGTGAGGCCGGATTTGATGAGATTTTCGAAAAAGGCCGGGCATATATGCAGCCCATTGAGAAGGAACCGTTTTACTGCTGTCGTCAAAATGTAGGAGCTTACGGTTCTGTGGGCGGAGTACGGATCAATCATAAGACTCAGGTATTGAATGAAGAAGCAAAGGTAATTCCGGGGCTTTATTGTGTTGGAACCGATGCTTGCAATATCTTTGGAGACAGCTATCCCTTTATCCTTTCCGGAAATACCATGGGATTTTGCTTGAACAGCGGAAGAATTGCAGGAGAACATGCAGCAGAAGAAGCGGTTGAATATTAATGTCTTAGAATTGGGGAGCTGATCCGCTAAATGGAGGAAATATGTGGTTAACTATAGATGATAAGCAGATAGAAGCGCACGAAGGAATGACGGTTTTAAATGCTGCTTTGGGGGCGGGAATATACATTCCACATCTTTGCGGGCATCCCGATCTGGAGGCTGTAGGCGTATGCCGCCTGTGTTCGGTAGAAATCGAAGGCATGACTGAGGCAGTTCCTTCCTGCATGATAAAAGCGGAGGAGGGGATGAAGGTCACTGTTCACGGGTCCAAAGCAGAAAAAACCAGAAAGACTGCCATGGAGTTGATCCTCGCAACTCACCCGGCAGACTGTACGGGTTGCCCAAAGTACGGAAAATGTGAATTGCAGTCCATGTATCAATACCTGGGAGTGGGACCAGAGCGGTGGAAAAAGAAGACCCGAACAGTCCCTACCGATGACAGCAATCCCCTTATCAGGCACTTATTTACCAGATGCGTCCGTTGCGGACGCTGCGTGAGGGCCTGCAGGGAATTACGCGGGGTAAAAGTGCTGGATTTCCAAAAAACTGAGGATGGAGTGCGCATTGGAACCGACGGGAATATCTCCCTGAAAGAAGCAGGCTGTAAATTTTGCGGAGCCTGTATAGAGGTTTGTCCTACCGGCTCCATTATGGATGCCTTGGGGCAGTTAAATGAAGAGGTGTCATATGCAGAGGGAGTGGTCCCATGTAAGACGGCATGTCCGGCACACACGGATATTCCCAGATATCTGAGGTACATAAAAGAGGGAGACTACGAAAAGGCAACGGCTGTTATCCGTGAAAAGCTGCCTTTTCCGGAGACATTGGGCTGTATCTGCAGTCACGTATGCGAAACAGCCTGCAAGCGCAATGAGCTGGGAAAGCCTTTGTCTATCTGCAAGCTAAAAAGAGCCGCGGCGGCCTCTTATTCCGATGAGTGGAAGAAAAACAGAAAAATAGCAACTCCAACAGGAAAAAAAGCGGCTGTAATCGGAGCAGGTCCGGCAGGTCTGACGGCGGCCTATTATCTGGCAAAGAAAGGCCATGAAGTAACTGTCTTTGAGTCCAACGAAAAAGCGGGAGGGCAGTGCCGTTATGGCATCCCCTCCTACCGTCTGCCTGACGAGGTGCTGGACCGTGAGATCAGCGATATCCTGGAAGTGGGAGTCGACCTTAAGGTAAATACCACAGCAGACACACCGGAAAACCTTTTAAAACAGGAATATGATACGGTATTGATTGCCACTGGTACGCATAAGGGAGTCTTGTTGCCGCTAAAGGGAAATAATCTTTCCGGCGTCCTGCTGAATACGGATTTCCTGAGAAATGCAAGAAGGAACCAGATCAGTGATCCTGGTAAAAAAGTGATGGTGCTGGGCGGAGGAAATGTAGCTTTTGACTGTGCCAGAACGGCCCTTCGCCTGGGAGCAGAAGAGGTCCATATTGCCTGCTTGGAAAGCAGGGATAACATGACTGCATCAATAGAAGAAATAGAGGAGGGAAGGGACGAGGGCATCATTCTTCATTCTGGCTATTCCTTTCTTCGAATTACAGGCGACACGAAGGTACAGGGCGTGGAGCTTCAAAAAGTAGACAAGTTTTATTTTGATGAGAACAGAAAAGCAGTGATAGAGCTTTTAGAGGATTCCCAGGAAATCATTCCAGTGGATCACGTTATTTTCGCTGTGGGACAGGCGCCTTTAGGAACGGAGAAGCTGGGAGTGGAATTGTATCACGGTTCCTATGTTAAAGTAAACAGCTCTTTCTCTACCAGCTTGCCCGGAGTTTATGGAGCTGGTGATGTGGTAACCGGAACAAAATCTGTGATAGAAGCGATTGCTGCCGGAAGACAGTCTGCCATAGAGATGGACCGTTATCTCGGAGGGGACGGAGATATCTCTGAAGAACTGCTGGAAAAGGAAACGGCTGATCCTTTTCTTGGAAGGACAGAAGACTTTGGAAGCTTAGAGCGGCTCTATCCTTCTCTTTTGGACCCACAGGAGCGGAAAAAAAGCTTTGCTCCAGTGGAACGAACATTTACCTGTGGGGATGCGGAATGTGAGGCCGGCCGCTGCCTGCAATGTGATCTTAGGTTGAACCTAACAAACCCCAGACTTTGGAACGAATATTAGGAGGAGCGAAGGATGATGGATGTGATTATTTGCAATGCAATGCCGGTTTATCATGAGGCACCTGTTTCTCCTAAGCTTTTAAACGATAACAAGGAAAAGGTCATGGAAGCGCTGTTAAAGGAACCAGCCAATATCCGTTACCTGATCGTGCCAATAGGCGGGTGGATATGGGACAAACCAGAGGGCCTGACAATCATTGAGACCAGTCAAGAATCCGGTTTTACTTATGGAAATGATTCTGCTCTGAAAAAGGTGATTGAGGGAGAAAAACCGATTCCATTCTGCCGTAATGATGAGCTTAGTTCCCATGAAAGCAGAGTAGTGACAGTTGAAGAATTGCTACACGAAGAGACGAAGAAGGTATACGTCGGAGGTAAGGCTGAGAAAAAGGGTTTTCTTGATTTGGACAGGAACATAACTCCAGGAGACATACTGGCCGCCTCTGGCGTGGAGGGAGATTTTAAGGCAATGTACTTCGGTCATCCAATGGGGATTTTTATTAATGAATCCATGCTGGATCAGCCCATGGAACTAACCACGGATTATATTGAAATCCTGAATGAGACGGATTGCATGCTGGATTTTCTTCTTAAGACCGCAGACAGATACGGAAAAGAAGCTTGCGGAAGATGTGTATTTGGTCATGAAGGCGTTTTTCAGATTCGCATGCTTTTAACGGATATGACTTTAAAAAAGGGAAAAATCTCCGATCTGGATCTGATGTTAGAATTATGCCATGAGATGAAGCAGCAGTCTCTGTGCGAGGCGGGGGTTTCCATAGCCAATACGGTGGAGAGTGCTCTTGAGCATTTCAAAATTGAGATAGAAGAGCATATCACAAGGAAAAGCTGTAAAGCAGGAGTATGCCAGAAGTTTTTAACATTTCATATTCTTCCTGATCTGTGTACTGGCTGTAATGAATGCTCGGATGTTTGTGAGGATGATGCCATTCTTGGGAAAAAGAAATTCATCCATGTCATCGACCAGGATGAATGCTCCGGTTGCGGTGATTGTATGGAAGCTTGCGCGGAGAATGCAATCATAAGAGCGGGAGCAGTTAAACCAAAATGTCCGAAAAAGCCGGTACCATGTAAGCGTACATAAGTATAATAAAAAGGCAGTTGATAACTAACAACATTTTTTATAGCAGGCAGATGAAAATCTGCCTGCTATTGTTTTATAAATTAATTTAGATATCTTGAATCATCTTTCTGTAGGAACTGGGCGACATCCCCTGATATTTTTTAAATATTCTGGAAAAGTAATTGATATCATCAAATCCACATTGATTTGCCACATCCCGTATGGATTGTTTGGTGGAGTTCAGCAATAATAAAGCCTGCTTGATTCTGGTCTGAGTGACATATTCTGTGACTGTCTTACCAAGCTCTTTTTTGAACAGAGTCGAAAGATAACTGCTGTTTAAGCTGAGATAATCAGCCATTTTCTTCAGAGTAAGATTTTCATTATAATGGAGATCGATGTATGTTACGCAGTCCTGAATGTTGTCAGAGTATTTTTTGACAGAGTGATTGTGGATCAGCAGGCAGTATTTACGTATCATATCAGTTGAAAGTTTGGTTAATTGCAGATCATTGGTACATTGCTCTATTTCCAGGGCAAACTGGTGTGATATTTTATCAATGTAGAATGGGTGAACTTCACATTCTCTGGCCGCAGTTCTTAATAGCGTATTAAATACAATCATAAAATTCTTAGAATTACGCAGCTGGTTTGATGTTCGTTGTCCGTAATTAAACTGGAGCATTTTCTTGTGTAAACGGATTGATTCCTTGATATTTTGCTGTTTTACAGCAGTGATCATCTGCTGTTCCACCTGATAACGTTGTTCCACCAGATTCAGTGATAAATCACCCTCAGAAAAAGAATGTTCAAAATCATTAGTTGGAATCAGAGTATCTAAAATATCGGAATCATTCTGATATATAATACGCATTTCAGACCCAAGAACAGGTGAAAAAAGTGCTATAATAAAGGCCTGGAATTTTTCCCGTGAAATCGTTAATGGAAGATTGTTGTAAAAGAATATTAACTCCTGTTCCATGTGGGGAGAGGGATAGATTCCTGCTATTTGCCGAATTTCCGGGTCAGCTGGTCTGTTAAACAAAAAAGGACCGATTGATAAATAGGAATTGATATGGTCTGTAACAGGAAGCTTC
>Ga0316602_10000823_pt1 | contig 11993 bp, 7 predicted proteins | sample OWC_soil_day10_C_FD_203103 | JGI IMG/M metagenome (GOLD analysis project Ga0316602, IMG submission 203103) | Wetland soil microbial communities from Old Woman Creek delta, Ohio, United States - OWC_soil_day10_CT | ecosystem: Environmental > Terrestrial > Soil > Wetlands | place: USA: Ohio... | reverse complement strand
GAAACATCTGCCGAAGGCAGTAGCGGAACCGGGGAATGTAGAAGCCAGAGACGGTATGGGTACCGCGCAATATATTGCTGGTATGGGCTTCTCTAATGTTGGGTTGGGTATAGTTCATTCCATGGCCCATTCGTTAGGTGCGGTGTATGACACACCTCATGGTGTGGCGAATGCCCTGCTTTTGCCGTATGTAATGGAATACAACGCTCCGTCGACCGGGGCAAAGTACCGCGAGATTGCCCGCAACCTGGGTGTGGCGAATGTAGATGCCATGAGTGCGGTGGAATACAGAAAAGCGGCGGTGGATGCTGTTATCAAGTTGTCCCAATCCATTGGCATTCCTCAGAAACTGACGGAAATCGGGGCTAAAGAAGAAGACTTGTCTAAACTGGCAAAAATGGCCCTTAATGATGTTTGTACTCCGGGAAATCCACGGGATACAAGCGAAGCGGAAATTCTTGAGATTTATCGCAAGGCTTTTAAATAGAAGTTTATTGGATGAGCTGGTGTGCTTCGTTCAAGGGTTTGCAGAGATGCAAACCCTTGTGCTATTTTAATCTGGAAACAGCTTTACTATAGATTACGCTCTAAGTCTTGTAGGAGCGTTTTTTAGTTGCTTTACAGGATTTAACAGAGAACTGTCAAATACATAGATTATTCCATTTGCTTTTTCGCTACCATTGCCGCACTGGTATAAAGATAGGAGGAACATAAATTGGTTTTGTTAAGAAAGCCATTCTTTTTAATGATGTGGTTAGTACTGTCGAGCAAAGTTATATTCCAGGGTGGAAGAGCGGATATAAAATTTTGGGGTAAATGAATACTGGAATTCTTGAAAAAATTGGAGGTTCGTAGTTAAAACAACAATTACTATGTTTCTACATTGAAATAAGGAGATTTTTAAGATGCAAACGGAACGACAAACGCGAATGCTTTATATAGATAATCTAAAACTTTTTATCATCTCACTTGCAGTTTTAATTCATATTGCCGTCACGTATAGTGGAATGGGGAGTTGGTATTACAAAGAACAGCCTACTCAAGGATTGGTTTCGCTGTTATTTTTCTTTGTTTTCCAGACATTTAGCCAAGCTTATTTTATGGGGTTAATGTTCCTTTTATCCGGCTATTTTACTGCTTCCTCCTATGATCGAAAAGGGTTTACAAAGTTTATTACAGATCGAGTTATCCGTTTAGGGGCTCCGACATTGCTATATATGATAGCAATTCAACCATTTATTTTGTACTACCTGATTCATTGGAAAAATGTCCAAGAATCCTTTTCTTTCCCGGGTTTTTATTTAAATTATTTGTTAAATTTCCAATTCGTTGGAGGAACCGGGCCACTATGGTTTGCATTAGCCTTATTAATTTTCTCGATTCTATATGCTTCCGCTAGAAAAATAACAGGGAGGCTTCAACACTTCGAAACAAGATTTTCCGTTGGAATACTGATAAAACTGATTCTACTGATTACAATCAGTACTTTTATTGTCCGCTTATTTCAGAGACTTGATACTGCTGTTGTGAATATGCAACTTTGTTATTTTGCTCAATATATAATTTTGTTCTGCTTTGGTATCTATGCCCAAAGAAATGAATGGTTATCGAAAATTGGATATCATTTTGGGAACGCTTGTCTATTGACGGCCTTCCTTCCGGGAATAGTATTTTTATTAACTATTGTCTATGTAGGAGGGGCCTTAGACGGAAATACAGAGGTGTTCAAGGGCGGACTATATTGGCAAAGTATTGCATTTAATTTATGGGAGACCGTTACTGGTGTATGTATGTCAATCGGACTCATTGCTTGGTTTAGAAAAAATATGAATTGGCAGAATACATTATTAGAAAAGTTATCATCTAGTGCATTCGCTGTGTACGTCTTCCAAGCTCCTTTTCTTATAGTGTTAGCACAAACACTGCAAGTGCTGATTCTTCCTCCTTTTTTCAAGTTTATAATTCTTTCCGTACTGGCTTTACCTATTTTGTTCTTGGCAGCTCAGTTTATTAGAGTAATACCGCTTTTTCGCACTATTACAAAGTTCTAGGCGGTGGGAAAGGATAAAATGATGGGGTGTCTAACGGCGAAACTGACATTGCCATCACGTTAAAGAGTAAACAAGATATTTTGCCTTTATTAAATTATAGGCGGATTTATGATACTAAGGCTGCGGTGGTATTGGCTGCTAATCATACCGTTGGCTGAGAAAGTGGAATGCTTGATTTTCAATTGTCAGAGTGAACTTTTAAGGTGAAAAGATGGCAGTACTAAGGTTTGCCTAAACTTATACCCATCGTTCTTTCTGATAAGTAAAAACCATCGCAAAATTGTCTAGGGAAATTATGTAATTCTCAATAGGATTCGTTTCTAGAGGTTTTGTATAGAAGTTACACAGTTTCGGTGATTATAAAAGAGAAAAAGTCTGTGTAAATAAGAAAAACAAATATTTGCGACTAAAAAAACTGGCATGAATTTTGCTTTTGAAAATAATGGGATAGTTATACATGAACAGTGTGGAAGAAGGGAAGCGTTCGCTTTTAGCGGCAGTAAATTATATTTATGAGTTAGTAAAAAGGTGGAGGAACATGATGAATAGCCAATCTCATGTCATAACAACGAATATTATTGCAAAATGGGATCAGTCGCTATTGTTTAAGATTCTTGATAACATCCAGGATATTGTCATGGTATTGGATGCGGATACAACCATTGTGTACATTAACTATGCCTATGCCAAGGAATTAGGAGTGCCGGTGTCTAAAGTTCTGGGTCGCAAGCTGATAGATATAGAACCGGATGCGTTAGCTATTGAAATATTACGTACCGGTTTAACCACTCATAATCGCCGGGATAAACTGGTTTCGCTGGGAATTGACGTCATAGGTAGTGGGTTTCCGTTGTTTGAAGGTGGAAAAATCGTGGGCTGCGTCTCTATCTTTAATAACATTTCGGAAGTGGTGCAACTAAATCATGATCTTAAACGCAGCAATGAAGTCGCCGATTATCTGCAGAAACAACTAAATCAGCTGGAGCAAATTCCTTTATCCTTCAAGGAGTTCGCAGGTTGCAGCCCGTCCTTATGGGAGACGTTAGCTTTGGCGGTGAAAGTGGCGCCAACCGATAGTACTGTCATGATTCTGGGGGAAAGCGGCGTGGGAAAGGGGGTATTGGCGCGAGCCATTCATAACGGCAGCCGCCGGAAAGAAAAGCCCTTAATTATTGTTAATTGCGCAGCTATACCTGAAGCCCTTTTAGAAAGTGAACTCTTCGGCTATGAGGAGGGCGCGTTTTCCGGCACCAAAAGGGGCGGAAAACTAGGAAAAATCGAATTAGCTCATGAAGGAACCATATTTCTCGATGAAATTGGGGATATGACATTATCCATGCAGGCAAAATTGCTTCGCGTGCTACAGGATAGAGAAATAGAGCGTCTTGGTGGAACCCAGACTATAAAAGTAGATATACGCATTATTGCAGCAACTAATCGTAACTTAGAGAAAATGATCGCAGGCGGCAGTTTTCGGCAAGATTTATATTACCGGCTCAATATAGTGTCGTTGTTCCTACCGCCGCTAAGGGAACGCAAAGAAGATATTTTGGAATTAGCCCAGCGGTTTCTGGACCAATTGGGAGAGACCAAAGAACAAATTGCAAACATATCGCCGCAAGTGGGGCAGATTTTAGAAGATTATGACTGGCCGGGCAATGTAAGGGAATTGCATAATGTGATGGAACACGCCAGTATTCTATGTGACGGGCCGATGATTAACATAAGTCATCTCCCCAAGTATCTACAGGATAAATATAAAGGGGGTGACAGATTTTCGGACAATCCTCATCATTTAAAAACGGCAGTGGAAAAACTAGAGAGGGACTTAATCCTAGCCTCTTTGGCGAAACACCGAGATAGTCGCAGTAAGGCGATGGAAGAGCTAGGACTGTCTCGTAGCTCTTTTTATGAAAAGCTTCATAAGTATGAACTTGAAAATAAATAAAATAGTAAAGAGTGTTCGGATTTTGGACAAAGTTATGCCGAATGGTAGGCGTTTTGTTCAAATTTCGGACACTTTTTTTATGCTTGCGGAGAATAAAGCTATTGTCGGTAAGCCATGGGAGAGATGGCATACCTTTTGCAATATAGCGTAATGAGAAGTGTAGTGAAAGCCTTATTAATAGGCAAAAAAAAGAGGGGGATTATTATTATGGCAATTGGGACTTACGAAGCGTATGTAGAACGTCTGAGAAAAATGAAACCTAATGTTTATATTAATGGTAAAAAACTCGATCGTACAGGGGACTGGATTAACGGTGGTCTGTATGTTATCAAGCAAACCTATGACTGTGCTAACGACCCGGCGTATCAGGAGGTATGTACGGCTACGTCGCATCTTACCGGCGAAAAAATTAACCGCTATACCCATATTCATCAGACTATGGAAGATTTGCTGCAAAAGCAGCGTATGACCCGGCTCTTGTGCCACCGTGTCGGCGGCTGTATTCAACGCTGTATGGGGAATGATGCCCTGAACGCTCTGGCTGTTGTAACCTACGATATGGATGCTGAGTGCGGCACGGATTATAATAAAAGATTTTTAAAGTATCTCGAATATTCACAGGCAAATGATTTGGTTGCCAATTGTGCCCAGACTGATACCAAAGGTGACCGTTTAAAACGTCCGCACGAGCAGGAAGATCTCGACCAGTATGTGCGCATCGTGGATGTCAAACCGGACGGAATTATTGTCCGTGGAGCAAAAATCTGTAATTCTATAGCCCCTTATGCCGATGAAATCATTGTTACGCCGACTCGGTTTATGTCATCGAAAGATGCTGATTATGCGGTAGCTTTTGCACTTCCGGCTGACTGGGACGGTGTAAAACTTATAGCTTTGCCGGGAGGGCACAGCAAACGCAACCACCTGAAAGCTCCTATGGGTGAAGTGGGCGACGTGGAATCCATGACAATTTTCGATGATGTGTTTGTCCCGAATGAACGGGTGTTTATGAATGGCCGCAGCAATCCGGAAGTAGTACAGTATGCCGGTTATCTTGCTTTGATGTTTGCACACTTTCATCGCCATTCCTATACCGGTTGCAAAACTGCAGTGTCTGAGGTCTTGGCCAGCCAGGCAGCTTTGGTTGCCGAATACAATGGGATTGAAAAAGCCGAACATGTGAAGGAAAAGATATCTCATATTATTGGTACCGCCGAATTGGTGTTTGCAGCTGGTCAAGCCAGTGCTTACCGCGGGGTGAAATTCCCGTCGGGGTCCTTTGTCCCGGATGAAATTCTGACCAATGCCGGACGGCGGTTGGCTGGCAAGGAAATTTACAACGAATATAGCATACTGGCGGATTTAGCTGGCGGTTTAAGTGCAACTTTGCCGCTTGAGGAAGAGTTCTTCGCCGAAGAAACTGCTGAGCTTGTTAATAAATATGTAAAACGTAATCCGAAAATTTCCTGCGAAGATACTCATCGCTGCTTCCGCATGGTAGAAAGTCAATTGTGTTCGCATTTTGCCGGTGCGTGTATGGTAGCCGGCATGCACGGCGGCGGTTCGCCGTTAATGGAGACCATTGCTATGATGGGGGCGTATGACCTGGAAGGCTTAAAAAATATTGCAAAATATTTAGCGGGCATCAACAAAGAGCTTCCTATCTACGAACGTCCGACCGTTACACCACGCCGTATGTTGGAGAAATTCCGTAAGTTTGAGAAGAAATAATTAATAAAAGAAACTGTCTAAATGCATAGCTGCATTTAGACAGTTTCTTTAGGAGCGATTTCTTAGAGCCTTAATTTGGAGGGGGGATGTATTCATGGTTGAAACTTTTAAAATACTTGCGATTAATCCAGGCTCGACTTCTACTAAGATAGCTGTTTTTGAGAATGAAAAAGAATTATTTCGGCAAAATATTGAGCATTCCAGTGATGAACTGGCGAAATATAATTCCATTGCCGAACAATACGACTTCCGTAAAGAGGCAGTGCTGTCTTTTTTAGCAACCAACCATGTAAGCGTGGATGATTTATCTGCTGTTGTGGGTAGAGGCGGCTCACTTCCACCTGTAAAAGGAGGGGCTTACCATATTAATGATGCTTTGGTTGAACGGTTGAGATATAACCCTATCTCTGAGCATGCTGCAAACGTGGCTTCGCTCATTGCCTATGAAATTGCTTCTTCGGCAGGTATACCTTCTTTCATATATGATGCTACTACTGTTGACGAACTCGACGATATTGCGCGAATCACAGGTATGCCGGTTATACCAAGGGCCAGCATTTGTCATACGCTGAATATGAGGGCGGTAGCCAGGCGGTATGCTAAAGATTATGGGAAAAAATATAAAGAACTCAAGCTCATTGTTACGCATATCGGAGGCGGTATTACTTCGAGTCTTCACCAAGGAGGACGTATGATTGATATTGTTTCTGATGATGAAGGACCATTCTCGCCGGAAAGAGCTGGAATGGTGCATGGCCGGCTTTTGATTGATGCTTGTTATTCCGGAAAGTATGATCATCAGACCATGAGTAAAATGCTCAGGGGGAAAGGCGGTCTGGTTGCCTATTTAGGTACCAACAGTGCTCTTGAAGTCATCGAAAGAATTAAAAACGGAGACAAGGAGGCGGAGTTAGTGTTTCGGGCGATGGCTTATCAAATTGCAAAATCTATTGGCGAGTTGGCCACGGTTGTGCAAGGTAAAGTAGACGGTATTATTTTGACCGGCGGACTGGCCTACTCGGAACTTTTGACGAATTGGATCAAGAATAATGTGGAATTTATTGCGTCAGTAACCATTTACCCTGGCGAAAATGAACTGGAATCTTTGGCTTTGGGAGCTTTACGGGTGCTGCGCGGAGAAGAGACGGCGCATGAATATGACTTGGGCTAACTTTGGATCGCGTTTAGAAATGAAAACCGAAGCGGAGCAGAGTCTTATGAAGAGGGCAATAATAGATACCTGATTTATAAAGAACAAGCGGACGCAGGAAAATAAAAGAAAGACATAGGTATGTGTTGTGCAATTGCCAGAAGGTACTTTATGTAAGTAAAGTACCTTCTGATGCTGCCTAACATGGGCATTCTCATTTTGTCGAAAAGACTGGAGAAGTATTGGTCAGTTGACGGGGGATGTATTATGTTTAAAATCCATTGGGCCACACAAGAAACATAAAACTCACAACAAGTAAAACCCAAAACCAAGTTATAAACGTATAGGGTAAAATGTCTTGAAACCGCACCTTCATCGCGCCTAATACCGGCAACGCCCAAAATGGCTGCAGCATATTTACCCAGCAGCTTCCTTGCGTGTATGCATTTAATATCTGAGGAATGCTGACGCCGAGCTGTTGAGCAGCGGGTATGATATAAGGCGCTTCAATGACAAATTTCGAACCGGCGGATGGAACAAAAAAGTCAATAATGCCAGTGTAGAGAAACACAATCCAGGGTAATGTCCGGGCTGTTGAGATAGAGATAAACCAGTCGGTAATAATTTGCGCCAGGCCAGAATTACTTATCATGCCAAAAATACCCGCATACAGCGGAAACTGTATTATAATTCCGGTTGTAGTCGTTACCCCTTTTGATACCGAAGCGATAAAGCTATGAGACGAACCGTGCAGCAGCATTGCAAACCCAAGAAAAGCAAAGTTTAAGGTATTTAAATCTAACCGTCCAATTCCGTTTAACCAAACAAAATTTCCTACGGAAACCAATATTCCAAGTGCTATGATTGGCAGTAGCAGTCTGGAGCGTTCCAGACGTTCTGCCGGACGTAACTTCTCCTTGTTAATTTCGACGGGTACCATACTAAATTCTTTTACTGTTGCTTCGGAAATTTCCACAGAATCTTTTTTGTGTGGCTTAACCGCAAGCATTATAATAGGCAGTCCGATATAGAGTATAAGCATGGTAACCAGTAGATGAGGGCTAAAGGTAGTTTGGGTTAAGGGAATAATGCCCGTAACCTTTTCCATAATATGGCCGGGTGTAGCGACAAGCAACTGCGCTGCTTGTGAAGGTCCATTTGATAAAACCCCCATACTATAAATGACACCGACTAAAAATGGATAATGTAACCCCATACCGCGTTTGCGCACCGCAATTTCCCGGCCCATGACGATGCCCAGCATGAGTCCAATTCCCCAGTGAAGCCAGCTCACAAAACCAGCCACTAAAATATACATCACTATAGTTTGATTTACCGATTTCGGGCAGTCCACTAATTTCACAATCAGAAAGTGTACCGGTTTCGAATCAGCAATAACAAACCCGGTAATCATCAGTAAGCATAATTGCATGGCAAAGGTTAAGAGTGCCCAAAAACCTTTGGTATAATCTAAAATCAGTTGAAAGGGTCCATGCGCGGTAAGCCCCCAAGCCATGGCAAAGACAATGAGTGTCAGTAATAAGACAAACACCATAGAATCGGGAATCCAATTTAAACTCCACTCCGTAAATAAATCAATCAGATTAGTTAAAAAATCCTTTTTAACAGTAGTCCGGTTAGTAGATGTATTCATAAGGAACCCCCTAACTTTGTTTCTATATATTCAAAATATTCAATGTATTATGTGTAAATCCTTCCATTTAAATTAACTTGTTAATAAATTGGCATACTATACAAGAAGTAGAACTTAGTTAAAACCAAATGGTAAGTAGGTTGAAACAACAACTGCATTAATCGAAGAAAAACTACCCAATTACAATAAATTTCTTCAGAATGCGGCAAGATATTGTTTTATTGTTAACTGTCGCCTAACAGCGAATTGAAACAATATAAGGGGCAACTCAAGTTGGGATATTCGCATTTAAGAGGACTGGGGCTCGACTCCCTTAGCCTCCGACATGTAAAAATTTGGAAAAGCCGAAAAGCCACGTAGAACGTGACTTTTTTGTTGTCTGTTGGCGTGTTTGGTGGAAAGGAGTTCCCCAAAACTATAAAATGGGAAATAATTCAAAAAACAATATAACTCAAGCCTGATAGCAATTCCTTGTCCCATAGGATTGCCTTCGCCAGAAAAAATAAGGCAGTAGAAGGCTTTGTGGCCTTTGGACTGTCTTAAAATGGAGATTCCCCATGTTGAGGTATGAGCTATTGCTCATACCTCAACATGGGGAATTTTTTAACTAGGACAATAGGGGCAGTTATTCGTAATTATGGGGATTCTCGATGGAAAAGCTTAAAGTTCAAGGGTTATTTTTTCACCGTTGAACCTCGAATAATGAGTTCCGAATCTAATAAAATATGTCTTCCGATAGTAATTTCACCTTTAATTAAAGAAACAAGAGTGCGCATGGTTTCACGACCGATCTCATAAAAAGGTTGAGCTACGGTTGTCAGGGGGGGGTCGCACATTTCCGCTAATTCGACGTTATCAAAACCGGCAACAGCAATATCGTCAGGGATAGCAACACCGGCGGACTTTATAGCATTAATGCAGCCAACAGCGGGTATGTCTTGAACACAGAATATGGCATCGGGGCGATTTTTCATTTGCAGAAAATAGTTGGCGGCTTCCAACCCGTATTCGAAGCTCATATCGCCTCGCCTTATAAGCTCCGGATCATAAGGAATATTAAAATCGGTGAGAGCCCGGATATAGCCTTTCTCCCGCTCTTTTGAAAAATGACAAGATGCTTCTGCATCAGAAAGTGTTACAAGCCCGATTCTTTTTTTGCCTTGGGAAATTAAGTGATGCACTATATTATACGCAGCTTCTTCATCCCGGTTTGAAACTAAAAATGAATTGGGTATGTCCAACAGTTCGCCGCATTGGACGACAGGAAATTGCCGACTAATATTTATGAGTTCCTCATCGGCGAAAAAAAGGTTTGAATAGATGACGCCATCAACTAGACCGTTTTGAAGGAATTTGATGGAATCCAGGCTTTTTTTTCTACTGCCGGTATAGTTTAGAACAATATCATAGCCTAGGTCTTTAGCGGTATCCTGGATGCCGTTCATAATTTCTTCAATAACTGTAGAGCACACAACCAGAATAAGTTTACTTTCGGTTCGGCGCAAATTTCGCCCGTATACATTGGGTTTATAATTTAGAGCTTCGATAGCTTCTGTGACGCGGGCTCTTTTTTCTGGTGAAACAATGTAACTATTGTTTAATACCCTTGATACTGTGGCAACAGAAACTCCTGCCATAGCTGCAACATCAGCTATTGTTACCATAAACAATGCACCTCATATAAAGATTATTATTATCAGATTTATAGATAGAAAAGATTGAACTAAAGTACAGGCACTTTATGCTAATTTTAGCACATAAAAGAGTATGAAGTACAACTGTTTTCATTGAAACTAACTTTAATTTTATCATAAATGAACGAAGTATAAAAATTAAGTGCAGAACCGAATGAAACCGATTACAGAAAATGCTTGCAAATGGGGTTTTATAATGATAAAATCTAAACAAAACCAAGCTTGAAAACGATTACAAATAAAGTTGAGCGAATGTTTGTAATAATGCTAGCGCTTTCGCAGAAACTGACTTAAGTATTACGAAAAAGGAGTGTTTAGTGATGAAAAATGGGAAATTGCAAATTGGTATTATAGGCTGTGGTGGAATTGCTAATCAAAAACATTTTCCTGCCTTATCGAAACAAACTGATTTATGCGAGATGGTAGCTTTTTGTGACCTTATCGAAGAAAGAGCGATTGAAGGTGCGAAGAAATATGGTGTTTCTGACGCAAAGGTATATACCGACTATAGAGAACTGTTAAAAGATGAATCCATCGATGTTATTCATGTACTTACTCCAAATGTGTCACATAGTCCAATTACTGTAGCGGCGTTTGAAGCCGGAAAACATGTGCTGTGTGAGAAACCCATGGCACACACATCGGCTGATGCTCAGAAAATGTTAGATGCGGCAAAACGTTCCGGTAAAAAATTTACAATTGGTTATCAGAATCGGTTTAGAAGCGAAGTGCAAACTTTGCATAAAGCTTGCGAGGCTGGCAAGTTAGGCGATATATATTTTGCTAAGGCACATGCTGTGCGCCGACGCGCGTTCCCGACCTGGGGAGTTTTTCAGGATAAGTCTCAGCAAGGCGGCGGTCCTCTGATTGATATAGGAACCCATGCGCTGGATATTACGCTTTGGATGATGGATAACTATAAGCCTAAATCGGTTTCGGGTTCGGTATTCCATAAAATGGCGGATAAATTCGAAGGTAATGTATTTGGCCCTTGGGATCCGAAAACTGTGGAGGTGGAAGACTCAGCTTTTGGTTTTATCAAAATGGAAAATGGTGCGACTATTTTCTTGGAAGCTTCCTGGGTTCTCAATACAACAGACGCAAAAGAGGCGGCTACTACCTTGTGCGGTACGGAAGCTGGGGCTGAAATTAAAAGTGGCATGCTAATGAAACCTGAACTTATTATTAATACCGCAAAGTACGGACAACTTTTTGAAGAAACCATTACATCTGCCGGTGGTGTGGCCTACTTCGAGGGGAATTCCGCCGATCCTGGTGAATTGGAATCGAGGCAATGGCTTGAGTCAATAATTAATGATACGGAACCTCTTGTGAAACCGGAACAGGCCTTTGCGGTCACTCAGATATTAGAAGCCATTTATAAAGCGCATGAGACCGGGAAGACAATTGAGTTTTAATGTATTAGGTTAATTACTTGGCTGTTTAGTGTCGCAGGCTGACACTAAACAGCTTTCGAGCATCGGTTGGTCTAAATATAGGTATAGGTTAGGTGATTATTATGCAACTGGGGATTATTGCGGGAGTTAATGAAGAAAGTTTTAAGAAAGCAGCGGATAAAGGACTTGATTTTGTTGAGTTCTGTATAAACGGTGGGTATAACGTAGAAGAGTTTATCGACCAATTATCACAAATACGCGGCTGGATGGATAGATATAAGGTTGCAGTCGGTTCGATTGGGCGCTGGAAAGCCGATATATTGGACCAAAATGGCGCCATTTATCAAGATGAAATTGAGATAGCACAT
>Ga0316602_10000820_pt1 | contig 12025 bp, 8 predicted proteins | sample OWC_soil_day10_C_FD_203103 | JGI IMG/M metagenome (GOLD analysis project Ga0316602, IMG submission 203103) | Wetland soil microbial communities from Old Woman Creek delta, Ohio, United States - OWC_soil_day10_CT | ecosystem: Environmental > Terrestrial > Soil > Wetlands | place: USA: Ohio... | reverse complement strand
CTAATTAAATCCCCATCCCCACAGCCAAAATCAAGTACATTTAAACTATGATGTCGACTAAAAAACTCCTTCAAACATTCTATTTGAACCTCTATCGGAGAAATCTCTAACTCTTGATGAATCAAGTCATTTTTTGTATCTCTATAATATTTGTCATAATATAATTGATTTGCAGGATATATAAAGCCAAAATCACAGTCCTCGCAAACTGAAAGACTCACACGTGTTGGTAATCCACCTTTGGGCGAGAAGGGCAGACTGATAAGAGTATTATTTGTTTCTTTCCCGCATATTGGGCATATGGCAGTACTGCCGCGTTTAAAACTCATAGATTGGGGTTGGAGAGATAAGGGCATTTTCCCACTTCCTCTGTAATCTTCACTTCTCTTAAATATATTTTATCAACGCAGTCTTTCACCGTTCTCTAAAACAACCTATCTTGATAATATACATATTTATTGGCAGGCATTGTATCTGACATTATAGAGATTACTAATCCCTATATAATTTTATTATTGGATTAGAAAGCTTTAAATCAGTTTTGATATATTGCTCAATTTCGCTTTGTGCTATTTTGGAAGAAATTAAAATTGGAGTTGAAGAGTCCAGCCATGAGCCAGGCAGTTTTATAGGAATATTTCTAACCAACCTTCCTACATAATGTGGATTCATATCAATAAATGCCTTAATGTTACAAGTTCCTAATGATGTCGCAGCAAGTAGCCTGAATGTATGGGTTCCAGTTCCCCATACATATATTTCCCGTTCATTTTGTTTTACTGATTTCAATATCTCTTCAATATTATTTAACATCATCATTGACAGGGTAATATAGTCCTTTAGAGCTTCTAACCCATAATTATCTTTAACAATCTTATTATTCATTTTGTTTATTTCCCTTTTCCATATGCCCATAATACCTGAAGCAAATATCCCTGGAGCACCTGGTAGCATTATTTGCTCAATTGACAACATACTTAAATTCTTTTCGTTCATAAGATTATTAAGAGACACGCTGGAAAAGTAGTTTATATGTTCAATACTAAATTGCTGAAATGGTCCATCATTGCATTTTTTAAACTCCCAAAGGTTTGGAACCCCTATATATAGCAACCCGTCTTTGCTCAAGAGCTTTAACACATTACCCAGAAAAGCATGCACATCCGGAATATGTTCTAGTACGGCCTCTAAAATAATTAAATCGTAGGTATTCTCTCTAGGAATTTCACATGTTTCTAAATATCCTGTAAATACTTTAATATTTGATTTTTTGCCCTCATAATAGTCTGCTACTGCTTTTGACGGATCAAGACCAAATAAATGAGTATAACCAAATTTTTTAAGTTCACGCAATAAACCGCCTGAACCGCAACCAAGATCTAATACCCTAGTTTCATTCTTTAAAAAGGTGGATATAAATTTAGTGATCAATTGAAACCGTTCTTGATCATAGATCGAAATATTCTCTAGACTGCTGTCATATTTCGATAAAGTAGTATAATAATGCTCAAATACACTAGGTTCAGGAAGTGGTGTAGCAAAGACCATACCACAATCGGAACATGCTACAACATTATAACCAGATAACAACCCTATATTATCTTCGAAATTAACACTGTGTACGCTACAATGTTGCCCCGAAGAACAGACAGGACATACTCTCTCTAGCATATTTTCCTCCCTCGTTTCTGAAATGTCTACCACCTTATCAACAGGTATGCCCGCCATCAATTATCATAATTAAGCTGTTTTGTCTCTGCAAAAGTTGAGTTATTATAGTAATCAAATGTATTCATAACGCCACTATCAAACCCCACTTGCACCTGCCACCCGGTTTTTTCCTTAAGTTTTTCTACAGATGCTTCAAGCGGCACGACCAAACCTTCAGCTAAGCCAAAGCCTAGGGGTGAGCCAGGGGCTACAATATCACGCAACCGTTCAACATACCACCGCAAAGGAAAGCTTTCCCCCCTTGCTACGTTGTATATTTGATTAGTATGCGGTGTATTGCCCAGTACGCTTAACGCTTTGGCAGCATCTGTTACATACAGGTAATCCCATTTATGATTACCCTGTGTCAATGAAGGTATTTGACCGTTTATCAATGTATGCAATAAGTATGGAATAAGTGAATTGGGATTGTCACCAGGACCGTAAACGCTGAATACACGGGCCCAAATCCATTCAATACCAAGTTGCTCAGCACGCACTCGTGAAAGATTACAAGTAGCCAGTTTTGCTGCCCCGTAGGCGGTATTGGGATTAGTAGTGGTATTTTCCGTTATAAGTCCATGATGTATACCGTATTCAGCTTGTGATCCTGTGCAAACAAATCGTTTGCATCCTAATGCATAAGCGATTTCAAGTGCATCCATGGTACGCTTAATATTTGGTATTTGGGTAGTGAAATCATTGCGACCACCCTGCCAAGCCAAATGGTAAAATACATCACATTGCAATGGCATTAACTCTTCCAACCGCAAAATATCATCCATATCAAGTTCAATAATATTGGTGTTTTTCAATCCGTTAAGTCGACTTAGTCGTTTTGAACTAGGACGACTAATAACGTGTACATAAACACCTTGATTTAATAGTTCATGCAGCAAATGATTACCCAAAAAACCACTCGCACCAGTGATCATTGCTGTTTTCATACTATTTATAGTCCGTTCTACCATTTTTAAAAGCACACCTCATTAATATAACTCAATATCCCACGCTGAGTGATGTCACTGTCTACGAAACATTTTTGTGTTATACCATGCCACAATTGCGGTACTGTAAGTATCTCAACAAATCGTATTGAACTTTTTCCATCGCCGAAATAACTAGATACACGTTTATAGCCGTCTACGCGTTCTATACAACTCATTATTGCATGCATATCCTCGTTTGCGTGCATAATATTTTGTAAGATATGGGGAGAATAGCGTCTATGTTGCCGCGTGCCGAGATCTATAACAGGTATACCATATACACACGCTTCTCTTATTCCAGCACTAGAGTTGCCTATCATAAAGTCACAATTCTTTAGCACCGTTAAAAACACTTCAAATGGAAGTGACTTAAATACCTTAAATTGCGGATTTTTCTCAAGTCGCTTCAACGCAGAAATTATAATATCACAGCCATGATCATTATTAGGATATATAGCAATAAAATTACGACCTGACTTAACAACCGCCTTTTCTAACGCCTTAACGTGACTCGGCAGCTTATCTACCTCACTGTTCACAGGGTGGTACATAAGCAAGGCGTAATTGTCGAAAGGTATTCCATACTCACAACGTACCATCTTGATATCTGGCAAATCCCCCCCAAGCATTATATCAATATCGGGGGAGCCTATAACATGTATGCTATCCTCACGTTCTCCAAGCTGAATAAGACGCAAACGAGATTCCCCATTTGCAACAAAATGTACATTAGCCATTTTTGAAATAGCGTGACGCATAGCCTCATCCGCTGTTCCTGTAATCTCACCGCCTTCGATATGACCAAGGGGTATGTTATTCAACATTGCCACAATCGCCCCTGCTAATGCATCTATACGATCGCCATGGACAACGATCATGTATGGCTTAACATGTCGTATGTAGTCTGAAAAACAATGTATTGTATTGGCCAGATTTATATCCATCCTATCAACTATCGATAACGTCTCAGGAATATACACGTTTTTATAACCATCGGCTAGTATATCGCAGTAAGTAGCGCCATATTTACTAAGCAAATGCATGCCCGATACAAATATATGGCACTGTATATCATTGCACTTATCTACCTCTAACATAAGAGCCTTTAGCTTGCCGTAATCTGCGCGGGTTCCAGTAATAAAGACTATTTTTTTCAAAAGACTCTACCACCCTATCATGTATCTACTCAAATGAGTGTCTTTCTTTATATCACAAGCCGCAGTTTTCCCAAGTATTTTATAATACTCCTCAGCCCTAAACTCACCTATCCCCGGACGCTTTACCCATATATTATCTTTTGCAAATAATTGTCCCGCCTTAACGTCGGCTATTGTAACGACAGTTGCAAATGCAAAGTCAATAGTAACCTGCTCTTGCACAAGTGCTTGTTTTTTTCCACCACGCATCAAATGAACTTCTCTAGCGGCTTGCAAAAGTTGAGAAAGTTCATCCTCATCCATGGAGCATACAATATCGTTACCTACGCGATCACGATGGTCTGTAAAGTGCCTCTCAACGATACAAGCACCTAATCCAATTCCGGCAATACATGCGTTATTGTTTAAGGTATGATCGGACAAACCTATCGGCACGTCAGGAAAAGCATTCATCATCTCAACCATTGCACCCAACCTTACAAACTCGGGCGGCGTAGGATATAAGTTTGTAGTATGCAACAAAGCGTAAGGCGTCCCTATACGATTTATTATGTCAACTGCTTTTCTTATGGCAATCATATCATTCATACCTGTTGAAACTATCATTGGTTTACCAAAAGCTGCTACATGCTCAATCAATGGATAATTATTTAGCTCCCCTGAACCTATTTTATATGCTTTAACACCAAATTTTTCTAATCTATCAGCAGCAGCACGCGAAAAAGGCGTACTCAAAAAAAGCATATTTTTAGACTTCACATACTGAAATAGCTCATTTTCATCATTCTCGGATAAAGCACACTGCTCCATTACATCATATATGGATAACGTTGAATTTCCTGGTATAACACTTTTAGCTGCATGGCTCATTTCATCTTCAATGATATGGGTTTGGTGCTTTATAAGCCTTGCGCCTGTTCGATGTGCAGCATCTACCAGTTCAAATGCCACCTCCAGACTACCACCATGATTAATGCCTATGTCTGGTATAACCAAGGGCAATGCATTGCGACCTATCTCGATATCATCTATACAAAAGCCTGTCATACTATACATCCCCTTCACAATATCTGCATTCGCTGTAAATCTTTTTATCAAGGAAAGGGGCTAAATCGTCTATTGGCGGAGAAATCATAGTTCCATCAGGAAGTTTTTTACTTTGTATCTTAGGCTCAATCGTCTGGGTAATATCTTGAATAACCTCACATATACCGTAACCATCTTGCTCAAAAAACACTTTAAGTTTATCATAAAGCTCCTCGTGATTATCAAGTAGCATATACGGTATACCATACGCATAAGCAATACGCTCAATATTGGGAAAACTTACGCCAGACTCTTTTGTACAACCTGATAATCGTCCTTCGAAAAAATTGGTTTGTGTCTGTACAATGGCCTGATAGCCACCATTGTTGAACACCATCATTTTTATAGGCAATTGATTATGAACAATAGTTTGCAATTCTTGCAAATTCATTTGAATACTACCATCACCAGTTATGCAAACAACTGTCTTTTTAGAAGCAACAGTAGCACCAATAGCAGCAGGAAGATCATAACCCATAGTGCCGCAATTTACGTTTCCGAACAATCGCTGTTCTATGTGCCTAACACCCGATTGCAAAACTGCAACGCACGCACAGCTATTACCCACCACAGTTATGCCATCATCTTTTAACAAATTGCCAAGTACCTGTGCGAAATAATATGGATTAACCGCTGTACTTTGCTCATGTTTTGGTTGGAAAATAGGAAAACCCTCATATAACTGAGTACAATACTCAAGCCACTTGACACGTTTCTCCCAGGTTTGATTGATACACCTATCCATAGCTTTGAGTAATTGCAATATATCTGAATGAATGGGCAAATCTATATGTATCGTATCTTTTTTTAACTCTTGTGCATCAACGTCAACAACAATTTTGTACGCCTGTGGTGCAAATGCATTAAAATTAAAACCTATTTGTTTAAATGACATACGGCACCCCAAAGTCAAAATAACATCCGCATTTTGCAATATAAAATTGCCAGCTCTACCACCAAATACACCGAAATTACCAAAACACAACCGATGTCCCACTGGTAATAAATCGCTTATGCTGGTTGCACAAATAACGGGAATATTAAGTGACTCAATTAGATCTCGAAAAGGCACAAGTGCATTTGCGCTTCGAATCCCAGAGCCTGCCAATATAACAGGACGTTTAGCATTTTTAAGATACTCAAGTACTTTCCGCGCATCATTATTACAGGAACTTTGCTCAACTTCAGGCGTAAAGGAGCACAGGTCATCAGTTTCTATAATGGCCCCTTGAACATCTAACGGCACATCCAACCAGCATGGACCTCTCCTACCTGTTTGAGCGATATATAGTGCTTTTTCAAGATGATAGCGAATATCCAGCGGATTACGCACCATCTGGGCATACTTAGTCATAGGCATGGCTGAACGTATTATGCTATACTCCTGTTCACCAAACTGACGCAAATCAAGTCCCGTACTCTCCACTGTTGTGTTATATCTGGTCTGCCCAGAAATAACAAGCATCGGTATGCTATCCTGATACGCACATAATACACCTGTCAAAGCATTTGTACCACCCGGGCCTGTAGTCACGCACACAACAGCTATATTACCCTTTATTTTTGCATAGCCTTCGGCAGCAATTGCGCTTGCCTGCTCATGGTGATTGTAAGTACAATTAAGTCCCTTGTGTTGCCCAAATGCATCATTTAGATGCATAGCACCACCACCAACCACCGTAAAAACATCAGTTATGTCACAAGCTACTAAATAGTCGGCTATATAATCAGCTACTCTTTGTTTCATAAAAAAACCTCTTTTATGATAGTTTAAATTTTAAGTAGTTATCTACTCCCATATCTTCCACGGAGCTTCACCTGAAGACCAAAACTGTTCTAAGCTATTTTTATCGCGCATAGTATCCATTGGTTGCCAAAAACCAGTATGTCTATACGCCATAAGCTGCTCATCTTTAGCTAGATTTTCCAAAGGAGTTTTTTCCAAGACGGTACTATCATCTTGAATATAATTAAAGACTTCAGGTTGCAAAATGAAAAATCCACCATTAATCCACCCGTCATCTCCTTGTGGTTTTTCTTTAAAATCACTAACGAAATCATTATCTTCGATAGTAATTGAACCAAAGCGTCCTCTGGGTTGCACAGCAGTTACTGTGGCCAATTTCCCATGTTGCCCATGGAACAGGGCTAAATCACGAATATTGATATCACTAATACCATCACCATAAGTGAGCATAAAGGGTTCATTGCCGACATAGGGTTGCACTCTCTTGACTCGGCCTCCTGTCATGGTATGTAGTCCAGTATTCACCAAAGTAACTTTCCATGGTTCTGCCTGATGATGATGTATGATTTGCTGATTAGAATGCCGAAAATCAAATGTTACATCCGATTCATGTAAAAAATAATGAGCAAAATATTCTTTGATATAATAGCCTTTATATCCCAAACAAATAATGAAATCATTAAAACCATAATAAGAATATATTTTCATAACATGCCACAAGATAGGTTTCTCCCCAATATCAATCATGGGTTTAGGCTTTAAATGGGACTCTTCACTGATTCGCGTGCCAAAGCCACCAGCCAGAATTACGACTTTCACTTTTATCACCCATTATTAAATGATTTTTCCTCTAACACTTGTGCTACCCTATATGCGAAGTTAGCATATGTGAATTTTTCAAAAGCCTCACTGTATAAAAACTGGTGAATATTATCCAAATAAGTATTGTATTCGTTTTCATCAATAGAATTAACATACTGGTACATCTCGTCGTAGTTTGCAAACAATCTTCGATCAATAAAAGTATTGGCGGGTATATAATCAGTAATATTCGGAGCGCCTAAATAGATAGGCACACAGCCTGCAAAAAAACAATCAAATATTTTCTCAGTGATATAGCCGTTGCTAGCCCCGTTTTCATAACATATACAGTATTTATACTTAGATAAAACAGCGAGTTTACCTGGCACTTGACCTTTATAGCATGTATAGCCAACCGTTTCCCAACCTGGACCATATAAATCGAAATCTTCCTTTAGATTGCTCTCAAAATATTCGATTGCCTTGCGTCGTTCACTATATAGTTCACCAGGCACATTGGAAAACTTATTGCCAGCAATTAATGTAACCATCTGTTTATCAGCATAGCTTGTTGTATAAGGATTTTTAAAAGGCAGAGGCTGTGTATAAAAATATTTAAAATATTTTTCATTATCGACTAAATCATCTAGATAAGTAAATACAATTTCTGCATGCTGGTGAAAACTCTTATCATAGTTTTCTGGCATGACAAAAGGCGATTCCGCCAAAATGAATACCATTTTACTCCCCTTACCCCTTGCCAACCACTCTTTAAAAAACTGTTCACCCCGATAGACTTGATGATACATCAGTCTGAACATTGGATTATTGTATGATTTGGGTATATCACAAAAAATAATATATTCCGACTGTTCAATGTTGCCTTTATCGATGGTGAGCAAATTAAATTTATGCTTTTCTAATTCTTCTTTTAGCACTGCCGACCCATTTTTTCCTGTATCTACACCCAGGAAGTTTCCAATGGTATTATCACTAAATACCACATCATTCAGCCAATAATCGTAACCAGGATAAAATAATACATTTTTAAACTGAGCTTTTCCTTTGACCGATAAAATAGCCCTGCGGTTGGCATAAATCTGATCAAGAAGTTTCTTATCTTCTACTAATGAAACGTTTTTTAGATTTTCAAATAACGGGCGATGTTCTGGTGGTATTGGTACTAGTGGATAGTATATTTGCATATCAGCAAAACCTTCGTTTGCGATAAAATTGCAAAGTTTTTCGATATTAAAACCGCAGCGACTGAACTTTTCATCACAATCAACATTTCCATTTAATAAATTGATTACGTTCAAATAGAATGCCTCATTGGCAGCCGTAAAAATTAATTGTCCATCATCTCGCAATAATTTTATTGTATCCTGCAATAAAGTTTGATGATTTACAATTCCCTGTAAATCGACTTCGATAAGGATATAGTCAAATAACTTATCCTTACAAACAGCAGTGATATTTTGAAATTGGCCCAATACAGCGTAATCACTTACTGTCTGCAAATCCTGCAAATATTTCTGTTTTTCCGTCATAGTCCACAATGTTACATCCGAACAGCCATTCTCACGAAGTTTATTCTTAACCTGTAAAACTGTCCCACCGCAAGAAGCACATAATATCAAAACATCCTGATGATCTTTTGGGCCACATTGAATTAAATTTACTACTTCGAAATCAATAGTGCAGTCATCCCAAGCATCAACACCAAACTCGTTAAAAAATATCCGGCGATTTCTTTCTAATAAATTCAGTTTCGCATAATCATCATTGATTGTAATAGAACCAAAATGATGCACAAAGGTGTCTTTGGCAAAAATCAATTTATAACCCGCTCTTCTTAGTCGAAAACTGAGGTCATCGTCTTCAAAACCACCTGGACTGTATATCTCGTTACTACCGCAAAGCTTTTTTACTAACTCTGTTCTCATTAGATTTGTATAAGTAATAAGCCGCATTCTTTCTTCCCATTTATTAGGATTGCTGATGTTATAGGCTGCTGCTACCTGAACCATTTCATCCAAGTTATTATAATTCAGATTAACCTGCTGATAATTTGATGAGGCACTGCATGCAGGAACAACTATACCTATACTTTCATCCGATTCTATACATATTAGCAAATTATCCAGCCAGTTAGGTGTTAAAATTAAATCATTACTTAAACCGACAGTATACTTTCCTTCAACAAGCTTCAGTGCTTCATTGCTAGCCTTATCACCTCCTACATTACATGGGAAATTTATTTTTTTCTTATTAGGAAGTGTATTAAAAAATTGTTCCGTATCATCACTTGAGCCATTGTTAACGGTGATTAATTCAAAATTAATATGGGATGTGAATCGATATAAACTTTCCACACACAGCTTCGTGTAATCTAAATGATTGAATGCCAACAGAATAATACTTACCAATGGTGCCTGAAATTTTTCAACTTCTGATTGTTTCATATGTACTTGATACCTCTTTTTTTATACTTTATATAACGCATTAATATTTAACACGTTATATAGAGTAGGAATCTTGGATAGGATACCTTACTATATTCACATCCACAATAATATGTGCCAGCTTATCCAGTACCCCCAACAGTCACATGCCCAAGCAAATTGAAACTCCACTAGCTCTCCCACCAGATGAGATTAACCGTTAAAGTAACTGCTTGACTAGTTTTATTCATGATCCGAAAAGTTGCATCATGGTTAGACGGTATAATAATATTGCCTGAAAGCTGAAATACGATAGCCGGATTTGAAGGAGGTTGGACAACCGTATTCACAACAGTTCCAGCTGTTATTGGGTCTGCACCATTTATATAGCCAGTGGCACATACACTTGGATATAAAATTGCTGGATAACCAAAGTTTCGATTATGGGGAGTTACAGTCGAAGGAGTAACACTTAAAGTCGCATCACGATAAAGGTCTGCTTGTATATATATCCCTGCTGCTGCCGCTGCAACTGTACTATTAAATGCGGAAATTTGATCTAAATAAACTGTTTTACCTGAATTATTCGGATTTTCAATCTGAATAACCAAGCTGTTATCTTTAGCAACCGTTTGTAACGATGTGACAATAACATATAACATTCCTTTACTACAAGCATCAGCCGCACTTGTTGCGCTTGCTATGGGTTGGGCAATATATATAGGTTCTGCAGGACTAGAAATAATTTTCGTGTTTGGCCGTGGCAGATCTGTAGCAATCAACTTATCCTCTGTATGCATTTTTTTCTTAGCCTCCTTCATTAATAAATATAGAAAAAAACCGCTAATCTATATGCAATATATGCATAAAACACTTTATTGGCTATCTGACTCAGTAATAATTAAAAAGCACGAAAAGCCGGTCAGGTTTAATTTATCTGCTCCGGCTTTTCCTTTGTCATATTATAAAGATATATTCATATTATTGTTCTAACGAGAAAGTATGGAGAAAGGTGTTCATCATGATCAATGGAAATTTTTGGCTTGGTAAAAAAGTCTTTATCACCGGTCATACCGGGTTTAAAGGTTCCTGGCTGTGTTTATGGTTCTCTACATTAGGGGCCGATATTACCGGCTATGCTCTGCAACCACCAACACAGCCAAATATGTATGGACTTTGTATTATAAATGAACTCATGACTTCTATAATTGGTGACGTTCGTGACATAGAGCATTTAACAAAGTCAATGTTAGAGGCTAAGCCGGAAATAGTCATTCATATGGCGGCCCAGCCACTTGTGCGCAATGCTTACCAAAATCCAGTAGAAACTTATGCCATCAATGTTTTGGGTACTGTTCACTTATTGGAAGCTGTCCGCAAATGTAATAGTGTCAAAGTTGTCATCAACATAACAACAGATAAATGTTATGAAAATAAAGAATGGCTATGGGGCTATCGGGAAAATGAACCATTAGGGGGATATGATCCTTACTCCAATAGTAAGGCCTGCTCAGAACTAGTGACAGCCTCCTACCGTAGCTCTTTTTTTAATCCCATTGAATATGAACAGCACGGTGTCGCCATCGCTTCTGCCCGGGCCGGCAATGTCATTGGCGGTGGGGATTGGGCGGCAGATAGATTGATTCCTAATTGTTTAGATGCTCTGCTTAAAAATGAAAAAATTGTTATTCGTAGCCCCTATGCCATCAGACCATGGCAACACGTATTAGAGCCGCTGAGTGGCTATCTGCTATTGGCCCAGAAACTGTATGAAGCTGGTGTAGGTTTTGGCGAAGGCTGGAATTTTGGTCCTAATGATTGTGATGCGAGGCCAGTGGAGTGGGTTGTAATCAAGATGTGTCAACTATGGGGCAATCATGCTGCTTACGAAGTTGACAAAACATTCCATCCTCATGAAGCTCATCATTTGAAATTGGACTGTTCTAAAGCTAGGTCCAGGCTTAAGTGGTCGCCAAGATGGAATTTAGAGCATACATTGGTCAAAATCATAGAATGGATACAGGCCTATCAACATCAGTCTAATATGCGAGATATAAGTGTAAGGCAAATACTAGAATATAGTACGTCGGC
>Ga0316602_10000818_pt1 | contig 12044 bp, 10 predicted proteins | sample OWC_soil_day10_C_FD_203103 | JGI IMG/M metagenome (GOLD analysis project Ga0316602, IMG submission 203103) | Wetland soil microbial communities from Old Woman Creek delta, Ohio, United States - OWC_soil_day10_CT | ecosystem: Environmental > Terrestrial > Soil > Wetlands | place: USA: Ohio... | reverse complement strand
AGCTTGCGGGACAGGGGGGCCTCCCGGTAGAAGGCCTCGATGCGGTGGTAGAGGTAGCCCATGTCGCTGTGGGCCCGCTGGAGGCGGGCCTGGGTGCGGACGATGCCCGCGTAGTTCCAGAGGGTGGTGCGGATGCTGTTCCAGTCCTGTTCGATGAGCAGGGGATCCGGTACGAGGGTGTTGGTGGGCGGGTGCCAGGGCTCCAGTTCCTCACAGGGGATGAGGGAAGTGACCCGGCAATCCTCGACGGCAGCCTCGGCGGCCCGGAAGCCCCAAAGGAGTCCTTCGAGCAGGGAGGTGGAAGCCAGGCGGTTGGCGCCATGGAGCCCGGTGCAGGCCACTTCGCCCACCGCCAGAAGGCCCGGAAGGTTGGTGTGTCCTTGGGAGTCCACCGCCACGCCCCCGCAGAAGTAGTGGGCGGCCGGAACAACGGGGATGGGCTGGCGCAGGGGGTCGAGCCCCTCCTGGCGGCAGGCCTCCAGGATGTTGGGGAAGCGGGCCTCCAGATCCAGGGTCGCCTTCAGAGGGGAAAGGTCCAGATAGGCGCAGAGGTCTCCGGTGGAGGCCATCTCCTGGAAGATGGCCCGGCTCACCACATCCCGAGGGGCCAGTTCCATCTGGTCGGGGGCGTACTTGCCCATGAACCGCTCCCCCGCACCATTCACCAGGTGGGCACCCTCGCCTCGGAGAGCCTCGGTCAGGAGCCTTCGGGGCTTCCCCTGGATGTAGAGGGTGGTGGGATGGAACTGGACGTACTCGCAGTTCACGATCCGGGCGCTGGCGCGGTAGGCGGCGGCCAGGCCGTCCCCGGTTGCGGAAGGGGGATTGGAGGTGTGCAGATAGAGGTAGCCCAGGCCCCCGGTGGCCAGGACGGTCCGCTTGGCGATGGCCATCTGTACCGTTCCGTCCGTGGTGTCGAGCAGGTAGGCGCCCCAGACCTGGATGGGGTCGTAGACCTTCCGTGGATCTCTGCCATGGTGAGGCACGGTGATGAGGTCCACCAGGGCCGAATGCTCAAGGATCCGGATCCTGGGGTTGTCTCTCACGGCCTGGTTCAGGGCCTCCTGGATGGCCCGCCCGGTGGCGTCCTTGGCGTGGTAGATCCGACGGGCGGAGTGGGCGGCCTCCTGGGTGGATTCGGGGGCGCCGGTCCCGTCGATGTCGAAGGGAACCCCAAGCTTCCGCCAGAGGTAGTCCCGGCAGAGGGTCGGGCCCAGCCTGGCCAGGAGCTCGACGGCTTCGGGTCGGCAGAGGCCCGCTCCGGCCCGCTCGATATCCTGGGCCAGAAGCTCCGGGGAATCCAGGCCCTCCTCTCCCGGGAGACCCACGATGCCGCCCTGGGCATAGGTCGTATTGGTCTCCCCCAGGGCATCCTTCACGGCCATCACCACATCGGCGCCCAGTTCCGCCGCGTGGAGGGCGGTGGTGCAACCAGCTATCCCTCCGCCCAAGACCAGCACATCACAAGCGATCACATCAACTCCCAGTGGGGGCGCGGAAGGTCCCAGAGTGGAGCTAGGTCAGCGTCCTGATCCTTGCCCTCCATCCATGCCAGCCGCGTGGAGGCGGCTTCTACGGCCGCTGTGTAGTTCAGGGTACCCCAAGGGGTTTCCAGTTCCCCGGAGCGGAGGGCGAGGATGTTGATCGCATCCTCCCAAAGCCCCACCATCCCGGGTGCGTTGTGGAGTTGTTGGTGGTGGAACCCAGCCGTCAGAAGGATGAGCCCCTGGAGCCCAGCCTTGACGTGGCCCCGGGCATCGCCCCAAAGGGGCTCCAGGACATCGTGGCACTCATGATAGAGCGCCGAATTGAAAAGGGCCGAGGCGACTCCGATGGGGAAATCCGCCTCTCCCGGGTGTCCCATGAGGGCCAGGAGGGTCACGCCGGACCTGAGGCTCACCAGGCTCGCCATGGGTGCCCAGGATGTGTGGACCCGCCATCCTTGGGAGCCCAGCTCGGCGGTGTCCGGGAACCTGCTAAGGTCACGCTCCCAGCAGCGTTCCGCGGATGCGAGGCCCATGGGGCCCATCAGGCCCGAAGCCCGCTGCATGAGGGTGCCAAAGGGGATGCCCTCCGGAAATTCCTCCTGAAGCCTGGGAGCCCCGAGAATGGTGGGCCAGACCAGGACGGAACGCTGATCGGGATCCTTCATGGAGGCCGTCAGTCGATCCCGGAGGAACTGCATGATCGGCAAAGGAAACCGCGGCTGGCGTTGCCAGAATACGGGGCGGGAACCGCAGGACGCGAGGGATGTGGTAATCATGCTTGCAAGGTTCAGGTGAAATTCCGCTCCGTCAAGCTGATGAATTCCAGGGAGAAGTCATCCAGCTCGGTCTGCCACTGTTTCAGCTGACCCTGGAAGAAGTTGTAAGCCATGAGGGCCGGGATAGCGGCCACGAGGCCAAGGGCGGTGGCCACCAGGGCTTCGGAAATGGGGATGGCCACGGTGGCCAGGCTGGCGCTGCCGGTGGTGCCGATGCCCCGGAAGGCGTCGATGATGCCCCAGACCGTGCCGAAGAGGCCCACGAAAGGGCTTACGGCCGCGATGGTGGCCAGGATGCCCAGGTACTTCTCCATCCGGCCCATCTCCACCACCGATGACCGCTGGAGACAGCGTTCCACGGCCTCCATGTTCTTCACCTGGGCCTTGCCTCCGGCCAGGGTCCGCAGCTGGTAGGTCAACTCGGCATAGCCTGCACTGAAGAGCCCCACCAGGGGACTCAGTTCGTAGCCGCTGGACTGCTGCTTGAACTCCCGCCAATCCAGGCACTTTCTGAAGGCTTCCCGGAACTGTTCGGTGATGCGCCGGGATCTGGCCAGCAGGATGCCCTTCTGGATGATGATGACCCAACTGATGATGGAAAAGACGCCCAGGAGCAGCATCACCGCCTTGGCAACGGTGCCTCCATGAAGCACCACTTCCCAGAGGTTGACGCCCTGTCCTTCGAGCAGCATGGCGTAAAGCATTTGGCCTCCCAGCCCTCCATCCTACTCCAGGAGAGGCCCAGAGTAGGGGGGGAGCGTTCAGGTGACCTGACATGGACGGGTCCCCAAATAGCTGGGTAGACTTGGGAAGTCCTGATTTTAAATAATTCCGGGGTTGGCTGGACTCTCTCAGGTGGAAACATGCATGTTGTGGTCATAGGTTCGGGTTATGTAGGGCTCGTGGCAGCTGTGGGCTTTGCGGATGCAGGCCATCAGGTGCTCGGCGTGGATGTGGATGCCGCCAAGGTCGCCAAGCTGCGGCAGGGGATCTCGCCGATTTATGAGCCCGGCCTGGACGAGCTGCTGCACAAGCATCAGGCCTCCGGGGCCCTGCGCTTCTCCCTGGATCTCAAGGAGGGTATCCCCACGGCGGATGCGGCCTTCATCTGTGTGGGGACCCCCCAGAGCGAAGACGGCAGCGCGGATCTGCAGTACGTCCTTTCCGTGGCTTCCCAGATCGGGGAGGCCATGAACCTGCGACCCATCGATGCCAAGCCTCTGGTGGTGGTGGACAAGAGCACGGTGCCCGTGGGGACCTCCACCCGGGTTCATGCCGCCATCCAGGCCCGGACCGACCGGGCCTTTGAGGTGGTTTCCAACCCTGAGTTCCTGCGGGAAGGGACGGCCATCGAGGACTTCCTGCTGCCGGATCGGGTCGTGATCGGATGCCGGACTGACGAGACAGAAGCGGTCATGAAGGCCCTTTATCAGGCCCACCTGGATGCCGCCAAGGCCCGCAATCCCGAAGGGGGCAAGTGGTTCCGCATGGACCCCCCCAGCGCCGAGATGACCAAATACACCGCCAACGCCATGCTGGCGCTCCGCATCAGCTTCATGAACGAGATCGCCGCCTTGTGTGAGCGGGTCGGGGCCGACGTGGACTACGTCAAGGTCGGCATCGGAAGCGATCACCGCATCGGAAAATACTTCCTGAATCCCGGACCGGGCTTCGGGGGCAGCTGCTTCCCCAAGGATCTTCAGGCCCTGCTCAAGGTCGGTCGCGAGAACGGCCAGGGCCTGCGCTGCCTGGAGGCCACCGTCGAGGTGAACCGCCACCAGAAGCAGGTCATCGCCCGCAAGGTGCGCGAATTCTACGATTGTGAAGTGGGCACCCACGCCCCCCTAGCTGGACGCCGCTTCGCCCTCTGGGGTCTGGCCTTCAAGGCGCACACCGACGACATCCGGGAAACCATGGCTCTGGAGCTCATCGACAACCTGGTCTCCCTGGGGGCCGAGTTGGTGGTGCATGACTTCGAGGCCATGCCCAATGTCCGGGCCCGCATCGGGGATAAGGTGCGCTACGCCGAAGATCCCATGGCGGCCTGCGAAGGTGCCGACGCCCTTCTTGTCGCCACCGAATGGCCCCAGTACCAGAAGGCCGATCTGGAGGCCGTGGCCTCCCGTCTCAAGGCCCGGGTCATCTTCGATGGCCGCAACCTCTGGCGGCCCGAGGCCATGAAGGCGGCGGGCTGGGATTATCATTCCATTGGCCGTCCCACCCTCTGAGCGATATCCCGCTAGACTGGACGCAGACTTCTCTCTCAGCTTTGTTCGGAGCCACCCATGGGTAATCTCGGAATTACGGAAATCCTGCTGATCGGCCTGGTGCTGCTGCTCCTCTTCGGACCCTCCAAGCTCCCCGAACTCGGCAAGTCCCTCGGGAAGGGCATCCAGGAGTTCAAGAAGGCCGGCAGGGAATTGACGGACTCAGTCAAAGACGATTCTGAGAAGAAGTAGGCTGAGCCAGAACCTACCGTGGCCATCCCCGAAACGCCCCCAAACCAGATGAGCTTCTGGGAGCACCTGCAGGAGCTGCGGGTGCGCCTGACGCGCGCCATCCTCGCCGTCGTGGTGGCCTTTGCGGTCACCTACAGCTTTCCCTTTGGACTTCAGGACGTCCTGCGCCCCCTCAAGGGAATGCCGCCTCTGCGTTTTCTGCTCTGGCACTGGGCCCAGCTGCCCTTTCTTCAGGCCATGTCCCGAACGATGGGCAAGCCCATCTCCGAGCTGCAGCCCTGGGCTTTCACCGATCTGGCGGAACCCTTCTTCAGCCTGATGCGCCTCAGCTTCTGGGCCGCCATCTTCATCAGCACACCCTTCATTTTCTACCAGCTCTGGGTCTTCATCCGTCCCGGCCTCCATGAACGGGAGCGCCGCTACGTCATTCCCTTCGTCCTCATCACCAGCCTCATGTTCCTGGCGGGGGCGCTCTTCGCCTACTTCCAGGCCTTCAAGTTCCTGGGAGACATCCTCTTCCAGGAAGCCAAGGCCGCCGGGCTGCGGGCCAACCTCCACATCGACGCCTACCTGGACCTCTTCCTCTACACCCTGCTGACCATGGGCGTGATGTTCGAGCTGCCGGTGCTGACCTTCTTCTTGGCCCGTTTCCGGATCGTGAGTGCCAGGTGGCTGATCAAATACTGGCGCCATGCCAGCATTCTCATCATCATCGCCAGCGCCTTCCTGACGCCGGGGGATGTGGTGGTCACCACCGTCTTCTTCAGTGTGATCCTCTTCGCCCTCTATTTCGTGTCGGTGCTGGTGGCCTGGGTGGCAGAGCCCCGGAGGCCCCGGGAGGACGCGTGATCATCCCGGATATCGATGACTTGGTGCTGGAGCACGACGAGGAGGCGGGACTGGAGGAGCTGGGGCGTCGAGTCCTTTCCCGGGGGCCCTGGACCACGGTGGCCTTCCTGGTGAGGACCCGCAAGGACTGGGATTCGCCTTGGGAAGGCCCCTTCCTGTGGCTCCACCGCTACCAGAGGGTCCCCCAGGGCTGGAAGTTGGTGAGCCGCTTCCATACGACGGCTTCGGAGCAGCTGGAAAACCTGCTCCAGGCCATGGACGATTGGGGGCTGCATGCCTCCTGAACCGAGCCTTACCGGAGGTCCCATGTCCGACATCCCGCCCTCCGTGGTCATCCGCCCCCTTCAGGAGGGGGATCTGGCCGAGGCGGATCGCATCTTCCGCAAGGCTTTCGGCACCTTCATCGGACTGCCTGACCCCATGCAGTTCACGGGGGATGCTGCCGTGGTGCGGTCTCGCTTCCAGGCCTTCCCAGAGGCAGCCTTCGGCGCCTTCCTGGAGGATCGCCTCGTGGGGAGCGTCTTTGCCAGCCACTGGGGCAGCTTCGCCTTCTTTGGTCCCCTTTCGGTGGAGCCGGAGCTCTGGGAAAAAGGCATTGCTCAGCGGCTCATGGCTCCGGTCATGGACTGTTTCCGGACCTGGGGAGCGACCCATACGGGTCTCTACACCTTCCCCCAGAGCGCCAAGCACCTGGGGCTCTATCACAAGTTCGGCTTCCGCCCCCGTTGCCTCACCGCGATCATGGGCAAGGCGCTGGGAGGCGAACTTTCCGGGGAGCCGGGTTGCAAGTCCTGGTCGGGTGGTTCAGGGGCGGAGGATCTGTTGGCGGGTTGTCGGCGGGTGGCTCAGGCGATCTACCCCGGGCTCGACCTGACCCGGGAAATCGAGCATCTGGCTGGCCACGGACACGGTGCCCTGGTGTGGACCGGAAGCCCGGAAAATCCTGAGGGCTTTGCCCTATGTCACCGGGGGCAGGGGAGCGAGGCCGGCAGCGGTGCCTGCTATGTGAAATTCGCCGGTGTGCTGCCAGGGGAAGGGGTCCTGGACCGCTTTCAAAGGCTCCTGGCCTCACTGGAGGCCTACGGCCGTTCCCAGGGGGCGGCCATGCTCCTGGCGGGTGTGAACACAGGCCGGGTCCGGGCCTATGAGGCCATGCTTCAGGAGGGCTTCCGGATCCAGATGACCGGGGTGGCGCTCCAGGGCCAGGATGGAGCTGGCTTCAGCCATTCGGAGGCATGGGTTCTTGATGATTGGCGCTAGGCAACTGCTTCTGTCCTTCTTGCTCCTGGCGCCCCTGGGCGCTCAGGAGCTCAGCCTGCTGGTGGGCTCCGGGCAGACCCCGGACCGGACCGACCGGGCCGTGGTCTGGGAGTTGGACTACCGCTCCCGTCTCTGGTCCCGCTTCTCGGTGTCCGGTTCCTACCTCAACGAGGGGCACTTGGCGGGGCACAAACGGGATGGCCTGGCCTGCCAGGGCTGGTACAGCCTGCCCCTCTTCCGGAAGAAACTGTCCCTGGACTTCGGGGCCGGGTTCTATGGCTATGCCGATACCGCTATCATCGGCGACAAAACCTTCGAGAACGTTTCGGGCATGGGGCGCCTCTACAGCGTCTCGGCCACCTTTCGCCCTGCGGCTTCGACCTTCGCGCGCCTTCAGCTCAACAGGGTCCATATCGGAGGGGCTCCTGATAGCAACCAGGCCCTCCTGGGGGTGGGCTACCGGCTGGGGAAGGTGAAGGCGGAGGAAGAGCCTGCGCCCGGGACATCCACGACCCTCGAGGCCTTCCTGCCGGACGAAATCACGGTCTTCATGGGCCAGTCGGTCCTCAACAGCATCCAGGATCAGAAGGGACTGGCCTTCGGGGCCGAAATCCGGAAGGGGCTGGCGGACCACTGTGACTGGACCTTCACCTGGCTTCACGAGGGTGATCCCCAGGTTGTGCGCCGCAATGGCCTCGGTTCCCAGGTCTGGCTGGTGGGGAGCTACATGCCGGGCAAGCTGACCCTGGGGGTGGGCGCCGGGGTTTACGCCTTCTTGGACGAGAAACTTCAGAAGGACGATCCCAAGAGCTACCGGGACAACCTGGGCGGTCTTGTCTCCCTGACGGCGGCCTACCGCTTCAAGGGCCCCTGGGCCATCCGGGCCATCTGGAACCGTGTCCTGACCCACAACAGCCGGGATACGGACGACTTCGTGGTGGGGCTGGGCTACCGGGTGGAATAGGGAAGGGGCGATGCTTCGCCTCCATGCGACACTGGAGGGTCGGAGTCGTCATGCCCATCGCCCTCAGTCTGGTCAAGGTTTCCAAGCGCTACGGAGCAGATCCGATCCTGGAGAACCTGTCCTTCGGCCTCCAGCAGGGGGAGAAGGTCGGTCTCATCGGGCGCAACGGGGCCGGAAAGAGCACTCTCTTCAAGCTCCTGAACGGCGATGAAACCCCGGACACCGGCGAGGTGGTGGTCACCCAGGGGCTTCGGATCGCCCGCCTATCGCAGGACCCCCACTTCGCCCCCGAGGCGACGGTGCGTCAGGCCCTGGAAGCGGCCCTGGCGGACCACCAGGAACTCATCCGGCTCCACGCTTCCCTCCTGGAGAAGCTGCACGGGGTGGCCAGCGCCGACGAGGCCCGGCTCCACGAGGAGCTGGAGCGCACCGAACACCATCTGAACCACATGGGCTGGGACATGGAGCCGCGCCTCAAGGAGGCCATGAGCGCTTGGGGCCTCATGGATCCCGAGGTGCTGGTGGAAAGCCTCTCCGGGGGGTGGCGCAAGCGCGTGGCCCTGGCCCAGGCCTGGCTCAAGGATCCCGATGTGCTGGTGCTGGACGAGCCCACCAACCACTTGGACCCCGAGCAGGTGGAGCGACTCGAGTCCTGGCTTCAGAGCTTCCAGGGTGCCCTGCTCCTCATCACCCACGATCGGCACCTCCTGGACAGCGTGGTGGAGAAGATGCTGGAGCTGGAGGGGGGCGCCCTCACCAGCTACGAGGGCAGCTACAGCGACTACCTGCTCCTCAAGGCCGATCAGGAGTTCCGGGATGCCCGCCTCACGGACCACATGCAGAACCGCCTGCGCCGGGAGATGGCCTGGCTGCGCCGGGGGGCCAAGGCCCGGACCCGCAAGAGCAAGCTGCGCATCCAGGACGTCCTGGATCTCAAGGATGATGTGGACGATCGGATGCGCCAGGAGACCCGCCAGTCCCTGAGCTTCCTCCGGGGAGACAACCGCAGCGACGCCCTGCTCAATGTGGAGGGACTCCACTTCGCCTACCCGGGCAAGCCCGAACTGGTGGGGGGCCTGGACCTGGTGCTCCAGCGGGGCATGCGGGTGGCCATTCTTGGACCCAACGGCTGCGGGAAGAGCACCCTGCTGAAGTTGATCCTGGGGGACCTCCAGCCCAGCTCCGGCGAGGTCAACCGCCATCCCAAGCTGTCCATCTGCGCCATCTCCCAGGGCCGGGGCGAACTGGACGGCGCCAGCAGCATCCTGGACAACCTGGCGGAACGGGCCGCCGTGGTGAAGGTGGGGGGCGCCGAGATCCTGGCCCACGTCTACCTCACCCGCTTCGGTTTCCCCGTGGAGCAGCAGAAGCGCTCCGCCTCGACCCTTTCGGGAGGTGAGCGCAACCGCCTCCTCCTGGCCAAGTCCATGCTCCACCCCTCGGATCTCCTGGTGCTGGACGAACCCACCAATGATCTCGACATCCCCACCCTCCAGAACCTGGAGGAGGCCCTGATGGACTACCCGGGCACCCTGTTGCTGGTGAGCCATGACCGCTTCTTCCTGGATCAGGTAGCCACCCACACCCTGGCCTGGAATCCCGAGAATCCCATGAAGTGGGAGCTCTACGAGGGGAACCCCACCACCGTGCGCCGCCTTCGGGAGGAGCGCCGGATCGCGGAACCGGTGGCCAAGGCCGCCGCGGTGAAGACCGCCGCCAAGCCCGAGGCCCCCCGCAACAAGAAGGCGGGCCTCTCCCAGAAGGAGCAGCGCCGTCTGGCCGAGGTCGAGAGCGGTCTGGCCGCCCTGACTGCCAGGCTGGAGGAACTGGATACCCTGCTGAGTGCCCCCGATGCCTTCATCACCGCGGATGGCCCCGGTCACGCCATGCTGAAGGAACAGGCCGAACTGAAGGCCCGGGCCGAGGACCTGGAAATGGAGTGGCTGGAGTTGGAAGAGAAGCGGGAGGCCTGAGGGTGCTGGTAAAACGAGATCTTCACTGGTTTCGGATGCTCTTCGTGCTCCAGGGCTCCGTGCTGCCCCGCATCCTGCCCCAGCTCGGCATTACGGCACTCATCGCGGTATGGGCGGTGGTGGCAGCCCGACTTCCCTGGCCCTGGCACCTCGGATTCACCCCGGCGCCCTTCGGCTTCCTCGGGGTCTCTCTGGCCATCTTCCTGGGCTTCCGCAATAGCGCCAGCTACGACCGCTGGTGGGAGGCCCGCAAGATCTGGGGTGCCCTGGTGATCCAGACCCGCAGCCTGGGGCGCCAGGTGGTGGGCATGGTGGACGATCCCGCCCGGGCCCGCCGTATGGTGCGCCTCATTGTGGCCTTCACCCATGCCCTGCGCCACCAGCTCCGGGGCACGGAGCCCCGGGAGGACCTGGCCCCCTGGGTGGAGGCGGAGCTGCTGGAGGACACCCTGGCCACCCGATTCCGACCGGCGGCGCTCCTGGTGGCCCTGGAAAAGGAACTCCAGGCTGCGAGGCGGCAGGGCGAGATCGAGGCGGTCCTGGTGCCCGCCCTGGAGACCAGCCTGGGTGCCCATAGCGAGATCCTGGCGGCCTGCGAGCGTATCCACAACACCCCCATTCCCTTCACCTATGCGGTCATCGTCCACCGGACGGTCTTCCTCTTCTGCTTCCTGCTTCCCTTCGGCTTGGCGGGGACCGTGGGGCTCCTGACGCCCCTCATCACCGTGGCCGTGGCCTATCCCTTCATGGCCCTGGAGGCCCTGGCTCAGGAGCTGGAGGAGCCCTTCGGCGAGGCCCCCAACGCCCTGGCCCTTCTCTCCATGAGCGAGACCGTGGAGCATAGCCTGCGGGAGACACTGGGCGAGCGCGGGCTGCAGCCTTTGGTTAAAAATAATAAACATTTTATTTATTGAGGCGACCATGGCAGCAAAGAAGCGGGGCGTTCTGGTCATCGAGGTCTTTCCCGAGAGCCTGGCTGAAGATGCGGGCATCCAGCCCGGGGATCGCCTGCTGACCATCGGCGGCGAGCCGGTCCTGGATCAACTCAACTACCAGTATCTGGTGAGCCTCTTCGATGAGACCGAGGTGGCCTGGGAGCGCCCCGACGGCAGCCTGGGCTCCGCCATCATGGAAAACGGAGGAGATGGCCTGGGGGTGGACCTGGCGGAGGATGCCGTCAAGGTCTGCCGCCAGAACTGCGTCTTCTGCTTCGTTCAGCAGATGCCCAAGGGCTTCCGCCAGAGCCTCTACCTCAAGGACGAGGACATCCGGCTTTCGTTCCTCTACGGCCATTTCAGCACCCTGTCCTCCAGCGACGACGCCGAACTGGACCGGGTGATCCGGGAGCACCTCTCGCCCATCCATGTCTCGGTCCACGCCACGGATCCCGAGGCGCGCATCAAGGTCGTCGGGAACCCGAAAGAGGGCGAGATTCTCCGCAAGATCGACCGTCTCATCGCCGGCGGCATCCAGATGCACACCCAGGTGGTGGTGGCCCCCGGCTACAACGATGGCGAGGTCTGGGAGAAGACCGTCCGGGAGCTTTGGGATCGCCGCGAGGGCATCCTCAGCCTCTCCTGCGTCCCCGTGGGGCTCACGGCCCACCGGGAAGGCCTGCCCAAGCTGAGCGATGTGGGTTCGGATTACGCCGCTGATTGGGTCAAACGCTGGACACCCGAAGTGCGCCGCTATGCCCAGGCCAACGATGGGGAGCCCTGGCTCCTGCTGGCGGACGAGTGGTTCACGCGGGCCGGGGTGGAGGTGCCGGGTCGCAGCTTCTACTCCCGGTCCTGGGCCCAGTTGGAGAACGGGGTCGGCATGATCCGCCGCTTCCAGGAGCACAGCCGCCGCTTCATCAAGAGTCCCAAGGCCAAGGGCTTCGCCGGACGGCGGGCCCTGCTCCTGACCGGCGCCAGCTTCGCGCCGGTGCTCAACCGGGTGCTGGCCGAACTCAACCGCGAGGTGGGCAGCCACCTCCGGGCCGTGGCGGCGGTGAACCACAGCTTCGGCGAGATGGTGACCGTGGCGGGGCTCCTTTGCGGCCGGGACCTGGAGTACGCCGCCCAGGCGGACCGCAGCGCCCATGACGGGAAAGCGGACTGGGTGGATGCCGTGGTGGTCCCCAGTTCCTCCCTGCGCATGGGCACCGGCCCCACGGACCAGTACACCCTCCCCGGGGCCAGCGCAGGGCAGGGGGATTCCCTCTTCCTGGACGACCTGACCCTGGCGGACCTGGCCCGCAGCCTCGGACGTCCCATCGTCGCCGGAGGTGAGAA
>Ga0316602_10000815_pt1 | contig 12110 bp, 10 predicted proteins | sample OWC_soil_day10_C_FD_203103 | JGI IMG/M metagenome (GOLD analysis project Ga0316602, IMG submission 203103) | Wetland soil microbial communities from Old Woman Creek delta, Ohio, United States - OWC_soil_day10_CT | ecosystem: Environmental > Terrestrial > Soil > Wetlands | place: USA: Ohio... | reverse complement strand
CTATCACCTTACTTACGATGTGTATTTATGTCTAGGATCATCTGTATTGCATTTACAGATGTTGGGTTATTTTTCAAGTAACGTGTATTATTTTTCATTGATGAAGTCTGTAACTGCCTAAAGAAAATTTCGCGTCCTTAAAGAAATAAAACATTTTGAACCGCGAAGACGCGAAGGACACAAAGGGGATCATTTACAACTTATTTTTTGTCATTGCGAACAGAGTGAAGCAATCTCTTGGCTAGGGGATTGCTTCGCTCTGCTCGCAATGACAGAAAGATGTTACTTTCTAGATACACCGTTCCTCAGCGTACACCCTCTGCGCTCTCTGTGGCCCTCTGTGAATCTCTGTGCCCTCTGCGTTTAACGTTCTTCTAAAAAGCCGAGAGTACCTGCCAGAATCATCATTTGGCAGGTACTCTCGGCTTTCATAAGCATCTGGGATTTCTTATAATTGCTTACCATTGGTTTCAATCACTTTTTGATACCAGAAATAGCTGTTCTTCTTAATACGCCTCATATCTTTCTCACTATCTTCATCCCGGTTTATATATACAAAACCATATCGTTTTTGATAGCCATTCAACCAACTCAATAAGTCTGTATAGGACCAAACGCAATAACCTAATAAATCCACCCCATCCGTGATTGCTTGCCGGCATTCTTCAAGATGCCTGCGAATAAAAGCAATTCGATATTCATCATTTACTACATCGTTTTCTTCTAGAACATCAAAAGCCCCTAAGCCATTTTCTGAAATAAGAATTGGCAGCCTGTATCGGCTGGTAATTCTGCGCAAGGCAATTCGTAAACCCATAGGATCAATTTCCCAATCCCAGTCTGTTGCCTCCAGATTGGGATTTCTGATGGTTTTAAATAAGCCTAGCACACCTGTATCCGGTGTGGTTCCTTTTTTGCCCGTCGTATTCATCTTACCGGAACTAACACCATCAAGTGGATTCATCTCATAAGTAGTCGTCCGATAGTAATTGACTCCCATAAAGTCCGGCTTGCCCTTTTTTAATACTTCCAAATCACCCTCTTCTAGGATAGGGGCAAGCCCCTCTCTGGTAAGATAATTCCAAATCACCTTTGGATATTCACCCCAGGCATATACATCCATCCACCAATGATTGTTGAAGTCTTCAGCATTCTCACTGGCCAGTACATCTTCTGGTTTATCCGTATGAGCATAGGCAGGACCATAGGCAAAGCTCGGACCGATTTTTCCTTCAGGAACATAGTTTCTAAAGGATGCAATGACTCTTGCATTTGCTAAGCTGGCGATATGGTTTGCCTGATACATTCTCTTAAGATCGGCAACTTTAGGTGGATGAATGGCATTTAAATAACCATGCATAATAAAAACATTTTGCTCATTTAGTGTTACCCAATATTTGACTCGATCACCATACCTTTTAAAGAGGGTGACGCAGTAGTTATGAAAGTCTTCAATAATTTCCCGCGATTCCCACCCGCCATAGACATCTTGCAGTTCCTGAGGCAAATCCCAATGATATAAGGTGATAATCGGTTCTATCTGATTCTTAAGCAACTCATTGATTAGATCATCGTAAAATCGTAAGCCAGCCTCATTAACCTCACCTCGCCCTTTGGGGAAAATACGAGTCCAAGCAATCGAAAATCGATAGGCTTTCAGCCCCATTTGGGCCATTAACGCAACATCTTCTTTATAGCGGTGATAATGGTCCACCGCCACATCCCCATTCGTCCCCTTAAAAGTTGTTCCAGGAAACCTTACATACACATCCCAATTAGAAGGTCCCTTACCGTCTTCATTCCAAGCGCCCTCTACCTGATATGCCGCGGAAGCTGCTCCCCACAAAAAGTCCTTCGGAAAATCTGCTATTGTTTTATGAATCATATTTTTCTCTCCTTGTACTTTTTAAGTCTGAAAAGACCGTTAACAACTTGTTAGCGGTCTTTTGCATATATGAATTAGAAGTGAAGGTCAAACTGGGTACGGAACAGTTTTCTATTATATTCTGTAGCGGAATTAGAAATATTTACTTTTTGATCAGAGTAAATATTTGTCCATTGAATATTTTTGCCAACTACATAATCCACACCTACTATCCAACCTCTGGAATCACTTTTCAATGAGTCCCACTCATCATCATGTGAGGGGTCGCCATTTCGTCCAAATTTGAAAAATCTAGCATAAACCCCATAAGAGCCAGTTTTATTGAGATCCGTTCCTTTGTAATCCAGTCTAATGTGATGGGTTTTGTTAAAATCATCCGCATTCGTCTTAGCATAAGTGCCTGTCAATTTCAAATCCTGAGCAATCTTAGCAGTAACTGTTGCTCCACCCCAGCGACTCATTTGCTGTTCACCATCATCTTTATTGCCGCCTAAAAGTAAGTTAAAATTTACATTTTTCGCTATATCTCCATTGAAGTTAGCGCCGTAAATATTGGTATCATAAGCATCATTAAGGCTTACTGCGCCAGTTCCTTGTGTAGGTTTCGCAGCAAACAAACTGGTTTTAAATGTCCCTGTAGGAATATCCAGCCAAATACCTGTTGCTTCATGACCCCACACCATATTATCCCCATAGCCGAACCATTTTCTACCAGCCGCGACACCTACTTCACCAACGGAACCAGAAGCCCAGATTCTAAACCAGGTACCATCCCCATTATTCTCGTCGGGAGGATTTACACCGCCCCAGCCGCTAGTCGTGTAGTCGTGTCTTGTTTCACTTGCGAAATGTCCTTCCCATCGATCATTGATTTTAGCAGTTCCTTCCAATGCCAAGAAATAATGTTTGTTACCGCCGCTAATATTATGACCATCACTGGTATCGCTGTCATATTTCCCGCGGACGAAACCGCTCCATTTTACATTATCAACTTTATTTTCCACAGTCGTCATGCGAGCACCCAATTTATCAAGTTCGCTGGCATATTCATTGGATAATTTCTCAATAAGAGCTTTGTTGCCTGCATCAGCTTGATCGACTTTCGACATTGCCTTTGCTACGATAATAGCCATTTCATAACGGCTAATGGTTTTATCACCGCGAAACGTTCCATCACCATATCCGTCTAAAATACCATCATGAGCCAACTTTGTCACAGCGTCATAAGACCAGTGTTTTGCAGGTACATCAGAGAAAGGATTTACTACCGCTGCGAAGGACGTACCAGCTACACCAAGTATCATTGCAGCTGCCAGGGAAGCGACTAACTTTTTTTTCATTTACAATCTCTCCTTAGGTTTAATTTACCTGTTCATTGCTTGTACGACTGACCTTTATTGGAGAGGGATGTATCTAAGTTTCTACATTTCCTTACATATCCCCTAACCAACAAGCTCATATCTACCATTACCTCATATACTGATCTTACGTCTCTAACTCATTAGGCCTCCTTTCCTAGATCAGCATGATGCAATTAATGATCTTCATAAGAAGCTCTGGCGTTACCCTATTTTTCTTGGAATTCAATCGGTCTCTTTAAAATGTTTTTTACATTCACTCTTACTTTTTGCAAGTACTATGCCAATGTTTTCAAAAAAATCTGTCATCTTTAAAGAAAGGCTCAAAAATAACTCTTTCCTATAAAGGATACAAGCCTTGGGGAATTTTTTATAAAATAAAAAAGCCGCCAAAATATGCATTGGCAGCTTGAAATGATCTTCTCCAAATGATGTGTGTATTTTTCTAAAATTGGATGTGTATTCTTTTCGTCCTTTTTCACTCGCTTATATCACATAGTGTATTAACTTTGGCAATTACAATATTCATCAAGAAAATAATCAACTCATCTTTTCCACCGATAAAGATTATACTTCCTACTAGTAAAGAATCCCTCACTAATAATGTATTCTTACTGGTGTCCCAATGGACACCAATCGCGATAGCACAAGGACGTCATTATTATACATACGAATGCAGCCATGGGATACAATCTTACCAATTGATGATGGACTATTGGTTCCATGGATACCATAATGGGGAATATTTAACCCCATCCACATAGCGCCAAATGCTCCACCCGGATTCGCCATCTTACTCGCAATGTAATAGTTACCGATTGGTGTGGGAGTATTTTTCTTGCCAACACCAACAGGGAAAGCTCGGACTTGGGAACCATCCCGATAGAGGGTAAGTCGCTTGGCTGACAAATTTATAGTAATTGAATACGCCAATTTATCACCTCCTCTATAACATATGTAAGTGGACTATATAATGCCTAATCCAAAAATATAATTCTATTATGTAATATTTACCTAACAGATCCTGTAATTCTATATATGACATAATAGATCGCAAAAAAATAGTCTGCTACTCAATGTAAGAGATACAGACCATTTTTTTGTACGCTAAATAGTAATCGTCGGAAAACTATTTCACTTACAATTCTTATATTTAGCGATTAAGTGTTTTTTCTTCTGTGCAGGAGGCTCAATCTTTTTTTTGTATGGAGACTTTATATAGGTATCGATAACTTTCCACATTAGTTTATTTTCTTCCTTTAATTCCCTAATTAATTGTAAATGCTCTTCAATCAAACTTTTATCTAAAGCGGTATTGAATTCATAGTTCTCGGCTTTGTTCCTTGCTATTGCCAGATCTTTTAAAGTAATCCTGCTTTTACTTTGATCCAGTTGCTTTTTTATTTTCTGAACAGTTTGATTTGGCATGGGCAGTACAGGCTCTTGCAATACACTCCTTACTCCTGTAATTTCAGCAGAAAGCGAATCTAATGCCACAAGATCATCAGCACTAAGCTCTTTTAAAGATGCCTTGCCTAAGGCACGCATTGCTTCTTCCATTTCCAAAATCATGGACGTCAGCACATTTTCCACGCTGGTTGCAGCTTGATTAATATTAAGCTGCGTCTTTGTTGGGGAGTTATAATAAACCAATGTGGTGGGTGGCTCCCAAGGGATTACTTTATCAAGTTGATTATGCCCTAGAGCAAAAAGAGGAACCGTCGCTAAATAAATTGCATCCGCTCCTAAAGCCAATGCTTTGAGGCATTGACCAGGTGTAAAGTAGCCCCCAGATATGATAATACTAACAGAGCTTCCCTGCAAAAAGCGTTTTGCCCGTATCAATGCAAGCAGGCTGGGTATGCCAAAATCATCCTGTTTGATCGGTACTGTCGCATGAGACCCTCCCTCAGCCCCATCAATCACGATGGCATCAAAGCCTAGTTCAATGGCGGCAACCAGCTCTTCTTCAAGACGATCTGTAGCCATAATCTTTAATGCTATAGGAATCCCTTTTGCCCTTTGGCGCAGCTTTTTCATAAAAACAGGCCAATCTTCAAGCTTCTGAACTCCTGGAGGTGCATTCAGCGCTACAGCAGGCTCGCCGGGTTCTAAACCGCCAAGGATGCGTGCTCTGCCCGCAATCTCTGAAGCCTCTATGGTGGCGACCCCCGCATCTGATCCTTGCCCCATTTGTACTTCCAACATATCGGCAGAAGCAATTTGTTCATTCGTTCTCCCGCCCCATGACCAACGACAAATCTGTAATACGAACTTACCGGCTTCACCTGGCTCCTCGGGTAAAAAGGGACCTTCTCCAGAATTCGTAGCAGTTTGCAGTGTTTTTGATGCTCTAGCCAAAGCCAGCTTTGCTTCTTCGCTAAGCGCCAATCCATAGGCCATACCACCAATCATGAGGGGAATCTTTACCGTCAGCGGTTTTTCTGCATTACTGCCAATGATTACACTCATATCAATTTGCGCACTTTCAGGCAAGGATAATTGCGTCATTTGGCGGGGAGAAAACATTAGCTGGTCATACCCCAGAAAATGCTTAGGCGACCCTAAAGGGCGTGTTAACACTTTACCACTTTGCGCCCGCAAACTCATCTCGATGAAATTAATTACTGAAAAGCGCTTTAATGACGGCAGCGTCTCAGCAACATTCTGCGTATAATCATCCGTGAGCAGCTTTTTTACTGCATCATTTGTAATTATTTTAATGACATAACGCATAATTGGTTTTACTAAAATTAGAGCTGCGATTAACGCAAGAGCTACTAAAAAGAATATTGAAAACGGCCAATTTATAGAAGGTATAACAATTTGCATCTCTTTTTCTCCAATTGTTTTCAAACATTTTTCCAATTCATTATACTCTAGTATTCGATTTTTTAGGAAAATTTAAACCCATTAGTCACAGTGATCGGTAAACAATAAGAAATAAGCCACCTGCAAATTATAATTACAGATGGCTTGTACATTGTTTTAGAATACAGTACCTATTCAGTTATGTACTTTCTTTAAAATAATGGAATTTTTATCTTCTTTCGGTGAATTAGGGACAATATACTGTATAGTTCCATCTGCCCGGAAAAACATCTGTATCGAATAATTTTTCCCATGATCTTTGTCTTTGGCTTTAAGAGTTATATACATTTGCCCTTTGTCCGCCTGACATTCCTGATTGAAAGTAAGTATATCGTGTCCCTGACTTGTCAATTTTCCTTTAATCATCTTTTTATCGACTTTTGTTATAATAAAATCAATGGTTCCCTTATCACTAGAATAGCTCCATTCGTTTCCTACGGCATAAGGGCTTTGTGTTGTCGGTTGCTCTTGAACAAAAGGCTCTATCACCTCATTGCCCTGAGGCGCTAATGTTGGCTTTAAATTTTTTAATGTAGTCTGTAAGTCCACATTTAAAGGCGCTAGAATAATTAATGTACTCCCAGCTTTAATAGTTTGGTTACTGCCAGGAAGTAATCCGGAGATAAGTGCGCCACCAACAGAATTATTATAATTCATTTCAATATGACGCTCTCCTCCATATTTACTAAAATCCATCGTTACAGGAATTTCAATTCCCGTCGACGTGTTAAGAGTCGACGCATCTAATTCTATGCCGCCGCCTTTTCCAAACATTCCAGCTTTCTTAGCGACTTTGACATAACCGTTTCCAACTGTTCCTTTAGGAATAATAATTACATCCGCTACGGTAACATCCTCTAACACCTTGAAAGAAATAGGGTCACCCACCTTGTTTTTCCCTGAATTGACTTCTGTAAGCAATTCAGCTCGAATCATCGTTCCTTTGGGAAGATATGCATTTCCTTGCATAACCTCTGTTACTAACATATCCTGGGGTACTGCAGGAACAGAATCAGCGGCAAATACTGCTGGTATGAATAATACTAACATCATTACAATCAAAATACTGCGTTTCATATATTCGCTCCTTTTATTTATGATATAGATTAAAAATATTACACATTAGAATTACCACAAACGAGATTAAGACTTGTCGCTGTCTGAGGATACAGTCGTTTCACTGGCTTTTTTCTTTCCGCCGTCTTCCATGATTTTTCTTGCAAGCTCCACTAGTGTAGCTTGCAGATCTACATTTACTGGAATTGTAATATTGAGCTTAGTACCTGCACCTAATTGTACATTTGCACCATTTGCCAAGCCGCTCATGGCCCCAATCGTCAGTGACGGAGTTGCACTTGATGTATTGGAATCATACCATGACAGATCTGCCTGATGACCGCCACCCTTTTGCTGAAGACCTAAGCTTAAAGGAACATTGATTCCACTTAACGTTTGAATATTGACAGCCTCTAATTCAATCTTGCCACCTTTACCAAATGCACCAGCTCGTTTAATCGACTTTACAATCCCTTGACCAATTGTGTCTTTAGGAATAATCATTACGTTCCCAATAATGACATTGTGTAGCAATTTGAATGAGAATGTATCGCCTACGTTGCAAGTAGCAGAATCGATGGTATTTTGCAAAACTCCCCGCAGTACAGTGCCTTTCGGTATATAGGCATTACCAGCCACAATTTCCTTTGACACGATGCTCATATTTTCTTGGGCAACTTGCGCTGCTAATGCATGTCCAGTGATAAGCAGCAGCAAGCATAACAACAACATAAAACGCCTCACAACGACACATCCCTTCGTTTATAAAAAGACTGCAACCACATTCAGAATAATATCATTGATGATAACTAGAAAATAATTCCTCTTTTAACAAAATACTATAGAATCAAAAATAATGCAACCCTATTGAATACACGTCCACTACCTCTATTGGTATTAAAAATTGTAGAATAAGAATACTAAAACAAGAGTAAGCCTCTATACTGAATGATTTTTTTCACTTTATCTCCCTAATTTAGGATTCCATCTGGCAATTTAGAAGGACTTTAAAACATTTTTATAGAATCAGTATCATACCTTTAAAGCTTTATCAAATAAAAAGGATACTGCATAAGTCCACCTCATCTAAGAGAGCCTATAATTAATTCATAAAAAGGTGTACAGTAAGTATGCCTTTTTATTGTATTCAGGAAGGAGAGTCCCCTATTTGCTACGCTACATGCTAATCCGCATCTTTAATTCTCTGTTAGTCCTGCTCGCCATCATTACGATTACATTTTTCTTAATGCATGCTATCCCCGGCGGACCTTTTACTAGCGAAAAGAATATTCCTGCGGCTGTTTTGAAAAATATTGAAGAGCATTATCGCCTGCATGACCCATTATGGAAACAATACATAGACTATTTGGGTAATCTAATCCGCTTTGACTTAGGGCCTTCCTTTAAGTACGCAGGTCGTACGGTTAACGATCTCATTCGTGAAAGCTTTCCTGTCTCCTTGCAGTTGGGTATGGTGAGCATTGCCTTATCTATTTTGTTGGGAATTCCCGCTGGTGCCATAGCAGCTCTGCGCCAAAATAAGTGGCAGGATTATGCTACTATGTTCTTTGCCACCTTGGGTGTCTCCGTACCTAGTTTTGTTCTTGCTACCCTGCTTATCTATATATTTGCAATCAAGCTTTCCTTATTACCTGCTGCCATGTGGGGTGGTATTACTTACATGATTTTACCAGCCTTAACCCTGGCGGGACAACCGACAGCTTTCATCGCCCGACTTACCCGTTCCAGCATGCTCGAGGTTCTGGCCCAGGATTATATTAAGACCGCCCGAGCAAAAGGCTTATCCTCTGCCCTCATCCTCTATCGTCATGCACTGAAAAATGCTTTAATCCCAGTAATCACCTATATCGGACCTACGGCCGCAGGGATTCTAACAGGAAGTTTTATTATTGAAAATATCTTTGCGATTCCTGGTTTAGGACGGCATTTCGTTACCAGTATCTATAACCGGGACTATACCGTAATTCTCGGTGTGACCATTTTTTACAGCGTCTTGATTATTGGTTTAAATCTAATCGTGGATCTGATCTATCCGCTGCTCAATCCCCGTATTAAACTAAACGGGAAACAGGGGGAATAACAGCAATGCATCTTACTAGTCACTCATTTGAACCCATCCTGCAAAAGGATACTGCCGCAAACCATATCCGTCCTAGTATGACCTATCGGCAAGATGCCTGGCGTCGTTTGAAAAAGAATAAACTTGCCATGATCGGACTCTATGTCATACTGCTCATCCTTCTCATTGCCCTTGCAGGTCCCTGGCTGTCTTCTCTTTCTTACTCTGACCAAGATCTCATGGCAACCAACCAATCCCCCAGCGCTGAGCATTGGTTCGGTACGGATAATCTTGGTCGGGATTTGTTTATTCGTGTTCTGTATGGTGCACGAATCTCTCTGTCCATCGGTATTGTCGCTAGCATACTGAATCTTACCATCGGTGTAATTTATGGAGGTATCGCCGGCTTTTTTGGCGGACGTATTGATAAGGTCATGATGAATATCGTTGACATCTTATATGGTATACCCGTCTTGCTGTATGTAATATTGCTAATGGTAGTCTTAGAACCTGGCCTAATCAATATTTTTATCGCATTGGGCATTGCATACTGGCTGCGTATGGCACGGATTGTCCGCGGCCAGATTTTGAGTCTGAAAGAACAAGACTATGTGCTTGCGGCAAGGACTCTTGGAGCAGGCAACTGGCGAATTTTATTCCACCATCTGATTCCTAACAGTATGGGTCCCATTATTATTACCATGACACTGGCGATTCCCGAAGCCATCTTTACCGAAGCCTTCTTAAGTTTTATTGGTTTAGGAGTTGCCGCTCCTATGGCCAGCTGGGGAGTGCTGGCCTCTGAGGGAATCACCAGTTTGCGTTCCTATCCTTTCCAATTGTTCTTTCCCGCAATGGCAATCAGCATCACCATGCTGGCATTTAATTTTTTAGGGGATGGGCTGCGGGATGCCTTAGATCCCAGAGTACGGCGTTAGGAGGTATAGAATGAATAGCAACCCATTGCTTACAGTAGAAGAATTAACCGTGTCTTTTGATACCTATGCAGGTGAAGTAAAGGCCGTGGATAGTATTAGTTTTCAGGTTTACCCAGGGCAAGCCATTGGCATCGTTGGCGAATCAGGCTGCGGCAAAAGTGTTACTGCCCATTCCATTATGCAGCTTATTCCTACGCCTCCTGGCCGCTATGCCAAAGGTAAAATCCTTTTTGGAAAAGAGGATCTATTGCAGAAATCCGAGGCAGAAATGGCAAAAATTCGTGGCAATGATATCAGTATTATTTTTCAAGATGCTATGACGTCTTTAAACCCAGTCCTTACGATTGGAATGCAGATTGGAGAATCCCTGCAGCTGCATCAGCATATGAATAAACAAGATGCCTATGCACGGGCAGTAGAAATGCTGCGCCTGGTCGGCATACCATCTCCCGAAGAGAGGATTAAAGAATATCCCCATCAATTCAGCGGCGGTATGCGCCAGCGGGTCATGATTGCCATGGCCCTCTCCTGTAATCCGAAACTATTGATTGCCGACGAGCCCACCACAGCCCTGGATGTTACGATACAAGCACAAATTTTAGATTTAATGAAAGATCTTCAGGGAAAACTAAATACTGCCATTATTTTAATTTCCCATGATCTTGGTGCCATTGCCAGTCTGTGCAGCCGTGTCATTGTAATGTATGCAGGTAAAATTGCAGAAGCAGGTACGGCAATCGACATATTTCACCAGCCCCAGCATCCTTATACTTGGGGACTCTTACAATCCTTACCTCGCATCGATATGATGCAAAAACAAAAACTCGCGATCATTCCAGGTCAGCCTCCTGATCTTTTGTCACCACCAACCGGATGCCCTTTTCATCCCCGCTGCCCTCACGCCATGTCTATCTGTCAGGAGCATTATCCTGAAACAACAGTACTGACTAAGGAGCATATGGTACACTGTTGGCTGCAGCATCCCGATGCACCTAAGCCAAAACGGGAGGAAACAGCCTAATGGAACAGACAGCGCTACTGGTAGTGCGTAATCTTAAAAAGTATTTTATTACTGACACCGATTTTTGGGGACGCCCTGCCTCTTACCTAAAAGCGGTAGATGACGTGAGCTTTTCTATTGAAAAGGGTAAGACCCTCGGCCTCGTGGGCGAAAGCGGCTGCGGCAAATCCACCACAGGAAAAACAATTCTTCAATTGTATAAACCTACCGCTGGAGAAATTCTCTTTCATGGAAAAAATATCAATCATCTAATGGAAGAAAAGAAATTGCGCCGTGAAATGCAAATGATTTTTCAAGACCCCTATGCATCGCTAAATCCTCGCATGACGGTGAGTGATATCGTCGGTGAACCCCTAGACATTCACAAGTTAGCTTCCTCTGGGGAACGAAAAGAGAAAATTCTAACTCTCTTACAAATGGTGGGACTCAGTGCAGAACATATGAGCCGCTTTCCTCATGAGTTTAGCGGCGGACAGCAGCAGCGAATCGGTATTGCCCGTGCATTGGCGGTAGAGCCAAGTTTTCTCATTTGCGATGAGCCGATTTCCGCCTTAGATGTTTCGATTCAAGCCCAAGTGGTTAATTTATTAGAACGCTTGCAGGACGAACTAGGACTGACTTATTTGTTTATTGCTCATGACCTAGCCATGGTAAAACATATCAGCGATAGGGTGGCGGTCATGTATCTCGGTAAAATTGTAGAACTGGCCGATAGCGTTGAGTTATACCGCAGACCTCAGCACCCTTATACTAAGGCGCTGCTATCCGCTATACCCATTCCAGATCCATTAGCAGAGGCCAATCGGCAGCGTATTCCCTTAACAGGCGATGTTCCAAGTCCTCTTAATCCTCCTGCTGGCTGCCGATTTTCCTCTCGCTGTCCCCATGTCATGACCTTATG
>Ga0316602_10000812_pt1 | contig 12127 bp, 13 predicted proteins | sample OWC_soil_day10_C_FD_203103 | JGI IMG/M metagenome (GOLD analysis project Ga0316602, IMG submission 203103) | Wetland soil microbial communities from Old Woman Creek delta, Ohio, United States - OWC_soil_day10_CT | ecosystem: Environmental > Terrestrial > Soil > Wetlands | place: USA: Ohio... | reverse complement strand
TGCTTTCAGAATTAATCTTAATGGAGTGGAGGTTTATTAATGTGAAAAATTACAGTGAAATAAAGGATGGTATGCAAATTGAATGGAATGTACCGGTTGAAATGGATGATGGGATCATATTAAGAGCTGATATCTTCCGTCCTGCTGAGGCGGGCCAATACCCGGTCATCTTGTCGAGCGGCCCTTACGGTAAAGGACTGCAATACCAGGAAGGCTATTCGGATTCCTGGAAATTGATGATAGAAAAATATCCGGATACAGCTGCCGGAACTACTAATAAATATCAAAACTGGGAAACTGTCGATCCGGAGAAATGGGTTCCCGACGGGTATGTAGTGATTCGGTTTGATTGCCGTGGAGCCGGATGCTCGGAAGGCTATTTGGATGTCTTATCGCCCCGCGAAATCCAGGATCTATATCAGTGCATCGAATGGGCGGCGGCCCAGACTTGGTCGAACGGTAAAGTGGGGATGAATGGCATTTCTTATTATAGTATATGTCAATGGTTAGTCGCTGGATTACAGCCGCCACATTTAGCTGCCTTGTGTATTTATGAAGGTAGTAATGACTACTACAGGGATCAAACGTATCACGGCGGGATAGTATGTGATTTTCTGCCAAACTGGTATGCGAATCAGGTTCAGACAATTCAGCACGGCCGTGGGGAGCGAGGGCATCGCAATCCAGTTACCGGAGACCTAGTGTGCGGTGATAAAACGCTGTCGGACAAGGAATTAAAGGCTAACCGGGCTGATCCGACCCAGGATATTATATCCTGCCCTCTTGACGACGACTATTATAAAGAAAGATCGGCCAACTTTGAAAAAATCACAGTTCCGTTTTTGTCGGCCGGCAACTGGGGAGGTCAGGGACTTCACCTTCGCGGCAATGTCGAAGGTTTTGTCCGTGCCGCTTCTAAGAACAAATGGCTGGAAATACACGGGGGCGAGCATTGGACTTGTTTGTACACCGATGATGCCGTCAAGCTGCAAAAACGGTTTTTGGGGCATTATTTAAAAGGAGAAGATAATGGCTGGGATAAACAGCCACCTATTCAATTACAAGTAAGACATGTGGATAAATTTGTAGAGCGTCATGAAAACGAGTGGCCTATTGCCCGTACCCAATGGAACAAGCTCTATTTCGATCTGGCAGCGAATAAGCTGGTAAATGAGCCTTCGGGAAAAACGGCAAAACTGGAATTCGATGCTTTAGGTGCCGGGCTTACATTTCTTTCAGCACCTTTTGAGGAGGGAACTGAAATTACCGGTCCTATGGCGGCCAAACTTTTTGTCTCTTCCTCTACCGCCGATGCCGATCTGTTCTTAGTATTCAGGCTATTTACTCCCGATATGCTGGAAGTAACGTTTCAAGGAGCCAACGATCCCCGTACACCGATAGCCCAAGGCTGGCTCAGAGCATCTCATCGTAAGCTTGATCCAATCCAGTCTGCACCATATCGGCCTTACCATACCCATGACGAAATACAACCACTTGAGCCGGGGGTTCCCGTGGAACTTGACATTGAGATATGGCCGACATGTATTGTTGTGCCAGCCGGGTACCGGGTTGGACTTTCGATTCGGGGTAAAGATTATGAAGTTGCCAAGAAAACCGGATTTAAGCTTGCCCACTTTTCGAACGAAATGCTTGGATGCGGCCCTCTTGTCCATGACGATTACCGCCACCAGAAAGCAGAGATTTTTAGTGGTCACACCACTTTGCATTTTGACGCGAAACACATTTCTTATGTGCTTTTTCCAGTGATTCCCGCAAAATAGATATATGCAACTACCCCTTTCTACTCTTTGTTCTTTATTAGATATCCCAATACAGTGCAGAATTAAACTCGTTTAAAGACCAATATACCGGATAAACTTGGAGGAGACAGAATATGTATTATTATTTATTCGCTCTAATTTCAGGGGCAGCATTAACAACCCAAATAGGAATTAATGGAAAATTAGTATCCACCATGGAAAGTCCTGTACTGACTTCCTTTATTAGCTTCCTTGTTGGTACGATTGCATTGGCGGTCATATATATTGTGGCTGTTTGTTATGGAGTGCAACCTGTACCGGCATTCAATGCTATTACTCAGACAAATTTCTGGATGTGGCTAGGTGGATTATTCGGAGCATTTTATATCTTAACGACAATCCTTTGTGCTCCTAAAATTGGATTCGCTAATATGTTTAGCCTGGTTGTCACCGGACAAATAATTTTAGCGGTTATTTTCGACCATTTTGGTGTGTTAGGCAACTCTGTACACGTACTTAGTTCATTTAGAGCTTTTGGAGTAGTCTTACTCATTATTAGTGTATATCTCATACAGACAAACTAATCTTGGCGGCTTGTGCCCAGTAAAATACTCCGTTTTTAGCAGACAATAGGGTTAGCGAGTTTCAAATATTGAGGATGCTTATAGCGTGGCTAGCCAGATGGATTCTGCTCTATTTGCAGGTGAACGGCAGTCGATAAGGAGCGAGGGGGTTAATGAGTAGGTATGCAGTTCTAATCTGCATATCGGCTCCAGTGGAATTCAAGACTTTCAGGTTTAGCCTGAGGGTCTTTTTTGTATAGGAGCTTCTATTTTGGATTTCATAGTATAAAAAAGTTCTAAACTAAGCCTAATAAGCGTAGAATAAAGCATTGAGCGTCCTCGTTGAAGCAAGGGCGCTCAGTTTGGAATGTTAGGGGGGTCAGTGGAGAAACTCAACAATAATGCGTAATAAAACTAGGAGTACCCAGTCTGAGACGGTTAATCTAAGATGTTTCGTCTCAAAACGCATAATAGTCGCCTCCTATATTCTGTTTGGGGTAGAGGTGATCACTCTACCCTTATCAATATATGCATATTTATGGAAATTTAGAAGAATAAATAAAGATTTTAGCATTGGACTGGCATCCGATGCTAGAATCTTTATTACAACATAAAAAAGAGCCCTCCCAAAGGAGAGCTTAGATGGGAGAGAAGTTGTTGAACGACATGAGAGGTCGTCATAAAGTAGTATGTCCGATTCAGAAGGATTATATACAGTTAAGGGAAAGAGTAGGATTAACAGAGGATTAGCGTGGCCAGCAGCCTTGCCAGGGCCAGCAAAACTGTCTGGGGAAACAAGAACGGCGAGGAAAACAGGCAAAGCCAAAACCAAAGCCTAAGCCGAAACCTAATCCCAGTCCTAAAAGTATACGTCGTTCCTCTTCTGACCTTGCGTCCCAATCTTCAATTTGTGGTTCTTCTTGGTTGCGATAATAATCCATTATAATATCACCTCCTAAACCTATAAACACTCTTTCTATACATAATATGTTCTAGGATAAATAAGGGTGAATTGGTCAGTTATCAATTGCCTCGTCATATTTTTGTCATATCTTTTTTCTATAATAGAAACAACAGATCAGCATAGTCGTGATTAAGGCACCTCTTATAAAAAAATTCCATGACTATACTGATCGTTTATATAGATCTCCGCAAATTTTTTATTAAGGAGATGGTATTATGGTGATGTTTGGGCATTGGGTAACGAATCTATTTCAGTTTATTGTGATTGTAGGGTTTTTGTTATATTTGTATCGAGTTAATAAATTATTAAGTGAATGATTGCGGGCATTGACAATGCTTTTTACGTCGCTAAAGATAAATTTAAATTCATAATTGACCGTCTTGCCCTTATTTGGGTGAGACGGATTTTTTTACCTATTTTCTATACTAGTTTGATAATAATAGGAATTTTTCCATAAGATCGTTGATAAAATGTTTTGAGGAAGGTATAGAGTGTCATCATCCCTATTGGTAAGGGGGTTTAGTACTTCTTGGCGTAATCCTTATAAAACCACTTATGAAATTGATACCAAATAAACCAGCTGATAAGCCATAATAGATAAGAATGATACCATTTATAGCCGCTGTGATATTCGATTGTATCTGTATAGTGCTCTAAAAAATATTCAGGAATTACCAGGAGTGTTGTCCATAAGAATGCCCATTTAATTCTAGACATGGGAGAATATCTAACCCAGAACATGGCTGCAATCGGTACTGTTATCATATTAGCAGTAAATGAAATGTCTTCAACGGAAGGTATAATCCGTATAGGAAATCTCCACCAATTAAAATAGGTTGCGACATAGCACCAAAGGTTAGCATAGAGCATGGCAAACATAGCGACAGGTATATAGGGCTTCATTCCTTTATATTTTAGAGCTAAGGCAAATAAAGCAATAGCAATCGCTGCATATTGGACTGACAGTTCAATTGACAATTGAAAATCCCTCCTAGTGGTTTTCGACTTTAGTACTAATATACCCGTCTAACCATGTTACATACGGCAGGAACTTATACTTATGTGGAGGGTTCTTAGGGCGGCATACAGAGCAGATGGTATTTTGCTGCATAATATACTGGAGTGTTAAAAGAAGAGGAAAAATGATGAAGGGGTGTCTTTTAAATGAAAATAACCATTAATGGTGGGCACTATCCAGGTCATGATAGTGGTGCAGTTGGTCGTACAGGATTGCAAGAAGCAGATATCAATCTTGATATTATGGCAAAGGCAGCGAATTTTCTTCGTGCGGTATCCTATGATGTGCTGGAAGTACAAGTAAATGCATTACGTCACATTAGTGATGCATCAAAAGAATTTGGATCGGATTTGTTTATATCCATACATTGTAATGGATCCTATGATGCAGAGGCACAGGGTACAGAAACCTTTTGCTATACATTGGGAGGAGAAAGTGAAAAATTAGCCGCTTGCATTCAAAATCAAATCATTGGTCATTTGGGGACTGTGGACCGTGGCGTGAAAACAGGGAATTTCTATGTTCTTCGCATGTCAGAATGTCCGGCAGTTCTTGTAGAAACAGCCTTTATTACAAACGAAAGCGATGAAGCTCTGCTTGCTGACGAAGTGAAACGTGATGAATTTGCTGCGGCAATTGCGCGAGGGGTTACTGATTATCTCAGTGCATAAAGAAACTAGCGTTTCAGTGACGTTTCATTTTATCTAAATCGTTGCTTACCATAGGAGCGTAAGCAATAATTTTGATCGTGTTGAAACTTCTATTCTGACTTTTTCTACATATAGTAGAAAGGTGAGGTGGATAGGGGGAAATCGTGTGATTAGACTGCATTCTATAATCATAAACTGGCGAAAGGCTTATTTCGCAATTGCGTCTGTTATGATATTTGGCCTATTGATTGGCATGCTGGGATTTGAGTACTTAGATGAGCTGGAATTGGCTGCTATTTCAGGTCAGACAGAGAAAGCACCTACAGGTAAAGTAACCATTGTTGTAAAAATATCCGATCGCATTTTAGAATTGCATAATGATGGGAAACTATATAAAACGTATCGTATTGCTGTTGGTAAAAGGGATACGCCGACACCTATTGGCGAATGGATAGTGATTTGGAAGTCTTTTCGATCAGGCGATATTTTCGGGACACGTTTCTTAGGTTTAGATGTTCCTTGGGGGGGTTACGGTATTCATGGTACCAATCGGCCTTGGAGCATTGGTCACTTTATCAGCCATGGCTGTATTCGTTTGCGTAATAACGACATTGAAGAGCTTTTTGAATGGGTGCCAGTAGGTACACCCGTACGGATTGAAGGGAAGATAATCCCCATGCAGCGTACTCTGAAATATGAAGCCACTGGTACGGATGTAGTTCAATTGCAAGTAAAGCTGAAAAAGCTAGGTTATTTGGAAGGAAGAGCCGATGGATTTTTTAATAGGGATACAGAAGAGGCTGTCAAACGATATCAGTATGATCAAGGGTTGAAAGCAAATGGTATTGTTGATAGAAAAATACTAGAACTTCTAGGTCTTTAGGTTATAATAAAATGCGGATAAAAATAATAGGAGCGTCCTGCGGGATGCTCCTATTACTTTTTTATCCAAAGATGTAAGCCATGGGAAAATTTCTAAAAATTTAGTAGAAATTCTAAAAAAATAGAAATACTACTAACCTAGGCGCGATATAGAATGGTATGGTATGGGAATGGATTATTCTAAAAATCTAGAAAGCAGCGAGGCGAGATGTTAGCCAATATCCTTTGAGATACTCATTTCTCAGGGGTTTATGATTTGGCATGCTTCTTGCAATTGTAATTATTATCATTTGAATAAAGAGAAAATAATACATTTTATTCATTTATTCTAAAAAACAAGGAGGAAAGTAGATGTTAGCACTTTTAGGTTTATTAACAATCGTAATATTACTGGCAGTAATTATTACAAAACGTATGTCGCCTTTAGTTGCCTTAATTGTAATTCCTATTATAGCCGCATTACTAGGCGGTTTTGGCTTAGGTACTAGTAAGTTTATCATCAGCGGCATTCAGAATATTGCACCAGTAGCTACTATGTTTGTTTTTGCAATTTTGTTCTTTGGTGTAATGGGTGATGCAGGATTATTTGATCCGATTATCAACAGGGTTTTAAAAGCCGTAGGTGCAAGTCCGCCTAGGATTTTAATGGGCACTGCTCTTTTGGCTTTACTCATCCATCTTGATGGTTCAGGGGCAGTGTGCTTTTTGATTACGATTCCAGCCATGCTCCCTATCTATGAGAGACTTAAAATGGATAAGAGACTGTTGTGTTTAATGGTATCTATGGCGGCGGGGATTAACTATCTGCCTTGGACAGGACCAACTCTGCGAGCTGCTGCAGCCTTTAAGGTACCAGTTACTGAGGTATTTACACCCTTAGTTATTCCTCAAATCGTAGGTCTAGTCTACATGTTTACAGTGGCATATTTATTAGGGAAAAGAGAAGCTCGCCGTCTAGGTATTAAAGATGGTGAAGTAACGGATATCGTTTTAACAAGAGAATTAAAGGATGAAGAAAAAGTCCTTAGACGTCCGAAAGTGTTTTGGATCAATGCTGTTCTTGCCCTTGTGGTTATGGGAGTAATGATTGTAGGCATCGTTGATCCGGCACCAATGTTTATGATTGGTACTGTATTGGCATTGATGATTAATTATCCAAAAGTCGGAGAGCAAAAGGCTCGTGTAGATGCTCATGCCAAAGCAGCCTTAATGATGGCAAGTATTTTGTTAGCTGCAGGGTCTTTTGTGGGAATTATGAGCGGTACAAAAATGATCACTGCTATGGCTCAGGTGGCTGTTTCCTTCGTTCCTCCTGCCCTAGCTCAACATATTCCTTTTGCCATGGGGATTATATCCATGCCCCTTAGTTTAATTTTTGACCCAGACTCCTTTTATTTTGGTGTTTTGCCAGTAGTAGCTGAAGTAGGACAGATGCTAGGTGTTCAGCCTCTTGCTGTAGCGCAGGCAGCTCTTATGGGACAGATGACGGTTGGTTTTCCGGTGAGTCCGTTAACTCCTGCAACCTTCTTAATTATCGGTCTTACGGGAATTGAATTAGGAGAACACCAAAAGTTTTCGATTCCGTATCTTTGGCTGGCTTCTATCATTATGACAATTACTTGCGCAATTGTTGGGGTTTTCCCATTTTAGGAATTTTACGAAAAAATAGAGAGGTGTGATCTTATGAGAACAATTAGAATCGGCTCAGGTGCTGGTTATTCAGGTGATCGAGTCGAACCGGCAGTTGAGTTAGTAGAAAAGGGAGATATTCAATATTTAATATTTGAGTGTTTAGCAGAAAGAACCATTGCAATCGCTCAACAAGCTAAAATGAAAGATCCTAATGCAGGGTATGATGGATTGTTAACGCAGCGTATGGAGGCTGTATTGCTCCGCTGCAAGGAAAAAGGCATCAAAATTATAACGAATATGGGCGCTGCAAATCCCATTGCAGGGGCGCAAAAGATCAAAGAGATTGCTCAGCAATTAGGTATTAGCGGGCTGAAAATTGCAGCAGTGACGGGTGATGATGTTGTAGACGTTGTACGGGGTGGAGATTACACGATTTTAGAAACAGGTGAAAAATTGTCAACTATAAAAGACAATATTGTTTCTGCGAATGCGTATCTTGGTACAAGACCAATTGTGGAAGCACTTCGTGGTGGTGCGGATGTCATTATTACTGGGCGGGTTGCTGACCCGGCGCTGTTCATGGCACCTTTGCTGTATGAATTTAATTGGTCCGAGGAAAACTGGGATATCATGGGGCAAGGCACTGTGACTGGCCATCTGCTGGAATGTGCCGGGCAAATCACAGGCGGATATTTTGCAGACCCAGGTTATAAAGATGTACAAGGATTGGCTCGCTTAGGTTTCCCTATTGCCCAGGTGCAGGAAGATGGAACCTTTGTGATTACAAAGGTTCCAGGATCAGGCGGTAAAGTGACTTTGGCGACTTGCAAAGAGCAGTTGCTCTATGAAATACACAATCCAGCAGCCTATATCACACCTGATGTAGTGGCTGATTTTACAGGCGTTCATTTTACCGAGGTTGGGGAAAATGAAATTAAAGTTACAGGTGGAAAAGGACAGCCTAAAACCGAATTCTTGAAAGCTTCCATTGGCTATGTTGACAGCTATATGGGCGAAGGACAAATCAGCTATGCTGGGCCGGGAGCCGTAAATCGTGGAAAACTGGCTTTAGAAATTGTAGAGGAAAGACTTAAGCTTATAGGCGTTCAGTATCAAGAACTTAAACTGGATCTCATTGGCGTTGATTCTCTTCATGGTTCTAACCTATCTAAAACGGAGCATGAACCTTATGAAGTTCGTGCCAGAGTGACTGGTCGTACGCAAAGCATGAAGGAAGCTGTTCGTATTGGTAATGAAGTAGAGACTCTGTATACGAATGGTCCGGCAGGAGGCGGTGGTGCTACCAAATCTGCTAAGCAGGTGGTAGCCATGGTATCTGCCTTGGTTCCTCGTTCATTAATAAATTATAAACTGCATTATGAGGTGATCTAAGATGAAATTAAGAGAACTTGCTCACTCACGAACTGGAGACAAAGGTAATATCTCCAATATTTCGGTAATTGCTCATGATCCAGCACAATATCCTATTCTTGAAAAGTATGTTACTGCAGAAATTGTTAAAGAATTCTTTGCAGAAATTGTTAAAGGTGATGTGATTCGCTATACACTTCCTAGCATTGGTGCCCTTAATTTTGTACTTTACAGTGCACTGGGCGGCGGAGTAACTCGCACTTTATCTCTAGATGCTCATGGAAAAGGTCTTAGTTCTGCTTTAATGAATTTAGAAATCCCTCTGGAAGAGTAGCGACAATTAAAATAATAAACTGTTGTGATATATATATGACAACAGACAAAAGACATTTATTGTAAAATAAATGTCTTTTGTCGTGCAATAAACAGGATATCAGCGATTAACTTGTGTAGATTATTGTTGAAAATTGTAAAAAAATATCTTTTTAAGGAGTGTAAAATGAATTCAATTAGAACAAAATTGCTTGTGGGTGTTGGTTTACTGATTTCAATATCATTGGGAATCTTATGGACTTTTAATTACTGGAACACAAAACAACTGCTAATAAAAGACACTGAGGAGTATATCACCTTGCAGGCTGTAACTACAGGAAACCAAGTTGGTGAATTTTTTGGTTCACGTATTGCAGAGATTTCCTTAATGGCTAATTCTCCTACGATGGTGGCGGGAGATCGCCAAGCTATCATTAGTTATTTAAAAACGGAAGAACAGCGTGAGCAAAAAAAATATATTCGATTCTTTTTCACAGATCAATTAGGAAATGTGTTTTATACAGACGGATCAAGTGCAAATATTGCACAACGGGATTATTTTAAAAAGGTTATGGAAACGGGACAAGCGTTTGCCCCTGATCCTGTAATATCGAGGGTAGACGGAAAGCCGATTATAACAGTGGTTGCCCCTATTAAAAAAGGCAATGCAGTAGTGGGGATTCTAGGAGGATCGGTCCCATTAGAGAATGCAGCCAGTGATGTGGTAAAGATTAAGATAGGAGAGACAGGGCGCGCTTTCATTATAAAAAATGATGGTGTGGTGATTGTCCATCCTGAGGCGGAAAAAATAATGAAAGCAAATTTACTGACAGATGAAGAGAGTGATGTCAGTTTGAAAAATGCTGCTGGCAAGATGGTGAAAGGAGAAAGCGGCATTACCCATTATAGCGATAAAAAGATTGATAATTACATTGCTTACGCCCCAGTTAGCGGAACGGATTGGAGTATTGGTGTAAGTGTTCCTGTTGCGGAGGTGATGGGGAAGCTGCAAAAATTTATGTTTTCTGCGGGGATTAGTTTTGTTATTATATTGTTGATATCCATCAGTATTGTTTTCTTTTTCGCTGGGTATTTGGCCAAGCCGATTCAAACATTAAGTGCTTTGGCTAATCGCATTGCCAAAGGTGATTTAACAATGGAAGGATTGGATATTCATTCGAAAGATGAAATTGGAACCTTGGCAAAGGCTTTTGAGTTAATGGTAAAAAATCTGCGTGATCTGTTAAGAAAAATTGCTCAGACGGCAGAACAGTTAGCGGCATCCTCTCAAGAGTTGACGGCTAATTCAGAGCAATCCGCTCAGTCTTCAGGTCAGGTAGCATCCTTGGTTGTTGATGTGGCAGCAGCAGCGGAAGGGCAAAAGACATCTACCAGTGAAATGTTAAAAACAATGGAGTTTATGGATGGTGGAATACAAAAGGTGGTTGAGAAAAATAGCTTTATGACAGGTGTTACCGAAAAAACTGCAAGCTCTGCCTCGGAAGGCGATAAGGTTGTAAAAGAGGCCATCCAGCAAATGCAGAGCATTGAAGATACAGTAGCAGATTCAGCCCTTGTTGTAGAAGTGCTAGGAGAGCGCTCAAAGGAAATCGGCAATATTGTTGGTGTAATTTCAACGCTTGCGGGACAAACTAATCTTTTAGCTCTAAATGCTGCGATTGAGGCTGCCAGAGCTGGTGAACAAGGTCGAGGTTTCGCGGTAGTAGCTGATGAAGTACGAAAATTAGCTGAGCAGTCTCATCACGCTGCAGAGCAAATTGCTGAATTAATTAAGGAAATTCAGGTAGAAATTGATAAAGCAGTCGCAGCAATGAAGAAAGGTACAGAAGAGGCTGCATTAGGTACAACTGTAATTCATCATGCCAAAGAACGATTCGGGGAAATTACCCATTTGGTAAATGAAGTAGCAACGCAAGTAAAAGATATTGAAAGTGAGATCCAAGGTATGGCAAAGAGCAGTGAAAAAATTGTGTATGCGGTGCGTGATGTGGATACGGACAGTAGGCGTACAGCTGTACAAACACAGGAAATTTCTGCGAGTATAGAGGAGCAGTCAGCTGCATCAGAAGAACTGGCTGCTTCCAGCAAGAGCTTAGCAATCATGGCAGAAGAATTGCAAGAGGCTGTACATAAATTTACATTCTGATGGTTGTTATAGGTAATTAGAATTTTTGCAAGATAGATGGTTAGAAATAGATTAGGGTTACTAGGAGGATAGTATGGTTCATGAAGGGTACGATGACTTAAATGATCTTAAACATGTGTTTGCGTCTTCCGAATATGCTGAAAAATGGTATATTCAAATCTTAAATTCTATTAATAATGGTATTTTAGTAGCGGATGATCAGCTGATTGTTCGGTACGTTAATGCGCAATACACTCGTATCACAAGTATTAAAGAAAAAGACATACTCGGGCAGCCTCTTAAAAAGGTCCGTCCAGGTGCTAAGCTTCCCCAAGTCATTGCAACGGGAGAGGCCCTTGTTGGAGTGTATAGGCGTGAAGGAGATACAGAATATGTTGTAGATATGGCTCCGATTATTGTTGAAGGAGCAATTATTGGTGGCGTGTCAGTCGTAAAGGATATTACGGAAGTTCGACGATTGTCAGAAGAAATAAAGACATTTGCCAAAAAGACAGGTCGTTTAAAAACCCTGGTAGATCGTATTTATAAAGCCAAGTATACATTTGATGATATCATAGGCAACAGCAGTCCCATTCAGGAAGCTGTACGCGTGGCAAAAAGGGCAGCTCAAGGCAATGCCGATATCTTAATTACAGGAAAAAGCGGCACCGGCAAAGAGCTCTTTGCCCAGGCCATACACAACGCCAGCAATCGTGAATTTGGCCCTTTTGTTGCTTTGAATTGTGCTGCGATTGCTCCTTCTTTAATTGAAAGCGAATTGTTCGGTTATGAAGAAGGAGCTTTTACGGGAGCAAAAAAAGGTGGCAGG
>Ga0316602_10000805_pt1 | contig 12190 bp, 8 predicted proteins | sample OWC_soil_day10_C_FD_203103 | JGI IMG/M metagenome (GOLD analysis project Ga0316602, IMG submission 203103) | Wetland soil microbial communities from Old Woman Creek delta, Ohio, United States - OWC_soil_day10_CT | ecosystem: Environmental > Terrestrial > Soil > Wetlands | place: USA: Ohio... | reverse complement strand
GCGTATATCCTTCTTTTTTTAGGGACAAAATCACGAAACATTCGATATACAGGTAACATGTCCAAGCGTTTATCAGCAATAAAAATCGGGGTGCTAAGGGAAACCAGTCTTTCCACCTGATATTCTGTGGCTAATTTCAAAGCCAATAAACCACCCATGGACAGCCCTATAACTGCGATGCTATTGCACATTGCTCTTAATATATGATAGGCGTCTTCAACAGTGCTATACCAATGAGGCCATTTGGTGCTAGCCATTTCCTCCACTGTTGTCCCATGGCCAGATAGCCGGGGCGCCAGAACAGTATAACCTTCTTTATGTAGAAAATCTCCAAGCAATCGTACTTCAGAAGGCGAACCTGTAAATCCATGTATGAGTAAAACTCCATACGCGCCTCCTGGTAAAAAAAAAGGTTCTGCCCCCTCCATAATCGCCAAAAAGCAAACACCTCCACGAAAATTCCTCTTATTATAATTATACCATTTTTCGGAATAAAAATTCTATAAACAAAAAAATAAGAAACCCGCCCCTAAAGATAAGAACGATTTACCGCAGAGGCGCAGAGAAAGCAGAGGGTTAAACCACGTTTAACGTGGTTTTCTACCTATTTCATAAAAACCATATAATTTTTGCTACACTAAGAAAAAGACCAGTAATCGCAAATGATTACTGGTCTTTTTAGTACTTAGAAGAACAATAATGGGGCAATAATCAAGGAGATGGTACCAGCCACTTTGATGAGTGGGTTCATAGCCGGACCGGAGGTATCCTTAAAAGGATCGCCTACCGTGTCGCCGATAACGGCTGCGGCATGAGCTGGTGTACCTTTACCACCATGTTCACCTGTTTCAATATATTTTTTGGCATTGTCCCAAGCACCACCAGCATTAGACATAAACAGGGCTAATAATACCCCGGCAGCTGTAGCACCAGCTAAGAACCCAGCTAATGCTTTGGCACCCAAGATAAAACCAACAAAAATCGGTCCACCAACAGCAAAAACTCCTGGCATAAACATTTCTTTAATGGCGGCCTTTGTACTAATATCTACACAAGCTGCATAATCAGGCCGTCCAGTGCCTTCCATGATCCCAGGAATTTCTCTGAACTGCCTACGAACTTCAGCAATCATTTCAAAGGCCGCTTTACCTACAGCTTCCATAGTATAAGCACATACTAAGAAAGGCAAGGTAGCACCTAAGAAAATACCAATAATAACTGTTGGCTCTGTTAAATTGATTACTAAGTGTCCATTCACTAATAGTCCTGATAATTTCGAATTTTTAGCAATTTCTTCACCAAAAGCAGTGAACAAAGCCAAGGCTGTCAAAGCCGCTGAACCAATCGCAAAACCTTTGGCAATGGCAGCTGTAGTATTGCCAACAGCATCTAATTTATCTGTTGTTTTACGTACTTCTGGTTCAAGACCTGCCATTTCAGCAATACCACCAGCATTATCAGCAACAGGGCCAAAAGAATCTACAGCTACTACCATACCTGCTGTACAGAGCATCCCCATGGCAGCCATAGCAATACCATAAATTCCAGCTTGTCCATATGACACCCAAATAGCTACCGCAAATACAATCATAGGCAGAGCTGTACTTTTAAGACCTGTAGCAATCCCTTGGATTATATTCGTAGCTGCTCCGGTTTCACAGGCAGCTGCAATAATCTTTGTAGGCGATTTCGCACTGGATGTATAATATTCAGTAAGCATACCAACCAATACATTGACCACTAAACCTGCTACAATAGCGATAAATATGCCAAAGCCTACTTTAGCACCAAAAACATGATTAGCCAAGAAATAAGCCATAATAGCAGTCAATACATTAGTAGCCCACAAGCCCCGATTAAGAGCAGCTTGGGGATCCCCATCTTCTCCTGTTTTCACTAAAAACGTACTCACAATAGCTGCAAGTATGCCAGCAGCACCGATCAGTAATGGGAACAGCACACCATTAACGCCGTATAAAGTATTACCAATGAGCATAGCCGCAATGGCAGTGGCACCATAGGATTCAAATAAATCCGCACCCATACCCGCTGTATCGCCTACATTATCACCTACGTTATCTGCAATAACAGCTGGATTACGAGGATCATCTTCTGGAATACCAGCTTCTACTTTACCAACTAGATCTGCGCCAACATCAGCTGCTTTGGTAAAAATACCTCCGCCAATCCGCGCAAAAAATGCAATGGCACTAGCACCAAAGGCAAAACTATTGATAACAACAGGATCCCGAAATAATATGTACAATACGGAAACTCCAAATAAGGCAAGACCTACAACTGACATCCCCATAACCGCCCCAGCTCTAAAGGAAACACTTAAGGCTTTATTAAGACTATGACGAGCAGCTTGGGTCGTCCGAGCATTAGCCTTCGTTGTTGAAGTCATTCCTACATAACCGGCAATTGCCGAAAAAACTGCACCGACTAAAAAAGAAACAGCTAATTTATAACCATCTACCCAAAATAATACGGCAAAAATAATAACAGTAAACGGAATTAAGGTTTTGTACTGCCTGTTTAAATAAGCCATTGCTCCTTCGAAAATTGCTTTAGATAAATCCTGCATTTTTTCATTACCAGAATCTTCACTCAATACACTGTTCATAAAATAGGCCGCAAATAGCAATGCTACTATCCCGGCCAATGGCGCAATATACAATAAATCCATATCTCTTTTCCCCCTTATACTAGACAACATGTCTTCTATGTGTTGAAAAGTCCCCCACGAAATGGTTGGTGATAGATATACTTTTAACTATTGTATTGTATGTTATTGCATTGTATGGTATATAATTTGCTGCATATTAAAATTTAGAAACTAATTAACTCATTAATCTAACTAAGGCCAAAGTAACTACTGCGAATAAAGCTCCAAGAACCATAGTTGTTTTTGATAAAAGTTCATCAACACCTTTTGTCTTGCCACCTAAAGCCCCCTCAGTTCCGCCACCAATCGAACCAGACAACCCTCCACCTTTACCTGACTGCATTACAACAACAGCAATCAAGGCAATTGAAAGAATCGCTTCCAAAATTTCTAAAGCTATAACCAAAGCAATAATAACCTCCTTATACTGATACTTGTTACCATTGTATCATAATCAAAATCAAATTGACAATATTTTAGCCACTTTTATTGTATTGTTCCCATTTTTTACAATAAAAAACCGTTGGATTGTTCTTTTTTTGTCATTACGAGTGTAGGGTCGCAATGACAGCTAAAAACTTATATATACTGATACAATAAATCAAAAACCGAGATGACAGCAATCTAAGTTGCCGACATCCCGGTTTTCTGTTGAAATCACAATTATTTCATATAATAGAATACTTTACGACCTTTGTACTTAGCGATCACGCTCAACTCTTCTTCAATACGAAGCAATTGATTATATTTAGCCTCCATTGACACTTACAGTATCGATTTTATCATCAGAAACTACTTCGCATTAATCTCACCTTTATATATTAAACCGCGTGCAGCATCCACAGTCACAATGTCTCCATCTTTCAAGATACCTAAGATATTTTCCGCATTTACAATAACAGGAATATTATAACTGATCCCCAAAACTGCAGCGTGGGACGTCAATCCCCCCTCTTCAGCTACAATAGCCCCAGCCTTGCTGGCCAAATAGGCATTTTCATCATCAATACCGCTCACTACCAAGACATCACCTGGTTGAAACTTGGTTATTAGATCGGAGCTTGAATAATCTATACAAACTTTTCCTGTAAACACTTGCTGTCCAATGCCAACGCCATGCAAGAGAATGTTAGCCACCACGTGAACGCGAATTAAATTAGTAGTCCCACTCATTCCTGCAGGAACTCCTGCAGTAATAACCACTAAATCTCCATCGTGAATAACCCCCGCCTGCAATGAGCTTATTTCTGCATTCTGTACCATTTCGTCGGAATTCTGGTAGTTATTTCCCATCACAGCATGAACTCCCCATAATAATTGCACAAGGCGAGCGGTTTTCTCGTTTGGAGTTACAGCTATAATACGAGCCTGAGGGCGATATTTGGAAACCATCCGCGATGTATAACCTGATTCTGTCGCGGTAATAATGGCAGCTGCTTCAAGTTGATGTGCAACCTGCACTGTAGCATGACTAATGGCATCTGTTGTTGTATTCTGCAAACTTAAACCCTTGCGAAGTAATATATCGCTATAAGGCAAAGCTTCCTCTGTACGAATCGCAATTTTTGCCATAGTCGATACCGCTTCCACTGGATAAAGCCCTGATGCAGTTTCACCACTTAGCATGATGGCATCTGTGCCATCCATAATAGCATTTGCAATATCGCTGGCTTCAGCTCGGGTAGGGCGGGGATTGACTATCATTGACTCTAGCATTTGTGTTGCAGTAATGACAGGTTTACCCAATTTATTACACTTCTCAATAATCATCTTTTGCACCAGCGGCACTTCTTCAGTTGGGATTTCCACGCCTAAGTCGCCACGCGCTACCATGATGCCGTCAGATACTTTGATAATTTCGTCAATATTTTTTACGCCTTCAGCGTTTTCAATCTTAGAAATAATGTGTATAGGAGAATCGACCTCTTCTAACAATTTCCTAATTGTCAGTACATCAGCGGCTCTTTGAATGAAGGAAGCAGCAATAAAATCCATATCATTTTCGGCACCAAATAAAACATCTTTCACATCTTGTTCAGATAGTGGTGGTAAGTTTACTGCTACACCTGGTGCTGCTACACGTTTTCTGTTGCCTATAACGCCTGTATTTTGTACTGTAGTATGAATATCATCACCTTCAACAAAATCAACAGTAAGGCATACTAAACCATCAGCCAATAGGATTTCGTTCCCTGCCACTACTTCTTGAGGCAAAAACTTATGATTTACAGAACAGATTTCTTTTGTGCCTTCTACATCTCTGGAAGTTAAAATAAATTTTTGTCCTTGCTCAATAGTAACTTTACCTTCCACAAAATTACCAAGACGCATCTCCGGTCCCTTAGTATCTAGCATAAGTGCAACCTGAGACTGAGATTGGTGAGCCGCTGCTCTTACCATAGCAATTCGTTCTGCTTGTTCTTCATGAGTTCCGTGAGAAAAGTTAAATCTAGCGACGTTCATTCCTGCGGAAATCATCTTAGGCAAAACTCCTGGAAAATCTGTGCTAGGACCAACAGTACATACTATTTTTGTTTTTTTCATTATGACTCAACCATTCCTTTCATTTGCATACCGACCTTGACGATTTGGCAGAGGCGCTTTGCTCCCATTTCAATGAATTCGGCTCCCCGCTCTATGCATTCATCCAAAGCTATCGGACCAGGAACCGTACTCATCAGCCCATCTATCCCCTGCTCTAATACATCCTCATATCCCTGACCAAGACCACCAGCAAGACACAATGTAGGGACATTATATTTTTTAGCCAATTTAGCTACCCCTACTGGTGCCTTACCAAAAGCCGTCTGGAAATCTGTCCGTCCTTCTCCAGTGATAACAAGTTGCGCCGATTTCACTAAAGACTCAAATCCAGTAGTCATGAGAACAATTTCCACACCAGGTTGCAACTTTGCGTTCGTAAAGAACAACAGACCTGCGCCAAGTCCGCCCGCAGCACCTGCCCCAAGCTGCTCTGCTACATCTCTGCCAGTTACTTCTTGTGCCTTACTAGCAAAAATCCCCAATGCCGCGTCAAGCTCAGCCACCATTTCAGGAGTAGCCCCCTTTTGTGGTCCGTATACAGCCGATGCTCCTTTGGGTCCGCATAAGGGATTATCCACATCACAAGCAACCATGATCACTGTATCAGCAAGCCGCATGTCCATACCAGAAAGATCAATACGATCCAATTTTGCTAAAGCTGCTCCTCCAAAGGGTAATTCTTGTCCATCACTATCTAGAAAACTCCCCCCTAAAGCCTGAGCCATACCACACCCACCATCATTTGTGGCACTACCACCAATACCAATAATGATTTTTCTGAGTCCTCGGTCAAGAGCCGCTTTTATTAATTCCCCTGTCCCATAAGTAGTCGCAATACGAGGATCCTTCTTGTCCTTGGGAACTAGAGGTAATCCAGAGGCTGCCGCCATCTCAATAATGGCGGTTTCTTTATCTCCGAGAATCCCCCAATAAGCTTGTACCATGTCCCCCAGCGGCCCCACTACGTTTTGATATATCATCTGCCCATCAGTCGCTGCAACAAGAGCTTCTACTGTGCCCTCTCCACCGTCAGCTATTGGTACCTTGATCACTTCTGCCTCTGGAAATACTGCTTTAATTCCTTTCTCCATGGCGTTAGCAGTACATAGGGCAGATACACTGCCTTTATAAGAATCTGGAGCAACTATAATACGCATACCCATCCGACCTTTCTATATTTTTTTCCTAACTGGCTACTAAGTGTTATTACTATTCTAATTAAAATCTGAATCTATTACAATTATCAAAACATCTAACGTTTGGTTCTCAATTTGGCTGATTATTATACAATTTATCTAATGAATATTGACAATTATTATTATTTACAGCATGTGGCTGCTTAATAAGTTATTACACAGCAAAATTGCATACAAGATCTCCTTACGTTATAATAAGTAAAACTTAACTATTTCAACTAATCGAGGTGAATATCTTTGCTTCTGACAAGCAGCCTAGCTCAGCCTATTGTTGATAATGTCATGGCGATTGCCCAGCAAAATATCAATATCATGGATAACCGGGGCGTAATCATAGGCTCAGGGCATAAACACAGAATCAATACCTTCCACAAGGGTGCAAAAGACGTGATTAATAGCGCCCAAACAGTGGAAATCTATCCTGACGACCTTGATCAATATACTGGATCATTACCCGGCCTCAATATGCCAATTGTATTAAATGGCCAAGTTTTAGGTGTAGTCGGCATATCTGGCCATCCTGATAAAATAAGAGATATTGCTCGAATGGTGAAAATGGTAACTGAACTAATATTAGAACAAGAAGTACTGCGAGAAGAAATTCGATCCCAATTTCAATTACGAGAAAATTTCGCAGCTCTACTATTGTCCGATCACGCTAATACCAATCACGATAAACTACTAAAAACAGCAAAACTGCTTAAATACGAACTAGATCTCCCGCGTCTAGTACTTGTTATCGATATCCAACCTATTCTTGACCTTGCCTTTGATACTTATGGCCTTAATGACCTTGTATCATCTAGGGCTAGAGAACGGCTAGTACAGTTAATATCCAATCCTCCCCACGTAAATCCCCAAGATTTAGTCGTATTCATCGAGGACAGGCTTATTATTCTTAAACATTTTCAAAATGATTCCCCAGAAATTGCTTATAAAACATGGGGGATGGACCTCATAACATTACTAAATTCACCCGTACGAGTGGGGCTAGGGAGTCTAGTTATGGGTTACGAGGCATTAAGTCAATCCTATCAAGAAGCCCTGTTTGCCTTACATAGTTCCAATACCCAAAATACCGTTTTTACCATTCATGATTTTGATATCTTGTCTGCCTATCTTGTGAAACAAATAAATACACGGGAATCATGCCAGCCCCTCCAATGGATTAGAGCAAAATTAAGTACTGGTTTAACAAGAAAATATGATATTAAAAATACTGTTGTCACCCTACTGAATAACAATATGAATATTACCAGTACAGCCAAAAGCCTTTATATACACCGTAACACCTTATTATTCCGATTAGGAAAATTAAAGGAAACTACAGGACTTGATCCATGCCGCTTCTTCAATCATGCTTTATTATGCAAAATACTATTTGAAGAGTGAATGATTTTTGAATTGCCGAGAGTAAAAAACACGTTAAACACAAAGAAGCACAAAGACCACAAAGTTTTTTTATTATCCCCTTTGTGGTCTTTGTGTCCGCGTAGCGGCTTTGTTTCTTTGTGTTTTGAAATATGGTTTTCCATTTATTTCATAAAAGCAAAACACCGGAATAACAGCAATAAGTTGCTGACATCCCGAGTGTTTTTTTAAGCACAATTATTTCATATTATAGAATACTTTACGGCCTTTGTACTGAGCGATCACGCTCAACTCTTCTTCAATACGAAGCAATTGATTGTATTTAGCAACACGGTCACTACGTGTTGGTGCGCCAGTTTTAATTTGACCAGCATTGACTGCTACTGCAATATCAGCAATCGTCGCATCTTCGGTTTCACCAGAACGGTGAGAAATTACGCAAGTATAACCTGCACGTTTTGCCATTTCAATGGTATCAAAAGTTTCAGTCAAAGTACCAATTTGATTGACTTTAACCAAAATGGAATTAGCTGTTTTAGCTTCAATACCACGGGCCAAACGCTCAGTATTAGTAACAAACAAATCATCACCGACGATTTGAATCTTTTTACCAAGTTTTTCAGTCATTAATTTCCAACCAGCCCAGTCATCTTCAGACATACCGTCTTCAATGGAGCGGATAGGATATTTTTCGATTAATTGTCTATAGAATTCAACCATTTCTTCGGAAGTTTTTACAACGCCTTCGCCTTCTAAGTGGTATTTGCCATCTTTATAGATTTCAGTGGAAGCTACATCAAGAGCTAATTCGAAATCTTCACCTGGTTTGTAACCAGCTTTTGTGATCGCTTCTACAATAACTTGAAGCGCTTGTTCATTTGAAGAAAGATTAGGAGCAAAACCGCCTTCGTCGCCAATGGCAGTATTTAAACCAAGCCCTTTAAGCACAGCCTTTAAAGTATGATATACTTCGGCACACATACGAAGACCTTCTGCAAAGCTAGGTGCACCAACAGGCATAATCATGAATTCTTGAATATCTACATTGTTATCTGCATGGGCACCGCCATTGAGGATATTCATCATTGGTACAGGCAGTTCTTTGGCATTAAAGCCACCAAGATATTGGTATAGAGGCAGTTCAAGAGTAATGGCAGCAGCTTTAGCAACAGCCATCGATACACCAAGAATAGCATTTGCGCCAAGTACTGATTTATTTGGAGTACCATCAAGCTCGATCATGACACTATCAATACCCACTTGATCGAAAACACTCATACCCACTACTTCAGGAGCAATACGGTCATTTACATTATCAACGGCCTTCAGTACACCTTTGCCCATATAACGGCCTTTGTCACCATCACGCAGTTCTACTGCTTCATGCTGACCAGTGGAAGCACCTGAAGGAACAGCTGCACGACCCATAGTACCGTCTTCTAAAATTACATCTACCTCTACTGTTGGGTTACCACGGGAATCCATAACTTCTCTCGCCATAATATCAGTAATAATCATTTATTTAGCCTCCATATTTTTTAATAAGTTTTTACCAGTCATTTGGGCAGGTATATCCATGTTCGCCAAAGCCAAAATAGTAGGGCTAATGTCTGCCAAAATCCCTTTATTTAGTATGCACCCACGATGCTTCTCTGATACCAAAATAAAAGGCACATCATTGGTAGTATGGGCAGTAAACGCTTCTCCCGTAGCCTGATCAAACATGGTCTCAGCGTTGCCATGATCAGCTGTAATTAGGGTTATGCCGCCATGATTACGCATGGCATCCACCACACGACCAACGCAAGTATCTACAGTGCTCACCGCTTTGATGGCTGCTTCTAATTTGCCAGTATGTCCCACCATATCACTATTGGCAAAATTTAAAATAATCAAATCAAACTTGCCTGTTTTTATGGCTGCTACCACCTTGTCGGTAACCTCAATAGCACTCATTTCTGGTTGCATATCATAAGTAGCCACTTTAGGGGAGGCAACTAGAATACGTTCCTCACCGATATAGGGTTTTTCCTCCCCACCATTAAAGAAGAAGGTAACATGGGCATATTTTTCCGTTTCTGCAATTCTAAGCTGAGATAGGCCAGCGTGCTCAAAAACTTCACCTAAGGTATTTTTCAGATATTGGGGTGTATAAGCAACCGATACAGGTAAATTCTCCTCATACTGAGTCATTGTAGCAAAATGCAGAGGAAAATACCCCTTACAGCGCTCAAAACCACTAAAGTCTTTATCCACAAATACATGGGTCATTTCCCGGGCACGGTCAGGACGGAAGTTAAAAAAGATAATGCCATCATTTGCTTTTATACCACAGTCAGCGCAGCCGTCAATCACAGTTGGCATAACAAACTCATCTGTTTTGCCCTGGCTGTAGGATTGTTCAATAGCAGCAGTCGCGGTCGGTGCAGTTTCCCCCTGGCGGCAAACCATAGCATTATATGCCTTCTCCACACGCTCCCAGCGCTTGTCACGATCCATGGCATAATAACGTCCAGCAATAGTAGAAATACTACCAACACCGATTTCAGTCATTTTATTTTCTAATGCTTGTATATAATCAAGTGCGCTAGAAGGAGGTACATCACGACCATCCAAGAAGGCATGAACATAGACTTTTGTCAGTCCGTGGCTTTTCGCTAGTGCTAACAGAGCATATACATGATCAATATGGCTATGTACACCACCATCTGACATAAGACCCATCAAATGCAGGGCCCCGTCATTGGCTTTCGCTTGCTCCACGACATTCACCAAGACTGGATTGGCAAAGAAGTCACCTTCCCGAATCTCCTTCGTGATACGGGTTAATTCCTGGTATACAACCCGTCCGGCACCAATATTTAAATGTCCTACTTCTGAGTTACCCATCTGACCTTCGGGCAACCCTACAGCCTCACCAGAACAAGTAAGTGTCGTGTTCGGATACAATTCGGACAGCAGTTTCATGTGGGGTGTATCAGCTTGTATAATTGCATTATACGAATCTTGTTCACTACCTATGCCCCAACCATCTAAAATTACAAGTGCAATCGGTGCTTTTAACTTACCCACCAAAACGCCTCCTAAAATTTAACTATCTTACTAAAACCAACAGCATCAAGAGCTGCGCCGCCAACGAGTGCGCCGTCAATGTCACCTTTGCCCATCAATTCAGCAATATTATCAGCTTTTACACTGCCGCCGTACTGGATACGAGTTTTAACAGCAGTTTCGAAACCAAGCATTTCAGAGACAGTCAGGCGAATAAACGCACATACATCATTAGCTTGATCAGCAGTAGCAGTGAGCCCTGTACCAATCGCCCAAATTGGCTCATAAGCAATAACGATTGATGCTACATCCTCCTTAGATAAGTCTGCAAGACCTGCCCGTACTTGTTGACCAACAATTTCTTCAGTAATGCCAGCTTGGCGTTCTTCTAAAGATTCGCCTACACACATAATTGGCATCAAACCGGCTTCTAAAGCTGCTTTCACTTTTTTGTTGACAGTTTCATCTGTTTCAGCAAAATACTGACGCCGCTCAGAGTGACCAATAATAACAAATTGACAGCCTACATCTTTGAGCATTTCAGCAGTAATTTCACCTGTGAAAGCACCTTTCTTTTCCCAGTGCATATTTTGTGCGCCAAGATGAATATTCGTGCCAGCCAAAGCACTTGCCACAGTGCTAAGAGTTGTGAACGTAGGACAAACTACAATATCCACACCTTTAGCATCAGCAGTCAATTTAGCAAGTTCTTTTACCAAAGCCACACCTTGGGCACCTGTATTGTGCATTTTCCAGTTACCAGCAATAATCGGTCTACGCATGATTAATTCCCCCACTATATTTTTTAGTTTACTTATCAGTAAGAGCTGCAATACCTGGCAAGACTTTGCCTTCCAAGAATTCTAAGGATGCGCCACCACCAGTGGAAATATGGGTAATCTTATCGGACAAGCCTGTTTTTTCTAGAGCCGCAATGGAATCGCCACCGCCGACAATACTTGTTGCACTAGAAGCCGCTACTGCCTTAGCTACGGTTTCCGTACCATTTGCAAAAGCATCCATTTCGAATACACCCATCGGACCGTTCCAGACTACTGTTTTAGCATCTTCTAAGGATTTTGCATAGGTTTTAGCAGTATTGGGCCCGATATCAAGAACCATCCATTCATTATCAATTGCATCAACTGCCACAGCCTTATGCTGAGCATCGGCCGCGAATTTGTCGGCAATGACTACATCAGTAGGCAGCAGCAGATTAACGCCTCGTTCCTTAGCAGTAACAATTAAACTTTTAGCCAATTCTACTTTATCAGCTTCGAGTAGTGATTTACCAATATTATAACCTTGGGCAGCCAAGAATGTATTGGCCATACCGCCACCAATGATTAAAGTATCTACT
>Ga0316602_10000793_pt1 | contig 12323 bp, 9 predicted proteins | sample OWC_soil_day10_C_FD_203103 | JGI IMG/M metagenome (GOLD analysis project Ga0316602, IMG submission 203103) | Wetland soil microbial communities from Old Woman Creek delta, Ohio, United States - OWC_soil_day10_CT | ecosystem: Environmental > Terrestrial > Soil > Wetlands | place: USA: Ohio... | reverse complement strand
GCCATACGCAGGGAGCATTGATCCGCCAGGCACTGAGCATGCGCCAGGTCGGCAGCGTCGAATTGTCGCAGCAAAGCGTGTTTCTGACTTCCGACGCGGAAGAACTCGAGCAGGTGCTGTCCGCCATCCTGACGCCTTCAAGGGAAGGTTTGCTGCGAACGGCGCTGGCGACGGAAATAATCGGTTGCGACGCGTCCCGGATCGCCCTGTCCGATAACGGCATGGCCGACTATATCGAACGTTTTTCCGAATATCGGGCGCTATGGCTACAGCGCGGCATCGGCTTCCTGTTCCGGCGCCTGCTGACCGGCGAAGGCGTCATCGCACGAATGCTGACCCGTCCCGATGGCGAACGCAGGCTGACCAACCTGTTTCACTTGGGAGAACTGCTTCATCAGGCAGTAGCCATGCACGATTCGCCCGAATCGCTGCTGCGATGGCTGCAAGCGCGCCGCAGCGATGAAAATCAGGGAGAAGAGGCGCAACTTCGCCTGGATTCGGACCGCAACCTGGTGCAGATCGTCACCATTCACAAGTCGAAGGGGCTCGAATATCCGGTCGTTTTCTGCCCATTTCTCTGGGACGGCTACCGGACGGGCCGAAGGGACGGACCCGGATACGAATATCATGACGAGCAAGGCCGGGCCGCCATCGACTTCCGGCTCTTGTCCGACGATGAGGCCGCGGAAATCGGGCAACGCGCCTCTCGCGAGGAAGCGGCCGAAACGCTGCGCCTGATGTATGTCGCCCTCACGCGCCCGGTCTACCGCTGCTATCTGATAGCGGGATGCTACTCCAGACGGCACGGAAAAAACCTGTCATCGTCGGAAAGCACGCACAGTCTGCTGAACTGGCTCGTATCAGACGCGCAGACTGGTCCTCAAGAGTGGAAGGACAGCAAACGCAATCCAGACGATGTCGAGCGCGACTGGCATGCACTGCGGGAAAGATGCCCTGCCGGCATCGGCCTGATGCCCCTGCCGCCCTGTTCGGGCCCGCTTGTTTTCCGGCAAGAGGAAGAGCAGCGGGAATTCCATATCGCCACGGTACCAGCATCCATTCCGGCAAACTGGAAGATCGGCAGCTTCAGCGGCCTGGTCGTGGGAGCGCAAAGCGAAGCGGCCGCCAACGACCACGATGCACGCTTCCCGGAAATGCACGTGCAGCCTGAAACCGATCCGGGCGAACCGGACCCGGACGATATCCTGCTTTTCCCCCGTGGCCCGGCGGCGGGCGACTGCCTGCACGCCGCCTTTGAAAATGTCGACTTCGTCAATCCGTCATCCTGGGACGATGCCATCACAAAAGCGCTGCTCCGGCATCCGCAAAATACATCCGGGCTCCGGGACATGGATGAGGTGGACAAAAAAGCGCGCCTCACGTCCATGATCCTGAGGATGATGAAAGACGTAACGGGCACGCCCTTGCCCGGCGGCATCCTGCTGAACCAGATCGGCCTCTCCAGCAGGCTGACCGAACTGGAGTTTTATCTTCCGTCCGCCGAAATCGCCCCGGAACCGATGAACCGCCTGCTCCGCTCGCTAGGATACGATGTGCCCCGCCTGACTTTCGCCGGATTGCAAGGCTATCTGAAAGGCTTCATCGATCTGGTCTTCGAGCACGGAGGCCGCTATTACATCCTGGACTGGAAATCGAACCACTTGGGCTATTCCTGTTCCGACTACGACGAAAAACACGTTGAAGGCGCCATGGCGGAGCACGGGTATCATCTGCAGTACCTGCTCTATACGGTGAGCCTGAACCGGTTTCTGGCGCAACGCGTAGCCGGCTACGATTACGACCGCCACTTCGGTGGCGTGCTGTACCTGTTCGTCCGCGGGGTTCGTCCGGAATGGAAAACGCCGGACGGGGAAACCGGCGGCGTGTATTTCCACAGACCCAACAAATCCGTCATCGAACGGATCGATTCGTTCCTGCGCGAAGACACAGCCGCGCCCCCCGTGCGCCCTCACGCTGAAGATGACCGGTAGTCCGGCTCCATCCTCCGCTTGCCGACCTGAAGACCATGCTGACAGACAATCTTATCGAAACGCCCGCGCAATACCTTGCCAATGCCTTTGCAGAGCATGCCGTGGCCTGGGCGAAGGAAGCGGGTGCGCCGGATAGGTCGCTTGATCTGCTGCGCCGGACCGCCTGGCTGGCAAGCATGGGCGCATCGGAAGGCGACGTCTGCACCGCGCTGGCGGACCTTTCCTCTGCCTACGGGGGAAAATCCATGGTGGAGCTGCACCGTCTTCTGCTGGAGTCGAATGTGGTGGGAACCAGCGATGCGCCCGGCAACCTGCCGCTCGTATTGGATAACGAAGGGCGCGTCTACTTGCATCGCTATTTCGACCATGAAAAGCGCCTGGCAAGCCGCCTGACCGCGGCAAGATGCGCAACCGACGTGAATGAAGCCCTGTCGTCCAGCCTGAATTCGCTGTTTGGCCCCTCCAAGCCTGAAGACGAAGCGGACTGGCAAAAAATCGCCGCCGCGCTTGCGCTCCAGCGGCGGCTGACTATCATCAGCGGAGGGCCCGGCACCGGGAAAACAACCACGGTTGCCAACCTGCTCGCCTGCCTTCTGGAACAGGATCCGCACACCCGGATCGCGCTCGCCGCCCCGACGGGCAAGGCCGCCGCGCGCATGCTCGACGCCATCCGTTCCCGTTCCGTCCACCTGCCGGAACACCTGCAATCGCTTTTGCCCACCGAATCGTTCACGATTCATCGTCTGCTTGGCATGACGCCGGACACGGGCGTCTTCCGGCATCATGCGGGCAATCCGCTTCCCCTGGATGCGCTCGTCGTCGATGAAGCGTCGATGCTGGATATATCGCTGGCAGCCAGCCTGTTCGACGCCATTCCCGCAAGCGCACGCATCATCCTGCTGGGCGACAAGGACCAGCTTTCAGCCGTCGAGGCAGGCGCGGTATTCTCCGAGATCAGCGCCGATCCGACGCTCAGCCCCGAATGCATCGCCGCGCTCTCGCGCTTGACAGGCATCGCCTCGTCACGGATTGCTCCACCCGCCCCGGTTCAGCCCAACTCGCTTCATGACAGCGTGGTCTGGCTGACAAGGAGTTACCGTTTCGCGGCAGACTCCGGCATTGGCAGGCTGGCATCCGATATCAATCATGGCCGGGCCACACAGGCTGTCTCGTGGCTGCGTGACGGAAAGGATGCGGATCTGGATTGGATCGACGACAGCGGAAAAACGCTGGAGCCGGGCACGCTGCAGCGCATGCTGGACGGATATACCGACTATGCTTCCCTGCTGAAAGGCGGCAGACCCGTCCCGGGATCGCTGTTTGCCGCATTTGATCGCTTCCGCATCCTTTGCGCCGTTCGCGAAGGGGCTCGCGGCGTAAACGAAATCAACCGCCATGTTGCCTGCGCTTTTAGGCAAGCCATCGGTGCGCCCGGCGACCGCGATCCGCATTCGGAGTGGTATGCCGGCAGACCCGTGATGATGACGCGCAACGATTACGCACTAAAACTCTTCAATGGCGATGTCGGGATCGCCATGCCGGATGAATCTGGAAGATTGATGGTCTATTTCCCCGACGAGGCGGGCTTCCGCCTTATCCCGCCGGCACGTCTTTCGGAGCATGAAACCGCTTTTGCCATGACGGTTCACAAGTCGCAAGGCTCCGAATTCGATTCCGTGCTGCTTCTCCTTCCGGCGCGACCGAGTTTTGCCGTCACCAGGGAGTTGCTTTATACAGCCGTGACCCGTTCACGCCGCAGGATGACCCTGGCGGGCGGCCGCGATGTGCTGGAACAGGCGATAGTAACGACGACGCGAAGGCGCTCCGGCCTGATAGACCGCCTGCGCGAAGCGGAAAGCCACGCGACCATGCTCGTCCCCTCCCGGTAGATAGCTCCCGTTTCCGCGCATTCCGCGCGCGAGACGCCGCCCTGCGAACCTATTGCCGCCCGTTTCTATCTAATCTGCAGATATCCGTTTCGCGGATATCGATTCGAACGGTATTCGGAATCGCCTTGGAGTCAGCCATGAAGACATTTCATACGAAAGCGACGAAGCGAATTCTCCCGGCCCTTGTTGCCGCTGCCACGCTGGGGGGATGCGCCACTTACTACGATCCGGGTTATGTTGCCTATCCGGCCGACGGCCCCTACTATCCGTACACAGCACCCCCGGGATACGGGCCTTACTACTATAGTCCGGCGCCTTACTATTACCCCTATTACTACCCCTACTATTACAGCTACCCCTTTTTCGGCAGCTTTTTCTACTATGGAGGCCACTATGGAGGGCATGGCGGCGGCCATGACGGGTGGGGAAGAGGATCGCCAAGAGGCGGCGGTTCGGATGGGGGCAACGTAAGAGGAAGGCGCTGAACCGTCAGCAGACCTGCGCATCGCGGCCAATATCTTTTACATTCAACTTTTTGAAGGAGGACGGCAATCCAGGCGACATACTGACGAGGCGGAAATATTTCGCAAGACGACGGTTCCAAAAAACGAAATAATCGAATCGTGCGGCAATCACATCAAGGGAGGAATCGATGGCTACGAGACCCGTTTACTGGAGAAATGCCAGAAAAGATCGCATCAGATTGCTTCACATACAGCACTACTTCCGCATCCTGAAATGGCAAGCCAAACGGGACAGGAACAGGAAAAGCTACCTTTTTCTTGTTCAGACCGGCGATACGCAGTATTTCGTGGTCGTTGAGGCATAGTCAGGAACGATGATATCGCAGAACATCTGCCGCTCCTGCTCAATATTATGGTCTGCATACTTAAAAAAATGGCGCCCCGAGGGGCGCCATTTTCATACTTCAATCAAGGAACTTATGCCTTGGCGGTAGCAGTCGTACCGTTGGCGACCATGTTCTTGATTTCGTCAGCGCTGTAGCCCAAGGACTTCAGGACTTCCTCGCTGTGCTCGCCGAGCAGCGGAGCACGAGTAACTTCGACATCGGACTCGGAGAACTTGATCGGGCTACCGATCGTCAGGTACTTGCCGCGGACCGGGTGATCCACTTCAACGATGGTCTTGACCTTGCGCAGCGACGGATCGTGTGCCAGTTCCTTGAACGAATTGATCGGACCGCAGGGGATGTCGTATTCGGCAGCCCACTTGGTGAACTCATGCTTGTCCATGGTTTCGGAGAAGGCTTCGATGGTCTTGATGACCTGGAAGAACTTGTCGCGACGAGCCTCGAACGTGTTGTAGTTCGGGTCATCCTTCCATTCGGGCTTCTTGATCATGTCGCAGATCTTGCCCCATGCGGAAGCCTGAACCGTGAAGTAAACGTAAGCGTTGCCATCGGTTTCCCAGCCCTTGCACTTGATGACCCAGCCCGGTTGGCCGCCGCCGCCAGCGTTACCGCCACGGGGGGTGGAATCACCGATCGGGAGCTTCAGTTCGCCTTGCGGATACTCGTCCAGGCGGCCGGTGCGTTCCAGACGTTGCTGGTCGCGCAGCTTGACGCGGCACAGGTTCAGAACGGCGTCTTGCATGGCAACGGCAACCTTCTGGCCGCGGCCGGTGCGACGACGGTATTCCAGCGCAGCCAGAATGCCGATGCAGAGGTGCATGCCGGAGTTGGAGTCACCCAGAGCAGCGCCCGAAACGGTCGGCGGGCCGTCCCACCAACCGGTGGTCGATGCTGCACCGCCCGTGCACTGTGCAACGTTTTCGTACACTTTGTACGATTCGTTGGCGTGGCCTTCAGCATAGCCTTTGACCGAAGCCAGGATGATCCCAGGGTTCAGCTTCTGGATGTTTTCCCAGGAGAAGCCCATGCGGTCCAGTGCGCCCGGAGCAAAGTTTTCGACCATGATGTCGCTTTGCTTGATCAGGCGGGTCAGGATGTCCTTGCCTTCAGCGGTTCTGGCGTTCAGGCACAGCGAGCGCTTGTTGCCGTTGAACATCGTGAAGTACAGGGAGTCTGCGCCTTCAACGTCTTGCAGCCAAGCACGCGTTGAATCGCCCGAACCGGGCATTTCGCATTTGAGGACTTCTGCGCCCAGTTGGCCCAGCAATTGTGTACATGCAGGACCGGCTTGGACGTGTGTAAAGTCCAATACCTTGATTCCTTCTAATGCTTTAGTCGACATAGTTTCAAAATTCCTTTTGACTAGGGTTTTACCTGAAGCATGACCAAAACTGGCTCTGCTCAGCATAAGATAATTCGCCTTGCAAAGGCGAGGTAGAGATAGCTTTCAGCCTCAAAGCCACATCTGATCAAGATGAAACCCACCAACTCTTCATGTGATCAAGATGAAGCAAGGCCAGCCAGCTTTGAAGCATCAGTATTTTAAACAATAATCATGATTAATCAATACTGATTTTCGCCTTTTCAGCCAGTTTTTTTCGTTTGGACGAGAAAATTCTTCCTCTCTCTTTCCACATGGTAAAAAAGAGAGAAGTTGGACAGGAGGACTTCATTCAAAGTTTCAGCATTTTTTATTTGAGCTGAACAAGGATGATTCCCCTATGAGACGAACCGTGCATTCCGTCACTTGAAAGCAAGCTGGCACACACGCGATTCCAAAATGCTTTGTCTGGTTGACGCCTTTCAATAAGCAATTGATTCAAATCAAAAAACAGTCAGGCGATTGTTAATCTTGCCGACGAACTTCGCGTCGATCCGCAACCGATTTTGAAATCCCCTCACGCGCTTTCTGGCACGGATATTCTGAGTCCGAAAACTGATTGGTACAAACAAAAGGGTAATGCAGTCAAAAGATGGTGCCATGCCAGCATGAATATATCCAAGATTTATGCCCACTACATTATGCATCAAATAATCCATTAAAAATCATTATCTTAAATATCTAATTTAATCCATCTCATAAAATCACAATCTGCCAAAATACTCTTTTTGGCAGTTAATTGGCAGTATCTTGACGAAATTTGGCAGCGTTAGTAGTATCAAGCGGATTTCTTAAAAACAAGAATAATCAAATGCCATGAAAGCCCTTGCCGAACTGACTTCCTTTCTGGAAGCGCAAACCGAACCGCATCTTCTGTTCGACCGGAAATACCGCATACTTTCCACCAACGCTGCTTTCAGGGAATATGCAAGAACCGATTCGACGGTGATCGGACGAACCTGCTATGAAGTCTCGCATTGCTACGACTCGCCATGCGACCAGTCGGGCGAAACGTGCCCCATGGCCCGCAGTCGGATCAGCGGCAAGCGCGAACGGGATGTCCACCTTCACCATACGCCGTACGGGAAAGAGTATGTCAGCATCGAGCTGACGCCCATACAGGACAAGGATGGCGAAATCGTCTGTTTCGTGGAGAAGATGGAACCGATTAACGTTCCGAAATTGTCCGTGGGCAAGGATCTGGTCGGCAAGTCCCCGGCATTTCAACGAATGATGGCGCTGGCAGCCCGTGTCGCCCCATCCGAATCGGTTGTCTTGCTGAATGGCGAATCCGGCACGGGGAAGGAACTGGCGGCCCAGGCCATACACCAAGCCAGCCGCCGCTCTTCGGCACCCTTTATCGCAGTCGACTGCTCCGGGATACCGGAGACCCTGTTCGAAAGCGAATTGTTCGGCCACGAGCGGGGCGCCTTTACGGGGGCGGTTTCGCGCAAGAAGGGTCTAGTCGAGGAAGCGGGCGGCGGCACGTTGTTTCTTGACGAGGTCGGCGAGATTCCCCTTTCAATGCAGGTCAAGCTGCTGCGTCTGCTGGAAACCGGCACTTTCCGGCGCGTCGGTTCGACCGAACTGAAAACGGCCAATATCCGGGTCATTTCGGCGACGCATCGCGATCTGCACAACATGGTCAAGGAAGGCCGTTTTCGGGCCGACCTCTACTACCGGCTGAATATCTTCCCCATCCTCGTGCCGCCCCTTCGGGAACGCATGGAAGACATTCCCCTCCTTGCCAGTACGCTGCTCGCACGCGTCGTTCCAGACCGCAGGCTTTCCATCTCACCCGCCGCCATGGAACAACTGATGAGCCATCCCTATCCTGGCAATGTGCGTGAATTGCGCAATCTGCTGGAGCGGGCAGCGATTCTGTGCGATGGCGACCGGATCATGCCCGAGCATTTGACACAGCCGCATGCATCTTCCCCCTCTATTGCCGAGCAAGTCGATGCCACAGACATGGGCGATGAGATGCTGCTTCAGCGGATGGCGAATTTCCGTGGCAACCGGAAAGAGCTTGCCAGATCGCTCGGCTTAAGCGAGCGCACGCTTTACCGGCGCATCCGCGAACTCAAGGGAAAGGATATGGCGTCATAGCAAAGACAGGCGCATCAAATCAATGCATCGATGAGGGCGGCACGCCGCCTTCTGACTCGGCATCTCCATGTAGTAGCATGGTAGTGAGGGCGAGCGTACATCCTGAATTACCGGCTGCCGCACCTTGCTCGAACCAGACCTTTGCCTTTTGAAGATCCCGCCCGACGCCCAGCCCGTCCTTGTACAGATTGCCTATCCACAGATAAGCCGGGACGTAGCCTTTTTCTATCGATTCCTGCAATAGCGATATGCCCCGCCCCACGTCCTGTCTGCCATGATTGCCCGTCACCAGGTAATACCCCAGTATGCCCATGGTCCGCTCGTCTCCCCGGGCCACCACCCTGAACAGCCATTCATGCGCCAGATCGATGTCCTTGGGCACGAACATGCCGGCAAAGTACAGGTCCGAGAGGTGATTGCCGGCATTGTTGTAGCCTTCTTCGAACGCTTCTTCCATCAACTTCAGGCCGCGACCGGGATCGGCCGGGCAGCCATCCCCGGTTACCAGCATCAGCCCGATAGTCGCCCGGGCCGAAGGAATACCTCCATCGGAACCCGCCGACAGCAGCTCGAACGCCTTCTTCTTGTCCCCGGGCACGCCATAGGCGGAATAGTAGAGCCACCCCAGGTTGCAATACGACCGGATCTCGCCCAAAGCGATCGCCTGTTCGTACCAGTATCTTGCCGCAGACAGATCCTGCGCCTTGCCAATGCCCATCGCATTGATCTTACCCATGTGGAACATGGCTGACGAATCGCCGCTTTCGGCCAGTGCACGAATGCGTTCAATCACCCGGGGATATCCTACGGGCGCCATGTCGCCTTCCTCGAGGATGGAGTCAAGACGAGACTGCGCCTCCTCCCGATGCCGGGCTTTTGATAGCCGGTGGATGAGGTAGCAGATGAAATCCCCCCTTGACGGGCTGAATTCGATCTCCGACCAGATGATGTCGTCTATCTCACGGTCATCGTATCGGGCCGGCCATCCGCTTTCTCTGAATAGCTCCGTCATGCGATTCCTTCTTGCAAAGAGAGTTCGGTAGCGCCGTCACCCGCACGCCTTGGCTTTCTGGCACAGACGCTTACGAATCGATCAGGCTTCCGGGCGCGGGTCTTCCACGAAGGCCTGGTATTGAAAGCTTGGCTTCTCATCCTCGCCTTCACCGCCAGGAAGCTGATGCATCAAAACGGGATCCAGTTCGACAATAGCCGTGGGGATCGGTTTTCCCTCGGCACCGGCAGCCCATTCGAATACTGCGTGCGGTTTCCCTTCGAGAATGACCATATCCATATTGTAGAACCCGGCTATCTCGCCATTACGGGTGACGAGAGTGCGAATAGTGAATACTTCCATTAGAGAAACCTTTTTAGAGTTGGTGATCTGGCAATTGGCCCTATGTAATCAATTATATAAGAATACGTGAAATCGACGCTGACCTTCCTGCATCCTGACATATCCGGTATCGATCCTATAGCGCCAGCAACCCGTTTTTTTGATACCGGTCAAGCCCGGGAAGCCGTGACGGTATGTCCCCCGGGAGGGCAGGAAAACAGAACTGCAAATGCCTTTCAGGCAAACAAAAAGCCAGGCCGTTGTGGCCTGGCTTTTTGTTGAGAGTAAGCGCCCCACCGGGCAGACAACCGCCTCTCTATTTCTCCAGATAGGTATCCCTGTCCTTGTCTTGCAGGAATATCTGCGAGTACCGGCCTTTGGGTGCCTTGTCGAACTGCTCTTCCGCCCAGGAACGGCACGCATCGCACGCATAGCGCGGAATCTGAACAGCAAAGATATGACCGTTCCTTCCCGTATCCGCCCTCGAATCCAACGTAACAGCGCCGCCGCAATCCGGACAGGACCGGACCGTTTCTTCCTGTACTTCCCGAATCCGGTCAGTGTCGTAGAAGATATTGTTGTTGCGCTTGTAGAAAGCCTGCTTCGGATACATCTTCTGACGAAGCGGCTCCGGGTTCTTCCAGCGTTCGAGCGTCAGATCCTTCAGTTGCTTGAGGTAGTTCGTGATCGCCGGATCCTGCTTCAGCTTTCTTTCGTTGTAGTCCGGTTCCTGGATATGACTGAAATCCATTCCCGCCATCGCCAGGATAATGCCCGTATTGATGTAGGGCAGCGCACTTTCGATCGAATAACCGCCTTCCAGCACACAAATATCCGGCTGGAGCCGGTGGTTGAGGATGGCGTACCCTTGCGCGGTGAACTTCATGTTCGTGATCGGATCGGAATAGTGATTATCCTGTCCGGCCGAATTGATGATCAGGTCCGGCTTGAAGTCGGCCAGCAACGGCATGACGATTTCATCCAGGACGTACAGGAAGCCTTCCTGCCCGGTTTCCGGCGGCATGGGAAGGTTGATGGTCGATCCGAATGCATTAGGGCCACCCATTTCATTGGGGAAGCCGGAACCCGGATACAAGGTGCGGCCATCCTGGTGCAGGGAGATGAAAAGCGTATTCGGGTCGTGCCAGAAGATATCCTGGCTGCCGTCGCCATGGTGGCAGTCGGTGTCCACAATCGCGATCTTCTTCACGCCGTATTTCTGGCGGATGTACTCGACCATGATCGCTTCCATGTTCAGGGTGCAGAAGCCCCTGCTGCCGTGCACGACGCGCATCGAATGGTGGCCGCACGGACGCACCAGGGCGAACGCGTTGTCGACTTCCTTACGCATCACCTTGTCGGCGGCGGTAAGCGTGCCGCCAACGGCGATCAGATGCGATGCATGCACGACCTCGTCGATGCCGGGCACGCAAAAATGCACGCGCTGGATGTCTTCAGGCGTTGCGATATCCGGCTTGAATTCCTTGATATTGTCGAAATCCAGCAGACCTTCCTCGAATACCTGATCCTGCGTATAGAGGAGACGCTCTTCGCGCTCAGGGTGAGTGGGCGAAATTGCGTAGTCAAAGGCTGGGAAAAATATGAGTCCTGTTTTCTTTTTCACCTGGGCACCCCATCAAAGTACGTGTTTGCTCAATCCGGGCTTGATCTGCAGCCTGACCCGGATGTTTTTGCCTGTCGTGGAAAAGCTTCTTACCACGTTGAAGGACTGGCAGTCTGCAACTTCAATTTCCAGATCCGCGTCGCTGGCGCCTGCCGCCCTGGCTTTCTCGATCAGCTTCTCCTTGCCGACGGCAATGACGTCATCGACCGTGAAGTTGCGTGGTATCTCGGCCTGAAGACCCTCTTCCGCGATACTCAGCTGCTTGGCTTCGGTATCGGCGATCAGGTTCAGTTCGACGGTCGTGCGCGCCATGGCAGCGCCGCTGGCATTGATGACCTCCGAGTTTTCAGGAACAACGGCCTTGATGCCGAGCAGTTCCTCGACTCTCTTTGCCATGTAAGGGGCAGGACCACCGACGATGATCATCTGCTTCGGATCCAGCTTCTTCCCTTCCAGCAGCTCATGGATCGTGTATACCGGCTTGCTGTTGACTTCCTCGATCATGCTGCGGACCTTGGCTGCGATGCTTGAACACGCGCTGTCCAGCACGGCCTGCGCCACATGGGCCGGCGACTGGTTCATCTGCTTGGCAAGAATATCCATTGCCTGAGCCGCTTTTTCCTTGTCGCCGATATCGGCAAGTCCGAGAACGATCATGGCATCGGTCGGTGTCGGAACGGGACCGCCAAACGCCATGGCCGCTCCCTTTCGCTCGGGGCCGACCAGCAGCTTGCCGTCCTCGACACGGACATGGCTATCTCCGCCAATGCCGATCGAGTGCGTCAGCAGCCCCCTGATCAGGGTCTTGTGGCCTTCGATCTGTACGCCTTGCGGCTCCAACAGCGGCGCGCCTTCGGCAAACAGGGCGATGTCAGTCGTGGTTCCGCCGACATCGATCGAAACGGAATCCTCATCGGTCGGAACATAGGGCAGGACACCCATGATGGTTGCCGCCGGACCGGAGAGAATCGTCTGGACCGGATAGCTGCCGGACTGGCGATATTCGATCGTTCCGCCGTCAGCCTTGAGAATGAACAACGGAACGTCGGCGCCGAGCTCCTTGAGATAGGCCGAGAGCTGCTCAACCAGACGGCTGTGCAGATTCCACACTGCTTCGTTCAGGTA
>Ga0316602_10000782_pt1 | contig 12442 bp, 21 predicted proteins | sample OWC_soil_day10_C_FD_203103 | JGI IMG/M metagenome (GOLD analysis project Ga0316602, IMG submission 203103) | Wetland soil microbial communities from Old Woman Creek delta, Ohio, United States - OWC_soil_day10_CT | ecosystem: Environmental > Terrestrial > Soil > Wetlands | place: USA: Ohio... | reverse complement strand
CAGGAAGGTTAACGGTTGAAAAGTGGGAACAGCAAGACGGACAAAAACGAAGAAAAGTAACAGTGATCGCGGATTGTATCGGGAAGGATATACGATTTAAAAATCAAGATAACCACGGTTTTGGTGGGGAATCGTATCCAGAAGAAGCACCATTTTAGGCCATGTGTCACTGTAAGATGTGTAACCACAGGCTTAAGAAACCAGAATCAGTAAAGCGTGGTCTTGGGCCTAACTGCCAAAAGAAGTTTGAGGCAATGGGCAGCCCAGAGCAAACACAATTTGAGTTTAAGACAAGCAAATGGGACGGAATGAGCATGTTAGAGCAATACCGGATAATAAAAAAGCGATTGGGAGAGTGAGGACGTGAAAAAGTTTCAATATACACTTCATAAAGAGTTATGGAACTGGCTGGCTGACAATCCTGATAAAGAAAAATATCAATGGCCAAAGTTTATAGGAAATGGCGGCGATATTTCAATACCTAGTCATTATTGTTTTGCCTGTTGTTATGCGAAACATTGCTACGATATATATTTTGATTGCCCTTTAAAATTTAAAATGTACAAAAATGACTGTTTAGGCGGTATGTATTATTACTATGAAGAAGCTGTCGGAGAAAAACGTTCTATATACGCCAGACTAATAGCAAACCTACCAGTAAAAGAAGGTATTGATTACATTTAATTTTGCTGAGATATAGGGCAGACTAGCCCATGTTAGTATAACCAATTAGATTTTATGTATGTGGGGGCGGGGCGATGCGAGACAGTATACCAATTTGTAGAAGCATATTAAAACATTGGATTTTTGAAGACGCTGAATACTTAAAAGTTTGGTTAGCTATGTTAGCAAAGGCCCGCTACATACGAGAACCTAAAAAGATTATGTATCAAGGAACGTTGCATGAAGTTAACTATGGTGAGTTTATCTTTGGCCGGCCGACATGGTCGAATGATTTGAAGATAAGTGAAAATAGATTGCGGAAATTAATGAATTTATTGGTTGAAGAAAACATGATTGAGTTAGTAAAAAAGACCGGAAAATCTACAATTTATCGCATAACAAATTATGAAAAATTCAACCAGCAAGACAACCAGGAACAAGACCAGGAATATCAAGATGTTGAAGAATTCGACAACCAGCAAGACAACCAGCAAATAACCGACAGACCACCGACAGACAACCAACAAACCACCAATAATGAAGAAGGTATAAGAAAGATAAAGAAGGTTAAGAACAAATACGGCAATTTTAAAAATGTTCTTTTGACCGAAGATGAATTATTTAAATTGGAAAATGAGTATGGGGTTGGAGATACTAAAACAGCTATTGAATATTTAAGCGCATACATCGAAGAAAAGGGCTATAAGAGTAAAAGCCACAACCTAGCAATTAGACGATGGGTATTTGAAGCATCAATGAATAAGAAAAATAAACCAAAAGAACAGTTGCCGGAAAGGAAGTTAGCGGTACTATGATCGATTTCGAAACAGAAAAACAAATACTCGCATGTATGATACAGGACAAAGAGTGCTTAGAATCCGGTGTGTACGATGTTAACCCTGACCATTTCTCGCAAAAGTTCTGCAAAGATGTGTTCTACAAGATCAAGGAAATGTATGAAGCCAATATGACGGTTAATCCGGTTACGGTGGCGACTGAATTGCGGGACATTGTTCACGCCAACGGTACAACGTGGCTGCTGGTTAAAGATGCGTTATACAGCGCGGACAGCTTTAAATATCAAATTAAACGCCTTGAAGATAAATACAATACCAGGATCCTGGTTGAAGCGGCACAGGCGGCAATAAAGCAAGCTGACGAGGGCGGCAATATTCATGAAATTATAAAAAACCTTAGTGATTCGCTGGATAACATCAACATTGGTGAAGAGGTTGAAATAATAACGCCTAAACAGTTAGCGCACAGGATGCTAGAAACAATAGGATTAAGGCTTGGTAAGAAGACTAACGGCGGCATTTGCACAAGGTTTGCAAAGCTGAACAAAATAATTAACGGCGGGGTTTTGCCGGGGCAGTTATTAATGGTAGGGGCCAAGACCGGCGAAGGCAAGACAGCGTTTGCTATGAACTTAAACCACGATATAGCCGTTAAGCAAAAGATACCTAGCTTGTATGTTAATACCGAAATGAGCGACAAACAAATTGACTTTCGTAATTCAGCTATTCTTTGTGCTAAAACAAAATTTACTCATTCAGATTTTGCTACTGGAAATATGACGCAGGAAGAATATGATGGCCTTCCGGTTATGTTTGAGAGGATGTATCAATCCGGTTTCCACACAACTACACAGCCAAACTTAAACATCAATAAACTCATAAGCATAGCCAGAAAGTTTAAATCAAAAACAGGTATGAAATTTATGGTTGTTGACTATGTAGGTCGGATGGATACGACTGATTCTAAACTTTCCGAGTGGCAAGTATTAAAGAACATTGCTAAGAAGCTTAAAACCTTGGCACAACAGCTTGAAATAACGATACTAATGCTTGTCCAGATAAACGATGACGACAAAGTAAAAGGCGCAAAAGACATGAAAGACGAGTGTGATTTATTCGCTCACCTAAGACAGATGACACCGGAGGAGTTAGCTGAAAATCCTGGATTTAATTATTTCCTTGCGGTAGAGAAGAACCGGGACGGAATGACAGGGCTAATAAAACTAAAGTTTATCGGCGAAAAAATGTATTTCATAGGAGAGGATGAAGATGCAAAACTGGCTGAGAGACAACATGAACCGGGAACAAATACTCAAACTACAGGAAGTACGGGCGAGAGCACTTATGGCGGCAATTATAGGCAGGGCAAACAAAGAAAAATGCCGTTTGATGATTAAGGCGATAAACAGCAGGATAGAGGAATTGGCAATGGAGGGGGCGGCACAATGGGAAAGTCACAACGCGAGAAGGGAAAAAGAGGCGAGAGGGAACTCGCAAGTAAACTCCGTGAACATGGATTCACTAATGCTAGACGGTCAAAACAGTATAGCGGTGAGGGTGATGATTCTGCCGATGTGATAAAAGCCCTACCCGGGGTGTACATCGAGTGCAAGAGGGTAGAGAGATTAAATGTACCAGACGCAATTAAACAAGCTGTTAGGGACTCTGTAGACGGCGAGAAGGGCAAGCCGGGAGTATTCCATAGACGCAATAATGAACCTTGGCTTGTGACAATGAGGCTTGATGATTGGATTGATATATACCGTGAGTATTTTAGCGGTATGGAGGGATAAGGATGTATGCAACAGGACTAACTAGCAAAAAACCTAATCCTGAAATAGAAAAACAAGTACTTAAACTATATAACCAAGGATGCAGTGATGTAAAGATAGCTGGTATTGTCGGTGTTACATCGCCAACTATATCAATCTGGAGGAAAAAAAGAGGACTTCCATACAACAAAAGAGGCATACTTACCGCTGATGAAAAGAAAACATGCTTGAAATTGTACAAACAAGGTAAATCAGATGGAGAAATTTCTAGGGTTTCGGGTATCGCATTACACATGATATACAGGTGGAGACATAATGCGGGATTGTCAGCTAATGTAGGGATATATTCATACGGTGTTAGTTATAAGAAAGCATTACCACCGGAACAACATGAAGACGCAAGGTGCTTTTTAAGAGCGATAAAAGCGTTAAAGGATAACGGGTGCAAGAATATAGACTTAGACATGCTTAGAGAAGTTTATCAGCGTGTTAGGGAAATGTAGGGGAGTGTTGAGAAATGAACAACGACGAAGCAAGACAATATTTCAAGGATAAAGGGCTAACATACTCGGTTTTAAATACTCAAACAGTAAAACTCCTTAAAAATCTTGTACAGAAAGAAATTGACAAGCTGAAAAACGAGAAAAATGATTGCTGCTTAATTAGTATAAACCGTTTGCGACCTGTTAATAGTCAACTTTCAAATGGTTGGGTTGAACTCACTGTAAAAGGTGATTATTTCGATAATCGTGAAGCAATAACGTTTAATCGTGACGGGTTTATAGGGTTTGCAGGTTGGGCTAGTACGAAAAACTGTCAGCCGTTTATAGATGGCTTTATTAAATGGTGCGATGAGGTTAAGGGGAGTGTTGAGGATGGCAAGGGAACACAAATTCAGGAGAACTATTGAATGATTAGATGGGGGTGGGGTAGGTGCTGACAGAATACACGCTGTTCGGCGTAAGAGATAAAGTACAAATAGCAATTGACCGGATACGGCAGTTTGAGCCGCCAGAAGGGTACTATGTGGCGTTTAGTGGTGGCAAGGATAGCTGTGTAGTGCTGGACTTGGTTAAGAAGGCCGGGGTTAAGTATGACGCTCACTACAACCTGACAACGGTTGACCCTCCGGAACTGGTTTATTTTATCCGGGACCATCACGCAGACGTTGAGGTGCATAAGCCAAAGGAAACGATGTGGCAGTTAATTGTTAAGAAGCGAATGCCTCCACTCCGACAAGTTAGATATTGTTGTTCAATTTTAAAAGAGGGCGGAGGAAAGGATAGGGTAGTAATAACAGGAGTCCGTTGGGCCGAGAGCGTAAGACGTTCAAAACGCCGGATGGTCGAAACGTGTAGAACTAATAATTCTAAGAGGTTTTTGCATCCGATAATTGATTGGTCAGAGCTTGATATATGGGATTACCTTAGAAAAAATAATGTTCCTTATTGCTCGCTTTATGACGAAGGGTTTAAACGGATTGGGTGCGTGTTGTGTCCCCAGCAAAGTGGAGAAGGAATGAAACGGGATGCTAAACGATGGCCTAAATTAGCAGAAGCATATAAACGGGCATGTGTTAAGGCTTTTAACAAAAATGTTAAAGATAAGCGCGTTCAGAGAAGTTGGAAGTCTGGAGAAGACATGTACGAGTGGTGGATAAACAATAAGGCCAGCGAAAAGGTCGATCCAGACCAAACAGTGATATTCGAGTAAAACAAAAGAACAAGGCCCGCGTCATATCTGGCCTTGTGCAGTAAGGGTAAACATGAAGGATTGGAGTCAGTAATATTATCCCCGGATGTGCCGGGGTTATGTGGGAGGGGTAAGCAATGAGAGTAATAAGATTAACCAGTTTATCAGGTAAACCGTATTATTTTAACACAGATGCTATCACTTCTTTTATGGAAAATGCTGAAGGAAAAACAGCATTAAGTATATTAGAACCTGTTGAAGATGGGGCACAACCTTATTATTTAGTTAAAGAAACGCCTGAAATAATATGGGAAATGCTGAAAGATTTGGAGAGTGAAAAGCATGAATGATGTGATAGCCAAGATTGATCGGGGAGAGTTGGCAATAGCATTAGTAAAAATGTCAGAGCCAAAAGGGGAACCAACATTTTTTAGTGGAGAGAGATTTGATGATTCTGGGGAAGAACTCCTACGACTTGCTAAGCTGGGGCAGTCAATGCAGTGGATAGACGGCACTCCACCAGCGTTCGGGCCGGATGAACGCAAATGGGTTATCTTTGAATATCTAACACCATTTTTGAAGACAAAAGCTTATCTTACGGTATATTGGAACGGTGTGTCATACTGTGATAAAAAGGTGCGGTTTGCGAGAAAATGGATGCCACTACCTGAACCGCCTGTAGGTGCTGATAATGGCTAGAACGCTTAAAAACTGCCGAATAATTAGGCGTGGTCTATGGCTTGGTGTTGGCAAACCAAAGGTAGAAAACGGCAAGTGCGAAGGATATTGTACCAATGAAAGCGATGAAACGTCTGAATTATGCAAGCAATGTAGGCTTTTGAAGGAGGGCTAACAATGTATAGCGATAAGGCTATTGATAAGCTGATAGAAGCGATAAAACAAGACAGCGAATTTAGAGATGAATTTATGAACAGAATTTCAAGAATGGATTTTTGCCCAAATAGAGTAGGTTTAAAAAGGGATTGCCACTTGAATACTTGTTACGATTGTTGGCAGTACGCACTATCTACAGAGCCGGAGGAGGCTGACAATGGCTAAGATAACACCGGAACAGGCCATAGAAATACTACGAAGAATCATAGAAGACCCTAGCGAAGAAGATTTAGTACCAACTGAAGCTAATCAGATCATAGAAGCAATACGTGATATGAATAATGTAGTACAAGCGGCAGAAGATTTACTACGTGATTGTCGAGACAAAAATAAATGCTCTACACTATGCGAACCACCATGGGGTGAAGGATGTCCCAATATAGGTATTTGCAAGGCTTTACAACGATTGGAGGGCGGTAATAATGGATAAGATAGCACCGGAACAGGCCAAAACTAAATTACTGCTAATGGCTAGCATATTGGGTTATAACGATGACAATGAATTAGCGGATATAGCTAACATGCTGGATGATATGGCTAATGTAGTAAAAGCGGCAGGAGATTTACACCTATTAGGCTATGGAGAAAATTATTGCAAAGTTTCAACAGAATCAATGAAAAATTTACGTGATGCTTTAGAGCGATTGGAGGGCGGTAAGTGATGGACGGTAATACAGCGTTTGTGCTGTGTATGATAATATTTTCATCATTCTTTTGGTTGCCAATATTGTTATGTGGTATTGCCGGTATTGTTTCAGCGTGGAGAAAGGGGTGGTAAGTGATGGGTGAGTGTAAGCATTTATGGAAAAAGTATCTTGGATTTGCTGATCGTCCAGCCACAGAACGTCAATACTGTGCTAAATGCGGTATGGATAAGGAAACCTGGTTAGAACAAAACCTCCAACAGGCAGAGAAAACAATAGCGGATATGTTGATGTCAACCAAACCACTTGAAGAATATGAACGTCTACAGCGTGATAATAAGGCGTTAAGGTGTTGCGGGAATTGTATAAATGAATTTAAAAGATGTGATGCGGGAGAATGTTTTAAAAATGGATACTCGCATTGGGTAATCGATGGGAAGCTGGTGAATAAGGGTGAGTGATAAAAAGATATTAGAAGGAATATTAGAGGATTGTTATTTGATGAACATAGAAAAAAAATGGCCAAAAAGTGAAAAATGCGGGAGAGAATTATTACATTATGAATTTAGATCATATGAAGGGAAGCGAGTTCGAATCACAATAGAGGAAATAGAGGGATAACCCCTGCACTAAGGAGGATGACGATGAGTGAAAAATGCACCATATGTGGAGAAGAAATATTGATATATAAGAAAGACAAGCCAATATGCTTAAATTGTGATGAGTACGAATTAACGGAGGAGGCGACCCGCAATACAAAAACTGACTAACATACTATACAACATGCTGTGCACTTCGGTAGGGTGGATAATAATAATCTTGGTGGCTATAGCGATAAAGGAGGCGTTGTGATGGGTAGACGTAGTAAAGAAGCACAAAAGCGCAGGAGAGAGAAAAAAGAAGCTAAGAAATAATTAAAGGGGCGGATAACACCGCCCTATTGGTGTATTGATTATTATTTTGGGGAGGGGCATAAACATGAACGATGATGGAGCAAAAAGATTAATGTCAGCCATATTAAAAAGGGCTGTAGATGATTATGAGCATTCCAACGGTTGTCCGGAGTGGTGTACGGTAGAAGAGTGCAAAAATAAAAAAATAGATCACAATTTCTGTGATGCTAAAAAGTTTATCCATAGTGCATGGGCAGCTACACTATGCGAGAGTTTGGATTTAGATCATAAAAAATATGTAGAAGTCACGATGACAAAGGGAAAGATAAGCAAAGACACTTATAAATATATTGAATCTGAGTTAAGACATTATAAACAGACCTGCCGAGAATTGGAGAGTATGAAGAGAGATATAATTTTAGAGACTCCAGAGCAGCAGGAGGGACACAGTTCTACTCCGGGAGACCCAACAGGAAGCAAGACAGCTAAAATATTGCAGGACAAGCGTATACGGCGTTTAGAGGGCATTGTGAATGCTACAAGAAATGTGTACGAGCATTGCGATGAAAGTAAAAAGAAATTAATAGAAATGAAGTATTGGCAAAATAGATATACTGACCAAGGGATAAGTTATCATTTAGGGGTTGATGATAGAACAATTCGAAGGTGGAAACAAATAATCATTTATGCAATCGCTCAAGAATTGGGATATTTATAAAAATGTCCGGTAAATGTCCGTTTTTAACACTTTTTAAGCTATAAAATGGTATTAGTAAAGATATCAAGCAGCGACATTTGCGCTGACTAGATACATTGTTGTAGCCTCCGGTTATGGGGGCTGGTATGCTGGGCGGTAGTTGCTCGGCGAATTAATAAGAGCGGCAGGAGAATAACGGCGCGATAACTTACTGCCGCCGCGCGAGATTATAGCACTTGCCTATGCGAGTGCTTTTTATATTGGGGTGAGGTAATTGAATTGGTACACAGTAGACCACGGTAAAGCAGATAAAATAAATCTAATCACAATATCAGATACGCATATAGGAGACCCAAACCATTGTAATAAAACCTTGGATGAAACGCTGTACAAGGCAAAGCATACAGACGCTTATATCCTCCTAATGGGTGATATAATGAACAATGGTATTAAGTCCTCTATATCAAATTGTTATGAAGAAACCATGAGACCCAGCGACCAAGTGCGCTACGTGGCTAAGTTGTTTGAACCGTACAAGGATAAAATCATTGGTGCTGTAGAGGGAAACCACGAACGACGGACAACGAAAGAAGTAGATCAAAGCCCATGCGAGAGATATTGTGAGCGATTAGGTATTAAGTATTTCGGCAATGAGGTATTACTAAAGATTAGATTCGGCAAGAACCACAAGGGAGATCCATTAATATACTCTTTATACGCTACACACGGCAGCACAGGCAGTCGAACAGTAGGCGGCAGGGTAAACAGCCTATCAAAACTATCAGACATTATAACGGCAGATATACTCTGTCAGGCCCATACGCACCAGTTAAGCGTACATAACGAGGTAATATTAATACCGGACATAAGGGAGAACGTAGTAAGGGAACAGGTTATGAACTTTATTAGTACAGGCGGGTATCTCATGCGTGGCGGTTATGCAGCGCAAAAGGGGTACGCGCCTTTAAAATTAGGCAGCCCATTTATTGAGTTAAGCGGAAAACGAAAAGAAGTGCGGGTGACTATATGATATGGCTAACGTGAGATGTAAGCTAACAGACTGCAAATACCACGGGACGGAAGTATGCACCGCCCAACGTGTTTATATTGATGGAGTTGGGCAGGTAGAATGCTATGAGCCGATTATTCGGTCTACATTAGTGCATGAACAATTTAACCCTGGATGCACAAAGACAAGAAGCGGGTATAAGTCAAGCAGGGTAACGGGGGTGTTGCGGTAATGATAAAACATTGTGTTTGTGGAGAAGCGTTTGAAGACTGTTATGTACATAGATGCCCAAAGTGCGGGGCTGGTTATCTAAACCCTGAACTTGGCTCGAGCAAAATCACTGGTGTTGGCCCTGATGCTGAAACCGTAACCAATGAGCAGGGCGGTAAACAAAGCAAAGTATTATACGCCTTTGATGCGCTAGACCCCAAAGCTATGTTTGCAATGTGCAAGGTACTGCATGAGGGTAGACAAAAATATGGTGACGATGAGAACTGGCGTAAGATATCGGCACGAGAGCATATAAACCACGCCATTATTCATTTTATGGCTTATTTGGCTGGGGATACATCAGACGAGCATCTTAGTCATGCAATGTGTAGGGCAATGATGGCAACGGCGGTGGATATGAATGATACCAAAGATAAAGCGCATAGTTAATAAGCCGCTTATAAAGAAGATCCACTCAATAGGCTACTGCGAATACTGCGGTAGTCATTTTAATTTAGAGGCACATCACATAAAGAGCAGGGGTAGCGGTGGTGGTGATACTGACGATAACCTTATATGTCTTTGCTGGAAGTGCCATAGACTTGTACATGATGGAAATATAGGCAAAGGATCATTAAAAGATATTGTGAGGGTTAGAAATGAACATAGAGACATTACCACCTGCACAGCTAGATAAATTATGTATGCAACTATCTGAAAGAATACAGCAACTTTGTAATGTAGTAGCAGGATATGAAGTAGATGTAAGTGCAAAGACAAAGGCATATAAAAGAGCGCAAGCAAAAGCCGCTGTAATGGTAGATAAGAATATACCACCAAGCTTGGCAAAGATGGCTATTGAAAATGATTCAGAAGTTATTGCGGCTGCTGATGCGCTAGAACAGGCACAGTCATTATTAATTATGGGTAAGGCTGAATTAGCCGGGGTAGAAGCCAAATATCAAGGCGTGAAGAAGATTATTGATTTAAAGGTAAGCGAGATAAGAAGTTTTAGAGGTTAATGTATTTACACAGTAGACAAAATGGTAAAAACAACGAGGTTATAAATTTTAATGTATATGTGTGGTGAACATTATGGCTAGGCCAAGTAAATACAATGAAGAATACAGCGAAAAAGCATACAAGCTTTGTTTGCTTGGTGCAACTGACAAACAAATAGCAGATTTCTTTGAGGTTGACGAAGCAACAATCAACAGGTGGAAGAAAGATCATCCTGAGTTTTGCGAGTCCTTAAAAAGCGGCAAAGAGGTTGCCGATATGAATGTTATTAATAGTTTATATAATAAATCTCTTGGGTTTAAGGAAAACGTAACAAAAGCTATTAAGTGCAAAACGGTATTATATGATAATGGTAAGCGAATAAGTGAAAAAGAAGATATTGTATATGCCGATGAGCAGGTATATGTTCCACCTGATACGACGGCATGTATATTCTGGCTAAAGAACAGGCAGTCGAAACAATGGCGTGATAAGGTGGAGCAGGAAGTAAATGTGAATGGCGATTTATCAATAGCACTAAAAGCAGCGCGTGAGAGAGTGCGAAATGACAAAGAATGAAACAGAACTTATAAACGATATAGCCTCATTTGAACTTGACCCGCTTGGCTATGTCTTATATGTATATCCTTGGGAAACTGGTGAGTTAGAAGAACATTCCGGCCCTGACGAATGGCAAAGGAAAGTATTAACTGATATAAGCGATAAACTTAAAAAAGGCGTATTAAACAATTTTGAAGATGTTATAAGAGAAGCAACAGCGTCAGGCCACGGCATAGGGAAATCGGCCCTTGTGTCGTGGCTTGTTGATTGGGCTATGGACACCCACGAAGACACTCGCGGTATTGTAACAGCTAACACCGACACGCAGCTTAGAACTAAAACATGGCCGGAGGTGCAGAAGTGGTCAAGGCTTAGAATTACATCACATTGGACAGAAGTCACAGCCACATCGATTTATTCTAAGACTGCTGGACACGGTAGCAATTGGCGTATTGATGCTATACCGTGGTCAAAAGAGAAGCCGGAAGCATTTGCAGGGTTGCACAACAAAGGTAAGCGCATACTGATAATATTTGATGAAGCTAGTACCATTGATGATAAAATTTGGGAAGTATCTGAGGGGGCCATGACTGACGAGAATACCCAGATTATATGGTGCTGTTTCGGTAATCCTACGAGAAACACAGGCCGGTTTCGTGAGTGCTGGCGTAAGTTTAAAAGGTTATGGCAGACATGGGAAGTTGACAGCCGTAATGCTAAAATGTCCAATAAAAAGTTGATTCAACAATGGATTGACACTTACGGATTAGATAGTGACTTTGTAAAGGTTCGCGTAAGAGGAATGTTTCCAAATGCATCTGCTAAGCAGTTCATTACTACTGCGGATGTTGATAAGGCCTACGGCAAGCATTTGCGCGAAGAACAATACAACTTTGCACCAGTTATATTAACGCTTGACCCCGCATGGGAAGGTGATGATGATTTAATTATTTCTAAACGCCAAGGGCTTGCGTTCTCTATACTTAGAACCATACAAAAGAATGACAATGATATTGAGATTGCAAATATAATGGCTAGGCTTGAAGATGATCATAAAGCTGATGCGGTAAATATTGACGCTGGCTATGGCACTGGTATTGTTAGCGCAGGGCGTACAATGGGGAGAAATTGGAATTTAGTGTGGTTCAGCGGCGAATCTCCTGAACCTGGATGCTTAAATATGAGGGCATACATGTGGAATGAGATTAGGAAATGGCTTAAAGAAGGTGGAGCAATACCACAAGATCAGGAATTATATGATGAGTTAACAGGCATTGAAACAGTGCCAAGGTTAGACGGTAAGATACAGCTTGAATCTAAAAAGGACTACAAAGAGAGGCTTGGACGTTCGCCAAATAAAGCGGATGCACTTGGCCTTTCTTTTGCTTTACCGATGGTACGTAAAAAGTCAGAAATGATGAATGGTGATATGCATTTCGCAAACCAAGGAAAACGGTACAATCCATTAGATAGGAGGCGGTAGAGTGGAAGAAAGAACATTGTATTTCATGGGTAAACCTATAGGGAGATTAAAAGGAACAACGGCGGTATTAGATGAATACAAACTCCCGGTTAGCAAGGAAGAAATAGAAAAAGCTATTTGCTTTATGA
>Ga0316602_10000780_pt1 | contig 12492 bp, 8 predicted proteins | sample OWC_soil_day10_C_FD_203103 | JGI IMG/M metagenome (GOLD analysis project Ga0316602, IMG submission 203103) | Wetland soil microbial communities from Old Woman Creek delta, Ohio, United States - OWC_soil_day10_CT | ecosystem: Environmental > Terrestrial > Soil > Wetlands | place: USA: Ohio... | reverse complement strand
TTCTACAGAGGTTTTTGGTACTGAATTAAGGTATGCTACAAGCCCTTCCACGAACTTAACACTGGTAGGAGTAAAAGGGCGAAGAGCTGGCTACGATGCGAGTAATTCAGGTCAATCTATTATTCAATATGCTTGGGGCGAATCATGGTTATCATGGGATCCGGCGGCACGTACTACTGTAGAACTTAGTGCTGATACCAGAGTTAGTAAAAATTTGGTGTTGTCTAGTGGTTATGCGCAGTCTAATGCTAATAGTAACAATAAGGCTTATATGGCTCGTTTTGACTATAAGGGAGCTAATTGGACTTTGCCAAATACTTGGGGTGTATGGGCAAAATATGCTCATATAGAACAGCTGAGTGCAATCAAGACAGGGGGCGGCGATATGGATCCCAATGATAAAGGGATACAGTATGGTATTACTTACACGCCTTTAAAAAATGTTTTATTTAGTGCGTGGTATGTAAATGCAAAGCATATCATACATGATGCTGGTTATGATCCTGCTGTGAAAAAAGGTCGTTTTGAAATGCTATTCTTATATTAATTTTAGATAAAGCTGGGTGTTTATCAGTAAAATAAAAATAAGGAGAGGGAGAAATGAAAAAGAACCTAATTCTAGGGATGGTTCTATCATCGGTAGTCTGCATAGGCGGAACTGCATTTGCGGCTAATCCATTTGATGATGTCCCCAAAAATCATTGGTCTTATGATGCAGTAAACCAATTAGTTACAGCAGGAATTATTGTAGGAGATAACAATCAATTCAATGGTGATCGACCTCTTACTCGTTATGAAATAGCTGTTATTGTGGGTAGAACTATGGCTAACGAGAAGAAAGCTAATGCAGCACAAAAAACGTTGATTAATAAATTATCTAGGGAATATAAATCTGAATTGGAAAGTATGGGAGTTCGTTTAGATGAAATGCAAAAACAGATTGATCGTGTGACGTTTCAACCTTTAGTGCGTATTAGATATGATGATAAAGAGACTGGTCATTGGGTCGCAGACGGTGGTACATCCAAGGGAAAAGTAGGATCAAATGATTGGGGAGATAACGCGATAGATCGCAATATGTTTTTCCAGATGGGATTTAATTATAAATTTGGTGATGATTGGAATGCAAAGCTGAAACTTAATAGCCAAATAAATTTTTTTGGCGATGACTTAGCAACGGCTTTTAGTACTCCAGCAGTAGAGACAGGTTATGTGGAAGGACCTTTATTTAAGGGAACGTTTACTGCGGGTAAGTTCGAAAATACTCCGGGTCATCAGTTAATATATGACAATAATACATCTGGCAGCAAGTACTCCTTTAACCTTGGTAAAATCAAAGCTATGATGTTTTATGGTGTTCCAGAGGATAAAGATGGTACGAAAGTCTTTGGTACGCAATTTAAATATGCCATGAGTCCAGCCACTAATATAGCGGTGTTAGGAGCAAAAGGCAAGAAGGATGGTGCGGGTACGGGCACCGGTGCAGGTTGGGTTGATCATCAATGGTGGGATCTAACGTATTATGGGAATTATGCAAATGGAGGGGATTGGAATCCCACTTCAGAATTTCCGTGGGGAGAATCATCCAGCGATTGGGATTATGCCGCACGTAGAAGTATAGAGATTGGTGTTGATACTAAAATTAACAAAAATATTGTATTATCTGGTGCTCATGCGAAATCTAATGCTGATGGCTTCAATAAAGCCTATATGGTTCGCCTTGATTATAAAGGTGCGAAATCGGATGCAGTAGGATCTTATGGTTTATTTGCCAAATATGCCAAAGTGGAATCCTACAGCGCAATTGCATTAACTACTGATCATGCTGACAATGTGTATCCGAATGAAAAAGGTATTATGGTAGGCTTTGCTTATACACCTATGAAAAATGCTACACTTAGTGCGTCGTATTTCGATGGCGATTACTTGACTTACAGCACACAAAGTAATTATAGCCATGAAGTAAAAAGAAGTCGTATACAAATGGAAATTAGTTTCTAAAAAGATGACTACACCTGTTGTTAGTTTGATAGGTGTAGTGAATCTCATAAAAAAATATAAATAAAGGAGCGAAAACGTAATGCTTAAAAGCGTAAAATCAAGAAGAATCATGACTACGACCTTAGCGGTGGCATTTGCATTGACGATTGGTGGTTCGGTATTTGCTGCTGAGGCAGCGGGAAAAGTAAGATATGAGGCCGAGGCTGGTAAAATTAAAGGTACAGATACTAAAATAGTGGCTCATGCCGCTGCCTCAGCTGGTAAAAAAGTAGGCTGGATTAATATTCCAGATAAAGATAGCGTCACATTCACCGTGAATGTGCCTACTGCTGGTGACTACATCATCGAAGTGACATATGATGCTGGTGCAGGCGATGCTAAGCAAACAATGCTTGTCAATGGCAAAGAAAAATTTACTGTTAGGTTGCCTAGAACAGGAAGCTGGGAAGAGATCGATGTAGCAGAGGGGGTAAAAGTGCATCTGAAGGCTGGTGCCAATACGGTAGCATTGATTGCTGCTAGCTCCTTTGCTGAAATTGATTGTATTGATATTTCACCAGCAACAGCCGAATAAATAGACCCCTTTGGCTGTATATAAGGAGGAGTAACATGAAATTCGTTTCACATTATGATACATATCGTAGTTCTACCTTTTTTCAGATACTGCTTATTATCTTATGTGTGGTATTATTGACACCTCTAGAGTTAGCGGAAGCTGCAAACTCTGGAGTTCTGGCCAGCCCAGCTAGCCAAGATCCAGATCCAGGCTATTCTTATCCTCGTATGGTGATATTAACCCATAATGGGGAAGCGAATGGTACGATACTGGCGACCTTCGAAAAAAATGTAAACCCTGGTGAAGAAGCCGTGTTTCCCATCTATCGAAGCACTGATAACGGCAAAACATGGGCTCATTTTTCCGATGTCCATGATACGAAGGGCTATGGTGGTAACAGATGGCAACACATGCTCTATGAATTGCCCTATCAAATGGGAGATTTACCAGCAGGAACGATTCTTTGCGCAGGTAATGCCGTACCAGACAATCATTCCAGCACCAACCTTGTGTTGTATAAAAGTAATGATGCTGGTCTAACTTGGCAGTATGTGAGTACCATTGTACAAGGGGGAAAAGTAGCACTACATGAAAGTACTGCTGTATGGGAACCTTTTCTAATAGCCATTGGCGATAAATTGGTGTGCTTTATTTCCGATGAACGGGAACTAAATTCTGCTGGATATAGTCAATTTCTTGCCCATATGTATTCTACAGATGGTGGAAAAAGCTGGAGCAGTGAAGTAAAGGATGTGGGAATTCCTGACCGAGATGCTCGTCCTGGTATGGCAGTCGTGACCAAAATGGGCAACGGCAAATATATTATGACTTATGAAGTTGTTTCTTGGGCTAATAAAGAGCCTGGTAAGAAAAACTACCCCGCTTATTACAAAATATCTGATGATGGTTTGAATTGGGGAAATCCAGCGGATTTGGGAACCAGGTTGCAAACAGCGGACGGATTATTCTTAGGATCTACACCCTATAATGTATACACAACAGCTGGTGGGGACAAGGGCATGGTTATCGTATCTGCGAGAGGCTATCGTGACGAAAATTCCACGAAAAGCTGCAGTGATTACTTGGTAAATTATAATTATGGAGAAGGTCAGTGGTTCCGATTACCAGCAGCCATTACTCATGATGATTCAACACCTACAGCTGGGTATAGTCGAAGTATGGTGATAACCAGAGATAACAAAAGTTTAGTGGAAATGGATGGCGTGAAAATTCCTGGTTACCTAAATGATCGGATTGAAATCCGCTATGCTACCATGCCTCTTGAAGCACAGCGCTATGAAGCGGAAAGTGCCGCACTACTTGGTAAAGCGGTAGTTGGCGGAGAGCATAAGACGTCATCCGGTGGAAAAAAAGTAGGTATGCTTGATAATGCAGGTGATGGTGCTAATTTTTCGGTAAAAGTGGCGCAAGACGGACAATATAATGTACGCATTCGATATGCTAACGGTTGGGGACAGCCTGCTAAGTTTAAAGTGAACGTTAATGGAGGGAAGGATTTTACAGTTAGCCTTCCTACTACATTAGATTGGCCTATTTATGACTATGTTACATTTAGCACTGCACTACAGGCAGGAGAAAATAGCATAAAAATTGAGCATGATACCAATTTTGCTGAACTAGACTGTATTGAGGTCTATGAAAATACTGCTAGTGAAGTGTTAGATCCAGTTAGACAGATTAGTGTACATGGCAATGAGGGTGAATCTGAGATTGGCACCAGTGGAGGCATACTACGAATGTTTGCAGAAACCGCACCGACCGGTGCGCCAGTAGTTTGGAGTATAGCCAATTTGGATGGAACGCCTACTGATCTTGCTAAAATTAGCGAAGAAGGCGTAGTCAGTGCCGTAAAAAATGGTACAGTGAAAGTCGTCGCTACGGCGATTGACGGCAATAATGTACAAGGCGAAAGCACCATTACTATTAGTAAACAATTTAAAAAAGATAGATTTGAAGCAGAAAATGGTGTGATTAGTGGTAAGGAAACTAAAATTGCAATAAGCGCAGCAGCTTCTGGAGGCAAGAAAGTAGGCTGGCTTAATGCTCCAGGGAGTGATAGTGTGACTATTTCTGTAGATGTTTTACAAGATGGATTGTATATAATTGAAGAAAGATATACAAATGGTTTGTCAGATGCCAGTCATACAATGACTATCAATGGTAAAGAAAAGTTTACAGTGAAACTACCCAAGACAGGTGGATGGGATACTTATCGTAGTTCAGATGGAATAAAGATGTTTTTAAAAGCAGGAAAAAATAAGGTTCGCATCACTCCCACCACTTTTTTTGCTGAACTAGATTGTCTCCAAGTCTATAAGGCAGATGCTGTATAGACTAACCTTGTCAAAGATTAAGTGTAGTCTACATTCTTCAAAAAGTACGAATTCAATCGTCTTTTCCGAGGGGAGAGGCGATTGCATTTGCTTTAAGGAAAATATAGCTGCCGAAGAGATGCTCTATTTTTGTAATTTGAGGAGGAAATCAAAAATGACAAGAATTAAAAATAAGCAGCTTTCTATTGGCCTAGCAGTCCTGTTATCGACAAGTTTAATGATGGTGATGCCAATAAGTGTCCATGCGGCTGCATTAGAATTAAATGTGGATGCTGCCCATCCAGGGATCGAAATAAGCCCCACCCTATATGGAGCCTTCTTTGAAGACATAAACCATGCTGCCGATGGCGGTTTGTATGCGGAATTAATTCAAAATCGCTCTTTTGAGGATAATCTAAGAAAACCTCGGCACTGGTCCCTGGTAAAAACAGGAACAGCTGCAGGTACGATAGCGCTTGACGGGAAAAATCTACTAAATAGTGCTCAATCCAGAGCTCTTCGTCTTGATGTAACAATAGCAGATACCGATGGAAGTGTTGGTATCTCCAATGACGGTTATTGGGGAATCGGCATAAACAAGGACATCCAATATGATTTATCTTTCTTTGCCAAAGCCAACAGTGGATTTATAGGGGATATCAAAGCCAGTCTGCAGAGTGCTGATGGACAAACTGTTTATGGGCAAGTGGTAATAACAGGTTTTGGCACTGAGTGGCAAAAATATACTGCCGTGATTACGGCAAATGAAACTGATCCAAATGCTCGTTTGGTTTTATCGACGAATTCAGTAGGATCAGTGTGGTTTGATGTAGTCTCTTTATTTCCACCAACGTTTAATCATAGATCTAATGGGCTTAGACCAGATCTTGCAACTATGGTAAAGGATATGAAACCTAGATTTATGCGTTTCCCAGGAGGATGCTTTGTTGAAGGTGATACTATGGAAAATGCGTTTAGGTGGAAAACTACAATCGGTAAGATTGAAGAAAGACCAGGGCATTCAAATCTTTGGCAATATACTACAACAGATGGCATGGGATATCATGAATTTCTGCAACTATCTGAAGATCTTGGTGCAGAACCCTTATATGTAATCAATGTTGGTATAGCTCATCAGGATAACATACCCATAAATGAACTTGATCCTTGGATACAGGAGGTTCTTGATGCTATAGAGTATGCAAATGGAGATATTACAACCCAATATGGTGCGCTAAGAGCGGTCAATGGTCATCCTGCACCTTTTAATATGAAATATGTTGAAATAGGCAATGAGAATAATCAACATGATAATAATGATAATAGAAGCAATCATTATGGAGATCGGTATATTAAATTTTATAATGCAATAAAGGAGAAATATCCCAATATACAAACAATCGGGAATGTGGAAGCATGGGGTACAGATACACCTTCATGGCAATATTCACATCCAATAGAGATAATAGATGAACACTATTATCGCGGCACACAATGGTTTATTGACATGGCTAATAAGTATGATAGTTATGATAGAAAAGGTGCTAAGATTTATGTTGGGGAATACGCGGTTACTTCAGCTGCTGATTGTGGAACTGGAAATTTGAATGCAGCTATCGGTGAAGCAGTCTTTATGACAGGGTTAGAAAGAAACTCAGATGTCGTAAAAATGGCCTCCTATGCCCCATTATTTGTGAACACAAATAATCGGCTTTGGAGTCCAGATGCCATTGTTTATAATAGTTCCAGTGCGTACGGAACACCATCGTATTATGTACAAAAAATGTTTGGCAGTAATGTAGGTAATGTGATTCTCCCTACGAAATTAACTAATCCTAACAGTACTGCGGCTGTTCCTGCTCCTGGAGTGAAGCAAATTGCAGGACAGGTAGGGATTGGCACATGGAATACAGCAGTAAAATATGATAATGTTTTAGTTACCAGTAATAATAACAAGAGTATTCTGCTATCTGATGATTTTTCAGGGGACGCAGTAAAATGGACGGAAAAAACAGGTACATGGAGTGTATCAAATGGTACTTATAATGAAACAGATGTGACAGCAGCACCTGGAATGGCACTGGCTGGAAATATGGAGTGGAATAATTATACAATGACACTCACTGCAAAAAAAACAAGCGGCAAAGAAGGTATGATGATTTACTTTGGCGCTATTGATGGTGATAATTTCTATGATTTAAATCTGGGTGGTTGGAACAATACACAACATGCAATCCAAAAAAGCAGTAGAGGGGGGAGTTCGATTATTGCAAGTAGCCCAGGAAGCATAGCTGCGGGTAGGGAGTATAAGATTAAAGTTGTGGTATCAGGAGTGAATATAAAGGCGTATCTAGACAATAAATTACTGTTTGATGTTACAGACCCAATACCACTGCAAATAGCGTCGGAGCGGGAGCCTCTATATTTTGTTACCAGTAAGGATACTCTGTCTGGAGATATTATTATGAAAGTCGTAAATCCTAACAATGAAGATCATATGGCTGCGATAAAAGTAACTGGGGTTGACAGTATTTTGAGTGGAACAGCAAGTGTTCTTACATCAAATAGTATTTCAGATGAAAATTCATTTGAAAACCCTGTACAAGTAGTTCCTGTTGATAGGCAAATTCCAGGTTTGACAGGACAAAAAGAATTTAGCTTTACTTTCGATAAGAATTCGGTAACTGTTTTAAGACTAAAAACACGCGAATAGTGTGGCAAATAGCTTAAAAAGGAGATTCATTTCATGATAAGAGGGGGATTTTATCCCGTGGATATTATCGCTAGTGCCGTCATGTATGTGGCCTATGGAGGCAAGCTTTGCCGCTAATCAACAACTAAAGGTAGATCTTTCGGCAAGTACAGGTACTATTACATATGGTGCTGCAGATTGGTATAACTATAATAACGTGCTAAAAATGAGAGGAGTGATTATTTTGAAAAAAATCTGGGCATTTTCAATTTCAGTTTTACTTCTTTTAGCAGTTCTATTGTCAGGTTGCAGCAAAGGAAACACGACAACGAGTAATGGAGGAAAAGCAACGGTTCTTAACTTCTGGACATTTCAGGAATTGCACAAAGGATTTATGGATGATGCTGTAGTTACATGGAATAAAAATCATCCAGACAAACAGATTGTTTTAAAAACTGATGTGTTTCCCTTTGATGACGAGCATAATAAGCTATTGATTGCTTTGCAATCTGGTAATGGAGCTCCCGATCTTGCAGATATTGAGATTGGTAAATTTGCCAACTTCTTAAAGGGAAATAAACCTGCTTTGGTAGAACTCAATAATATCGTTGATCCTGTAAAAGATAAATTAATCATGGGAAGAATGGAGAACTATGCGAAAGACGGTAAGTATTACGGCATTGATTATCATGTTGGCGCTGAAGTTATATACTATAATAAAGAGATATTGGATCAAGCTGGTGTGGATCCTGATACGATTATAACCTGGGATGACTATATTGCAGCTGGTAAAAAAGTCGTAGAAAAAACAGGTAAACAAATGACTACGATTGAAACGGTACAAGACTGGTCTTGTTATCCTCTGATGAAAATGCAAGGTTCAGACTTATTGGATAAAAGCGGCAACGTTATTATGGACAATCCTATCAATGTTAAAACAATGCAGATGCTTCAAGACATGTTGTATAAAGACAAAATTGCAGTACCAGCGCCAGGTGGCTATCATCATACAGAAGAATATTATTCCTGGATGAACCAAGGTAATGCGGCTTCTATTTGGATGCCTATGTGGTATATGGGGCGGTTCGTACAGTATATGCCTGAGCTAAAGGGGAAGATGATTATTCGTCCGATGCCTGTGTTTCCAGGTGGCAAAAAATCGGCAGGTATGGGTGGTACTGGTACGGTTGTTACGACACAGAGTGCAAACATAGAACTTGCTAAACAACTCTTGGCGGAAGCAAAATTGTCTAAAGAAGGCAGCATTAAGGCCTGGACAATTTTGGGATTTGATCCTATCAGAAGCGATGCTTGGTCTGATCCTGCTATGACAGCCCCTAACAAATACACGGATTACTTTGGTACAGATATTTTCCCAACCCTGCAATCTGTTGTGGGTGATATTGACTCTCTTAATGTAGGCCCCAAATTCCCAGAAGCTATTTCCTTACTTGATAAGATTGTTTGCTTCAGAGTTCTGAAAGAGCAGAGTCAGTCGCCGGCAGAAGCACTAAAGGAAGTAGCAGAAGAATTAAAAAGAAAATAGAATAGAGAATACGCATTGTTTCATTAAGCCATTTATTCACTCCGGAGTTCCGGTTTGATCATAAGAAAAAGAAGATAGAAACGTAGCATAGAAGTCGGAGTGAGAGGTTGAGGATGTTTGATGCCAAACGTCCTCAACCTCTCACTAAAACCTTGTCCCAACTGGATCGGCGAATGCCGAGAGCCATCTATATAAGTTGAATTGAAATTATAAACTGTAATCACCCGCATATTTTATCTAGTTACCTGTAGCAGGAGTGATATAAATACGGTATCCATCATAGTTGTTGCACTCTGCCACCGAAACCACAATCTCATTGTTTGACACCGTATAATTTGATTGGGAAATTATATTTGTATCGTTTACTTCACGGTTTCTAGGAGTCCATTTTGCTTTTTCAACTACCACATGTGCTGTTGAACCGATGAAAGAAGGAATGTTTTTGATTGTGACATTGATCGTGCCATCATTGTTTCCTCCAAAAAGAGTGCTTATGTACTTAGCACTTGAGTCAACACAGGCAAAACCATCCACCAAAACACTTGCATCTTGTGGCGGTGTCACATTGACCATATTGCCGGTCATCTGTCCGTACCAGTAGTAGAACCACCATCCGCCGCCTTTTGCCGTATCTGTTGCCAAAAGGCTTCCTAACCTGCCGGGATTAGCTGTCCACCACCATGATATGCAGGCAGAGTCCACTCTTTTTCTTTCGAATTTTGCAATATATCGTGCAGATGGTCCTGGTGCACCTTCTTTATTGTGGTCAGGATCACAATACTCATTAATGCTGATTAGTCTTTCTGATATTCCAAGTGAAGTTTCCAAGGCTCTATAATCATCAATATTGCCAGATACCATTTCAATCCCCTTCCCATTCGCTCCCAGCTCATGCCAGGAAATGATATCAGGAAGAGAATTGTTATTTTGGCAGTAGGTAAGAAAATCTTTCATCCTATCATGATCATAATAGCCTTCTGACGGACCAATGATCTTCGCTCCTGGATCTTTTGATCGAATCATTTTATATGTTTTTTTCCACATGTCATTGAAAGTACCATTAACATTACTCCATGTGTAAATAGGCTCATTCCATATTTCATACCCGTAGAAATTGGAATAACCCGACGCTTTCTTGTCAGCTATGACAGAATTGACATTTTTAAGCCAACTATTCATACCGGGAAAGACATATGGCCATTTTGGACAGATATCCGCCAATCTGATCATTACTTTCCCTGTTGTACCGGTAATTCTTCCAGCAGTTGGGATAGCTGCTCCAATAGGTTGCTGATATTGATCGCCGGCGCGGGCAGGATTAGTAAATACATATGGTTTTAATGGCGCCACCAGATTATCAATATCGGTTGGTAGTGTCTCCGTAATTCCATACAATGAGCCACTGGCATTATGGTTTACAGGTCTTAAGATATTTTCACAATTGACCGTCAAAGTTGTAGAAGCCGAGACTGGTACTGCTTGTACTATACCAAATAGAAAAATGGACATAAAAACCAAGAGAATTTTCATACAAATAACCTCCATAATCTTATAACTATTTTATTACGAATATCTTATACCTTATAAAGATATAAGAGTATTTAATTATTTTTACTTTTATATTAACTCTTTTATCTTTTTGTAGTTGACAACGGTTATTGTGAAAGAAATATAAAGAAAATCCGAAAAAAGGCAGTAGAAGGTCACTCAATTGGTAGCCCGAACACCTCCATGCATACAAACTTTCCGTATCAGATTATTCGAAAAACATATTTCGCTGTTACTTGTTAGTGAAGGCACTAAACCTTTTATGACTTTTTTATTGCTATAAGCAGGAAGTATGAGCATAATGGCGTATGTTACTCATTAATTCAATATTTAATTAATGAGTGAATTAATGCGGTTGATAATTTGGTTTAGCATGTGGGGACGGTGATATGTGCAGGAAGAATACGTGATCATATCTATTAAATATAATAATGAAATAAAATACCTTTACGATACAAGGGAGTGAAGAGAATGTCAATTAGTAAGCGACTATTCGGTAAGGTAAATGAGCAGAACGTATACGAATATACCTTTAAAAATGGTAGTGTAGAAATTTCTTGTTTGAATTATGGGTGCATTATTACTAAGGTTATAGTACCTGACCGCAGGGGCAATTATGAAAATATTGTAATCGGATTTCAAGAGTTAGCAGATTACCAAAGAAATTCTATATTCGCTGGTGCAGTTGTGGGGAGAGTAGCTGGAAGAATACGTGATGCACAGTTTGTATTAGAGGGGGAAAACTACACATTGCCCAGCAATGATGGTCCCAATAATCTTCATAGTGGACCAAGTGGTTTTCATAATGTAGTATGGGACGCAACAGTAGCTGATGAAGAGGATACTATTGAATTTTCTCATACCAGTTTGGATGGTGCAGGGGGATATCCAGGAGTACTGACGACCCAAATAACCTATACGTTAAATAACAAGAATGAATTCATCATTCATTATCGCGGACAGTCAGATAAAACCACGTTGTTCAATCCTACAAATCATACATATTTCAATTTAAGCGGCAATTTCAAACAAGATATCTCTCAACACAGTTTGAAAATAGATAGTAGTCGCTTTTTGGAACTAACACAGCAGCTGCTTCCAACTGGTAAGCTACTGGATGTAACGGATACGGTTTTTGACTTTAGAACTGGTCGGAAAATAATGGAGGGAATCAATTCTAGCAATCCCCAAAATACTATAGCCGGGCAAGGCTATGATCATCCCTTTGTTTTAGACAGTAATCATAATGGAGAAATTGTCTTGCAGGATGAGGAAAGTGGACGTGTTTTGACTATTGAAACAGATGCAGTGGGTGTAGTACTCTATACGGGGAACCACATACCAGGTGATTTCGATATTTATGGGGTGAAATCTAGACGCTATTTAGGATTGTGTCTTGAAACCCAAGGACTTCCTGATGCAATTCATCATTCTAATTTTCCACCCTGCATTCTACAGAAAAATCAAATTTCTACAACAACCACTACATATACTTTTAGTGTAGCACTTTGATGATGTGATTGAGGAGACGTGTGTTGGAAACAATTATGCGAACAAAGTAATTAATCAAGAATGTATAACGTATTCCCAATAGGAATGCTCTCTCTCTAGACAGGGGTATAGACCCAGTAACTGTCTATAGAGGGGGTATTTTATTTATATTTAGGAAAAAAAGTAATTTTTCTTTCTAAAAAGAAGGAAATTCAAAAGCTATAGCGTATTTATAAAGTAATTAATTTAATATTTAATTAATTACTTTATAAATAGATGCTTTTAATAAAAATAATGCAATTATACATCTTATAAGGAATACAAT
>Ga0316602_10000779_pt1 | contig 12496 bp, 10 predicted proteins | sample OWC_soil_day10_C_FD_203103 | JGI IMG/M metagenome (GOLD analysis project Ga0316602, IMG submission 203103) | Wetland soil microbial communities from Old Woman Creek delta, Ohio, United States - OWC_soil_day10_CT | ecosystem: Environmental > Terrestrial > Soil > Wetlands | place: USA: Ohio... | reverse complement strand
AAATTATAATACAAACTACTTAACTTGTTTCTCATATCTGTTATTTAATATATTGATATGATACATTTCTGACAACGCAAAGTCAATGTAGATATATTCTAAAAATACCCCAACAATTTCTGGTTGCCATGTAACATATCTACACTCTATTTTACGTTTGTCACATCTAGTATCATTTGTCTCATGACACAGATCAATTGAGTTAACTCCAGATTATTTTTCCTGTTTCCTCAGTATCATAACTGCCAAGAATCTGCAGATCCATTTTAAATTCATCTGAGGCCAATATCTCCATCATTTTCTTGTAAGGCTGTTTATCGGCATCGGACAGTCGCATGATAAGATCATAACATTCTGTCTGAAGCGGAATAAAATCCACTCCCGTCACATTCATCAGTCCCGTTTCGCTTCCCAGCCCAACATCAGCCTCTCCATGAGAAATTAGGCTTGCCACCGCAAGATGTGATTTGCATTCATGATGATAGCCTTCAATGTAGTCACCCATCATTCCCATAAGACGCAGTTTCTCATCCAGCAAAACTCTGGTGCCGCTTCCTTTTTCACGATTCACAATGGTAATATCAGCTCTTTTCAGATCTGCCCAGTCAAAAAGCCTTTTGGGATTCCCCTTCTGAACATAAAATCCCTGTCTGCGCTTTCCTATCCTGATAATAAGGGCAGGGATACCAGGCATCATTTTTTTAACATAGGAAACGTTGTATTCATCAAGTTCGCCATCCCATAAGTGAGCCGTAGCCACATTCACCCGTCCCTGGTACAGAGCAAAGATGCCATTATAGCTGGTAAGATAGGATCGGTATAACTGCAAAGAATCGGAATAAGCGCTAAGATGGTTGATTAATAAATCCAGCGCAATATCCAGTCCGCACATAATAAATTCATTTCCCCTGATATTCTCGTCAATCACCTGGCAGGAGTTTTGCTTCTTCCCAATTTTAGAAACAGGCGGACTATATATCATTTTCCGGCCAGCAGAGGAAGCCTGATTTACTGTTCCATTTAAATAAGCGTTTACTTCATCTTTTGAAATCCTTACCTGCTTCCCAACCTTTGATGAATTTAGTTCACCCCGTTTTATCAATTCGTAAACGGTGTTTCTTGATATTTTCAAAATTTCTGCAACTTCCTGAGCACTTAACAGATCATTTTCCATACGTCAGCCCTCCACTACTGCATTATTTACTTTCGGATATTATGGTAAGATAGCGTGTCCTATATAAATTGCCGTATTGTTATTTCTCATCAGCTGACCTCATTATATGGGTGTTCCGATATAGTGTCAAGTTATGCAAGATTGGAGTTATCAAAAGAACCAGACTTTCACTCGTTAGAACATAATAGCATCAAGCCTGCAAATGGAAAAGCTGAATTTTTTATTCCTTATATGTTCTTATGCACAATTTCTTTTAAAACGGGTAAAACATCCTCTTCATACCACGGATTTTGCTTGAGCCACCCCAGGTTTAAAGGAGAAGGGTGTACCAATGGAAAATATTCAGGTAGATATTTTTGCCATCTAAAACCTCCTGAAATTTATTTAATTTCATAGTTTAATGGCATTGTCCAGATATCCATTCTAAGACCTCCGTTAAATCCGACTTTTATACCTCTCAAATTCATTGTTTCTATATCCTTTATAAACATAACAATTATATATCAGTTCACGTTTCAATGCAAACTGCTTAGTCTAGCTATGATAAAAGCATTTAATACATTATTTCGTAAAAAAGACCGGTCATTCTCTGATATCCTGAGAATAAACGGTCTCGTAACTAAATTTAAAACATAGATACAAATTTTTACAAAGTAGTACAATTTAAAGTATATATATGGTGAAGATATTCACTACCTTGAAAGTGCTCAATTTTCTTTTTACCTGAAAATTCAAAACCAAGCCTTTCAGCAATTGCAACTGACTTCATATTTTCAGGGTAGATACATGCGTTTATCTCCTTAATTTTCATGTTGCTTTTGGCGAATATAATAATAGCATTCAAAGCCTCTTGCATGTAACCATTTCCCCAATATTCTTCTTTAAGGTCATAACCCACATCACAAACATTCTTGTTAATATCCCAACAATGAAAGCCACATGTTCCCATTTTTACTTTGTCTGTTTTTCTGATTAAAACCCAACGATGGTGAGTTCTCGGTTCTGTTTGCAAAAACATGTTAATTATTTTATCAGCGTCTTCAATGGTACTTAATGGCTCTGCATCGAATAAGTATCTGTTAACAACCCTATCGGAAAACTGACTAAAAACAAAATCTCTATCTTCACCCGATATGTTTTTTAGCAGCAATCTGTCCGTATTTAAGTCAGAAAAAAACATAAGAACCTCCATTTAAATATTTTATGCATTCATAATACCTACTCTATATTATAACACAAATAATATAACTGTCTATTTATTCTATCTTTCAGCGGTACCCCTCCGGATTACCAATCTGCCAACGCAGAGAATCCTTACACATTTCATCGATTCCCCGCTCCGCTTCCCAGCCAAGTTCTTCTTTCGCAAGGGAAACATCCGCAAAGCATGCTCCGATATCCCCAGAACGGCGCGGTTTGATTGAATAAGGGATGGGTTTTCCCCATGCCTTTGAAAATGCTTCTATCATCTGAAGTACACTGAATCCACGTCCGGTTCCAAGATTATAAATTCTGACCTTGGAATCATTTGAAGAAAATTTTTCAAGAGCCTTAACATGACCCAGAGCCAGATCCACCACATGGATATAATCCCTGATCCCCGTGCCGTCTGGTGTGTTGTAATCATCGCCAAAAACGCTGACCTCTCTAAGTTTTCCTACTGCAGTCTGAGTGATGTAGGGAGCCAGGTTATTGGGAATTCCCGTTGGATCTTCACCGATCAGTCCGCTTTCATGAGCCCCAACTGGATTAAAATAGCGAAGGATGATGACACTCCACTCTGGATCCGCAGTATGAAAATCCGTAAGAATTTGTTCCAGCATTCCCTTGGTCTGTCCATAGGGGTTGGTGATGCTCCCTTTTGGACACTCCTCCGTAATGGGAACAAAGGACGGATCCCCATACACCGTGGCAGAAGAACTAAAAATGATCTTTTTAATCCCATGAGCTCTCATGATCTCACACAAGATAAGAGTTCCGGTAATATTGTTATGATAATATTCCAGGGGTTTTAAGACCGATTCTCCCACTGCCTTTAAGCCTGCAAAATGGATCACTGCTTCAATTGCTTCCCGATTAAATATCTCTTCCAGCGCGTCTCTGTCCAGAAGATCTGCCTTATAAAAAGTAACCTGCCTGCCGGTAATTGCTTCCACTCTCTTTAATGACACGCTAGAAGAGTTTGACAAATTGTCCACCACAACCACATCATATCCCCGCTCTAAAAGCTCCACGCAGGTATGGCTGCCGATATATCCGGCACCCCCTGTCACCAGTATCTTCATCCGTTATCCCCTTTCTTTCCCTATTAATATTTATTTATAATTTCTTCCATCTCCACCCACTTCTTCTCCATATCCGCTACCAGAGCAAACTGGGTTCTGGCCCTGTCTAAATTGTGGTTATCCCTGCTGGTGTGGAAATAGATATCTCCCTGAAGGAAATCTGTTAAAAAACGCATACCGCATTCATAAGTCATTAATTTGGCACCCATAGGCAGCATTGTTCTTTCCTCTGCCGTCAATACCTCTTTGCAGCCTTCCAAATATCCTTTGGTATAGATTTCAAACAATTCCAGGGATAAGGATGCCCTGCTGGAATCTGGATCATCTTCTTCGGCCGTATTGGCTCCGAACCGGATGGCATCACCAAAATCAAAGATAGAGAGCCCCGGCATAATGGTGTCTAAGTCAATGACACACAAGGCTTCACCAGTCTGGTCATCGATCATAATATTGTTAAGCTTGGTGTCATTGTGGGTTACACGGAGCGGCAGACGACCTTCCCGAAGCAGTTTCATTGCAGTATCTGCCTCGCTCTCCCTGTCCAGCACAAAACTTATCTCTTCCCTGACCAGGTGTGCCCGGTTGCAGACATCCGCTTTGACCGCTTCTTTAAAAGCTTGCAGGCGAACCGGCGTATTGTGGAAATTTATGATGGTTTCCGTCAGCCCTCCGGCGGGGTATTCTCCCAGTCTGCACAGGAAACGACCGAAGGCTTTGCCGCTCTGGTAAAAGTCTTCCGGATTTCTCACCTTATCATAGGTGGTAGCCCCCTCAATAAAAAGGTACCCTCTCCAATAGTTTCCGTCGCTGTCCTGACAGTAATCCTTTCCATCCCGCGCCTTTACAATATTTAACGTCTCCCGATCCGGATCACCTGCCTGGGCAATAATCGTTTCACGCAGAAATGAAGTGACACCTGAGATGTTTTTCATAAGAGACACAGGATCCTTAAATACCTTATGATTGATTCTCTGGATGATGTAAGGTTTTACGTCTCCCCTGTCCATGCAGACCAGACGAAATGTATCGTTAATATGACCATTTCCATAGCGCTCACATGAAATCATTTCTCCTTCGAAGGCCAGCAAACCGATGGCCTCACCTATTTTTTTACATTGTGCGTCTCCCATTACTGTTCCTCCCACAGTCTTTCCGGATAAATACCGGTTTTCTTTAGTTCCCTGATTGCATTCACCACTGTTTCCTTATCTTCTTTGTAAGTGACGCCATACCAACGGTCCACGCTTTTCAAAACGGTAACCTCCGCCTTATATTCCTTTAACAGTTCATCCACCACAAAAGGAAGGAAATATTCACATTTTAACGGATTTCCCGGAAGTTCCTTATCCAGAAAAACGGCAAACCTCTCATCAAGCTCTTTTATTATACTTTTCGTAAAGCCCCACATATTCATGGAAACAACGGTGTCCTCTCCCAACTCTGTCCAGGTCTTGCCGTCATCCTCTGTAAATTTAGCCTTATCCCCCTGCTTTTCAATTCTGGTGCGTTCATGGATATCTGCAAGCTTTCCATCTTCACTGATGGTGCACACGCCTCTTGCCACATGACCGTTTTCCGTCAAGGTATTGTATAAGCGGTAGCCCACCATGGTGTACTGATACTTCTCGCTGTCGGAAATTTCCGATAACTGATTGTATATAGACACAAAAGCGCTTTTTCCATAATAATCATCCGCATTGATCACGGCAAAAGGTCCGTCGATCACATCCTGGCAGCATAAAATAGCATGACCGGTTCCCCATGGCTTCACCCGTCCCTCCGGCACCTGATATCCGGCCGGCAGACGGTGAAGCTCCTGGTATACATATTCCACATTTACGTGAGTCGCAATCCGGTCTCCTATATTTTCCCGGAATTCTTTTTCAATAGCCTTTTTAATGATAAAAACAACCGTTTCAAATCCAGCCTGAACCGCGTCAAAAATAGAATAATCAATAATCTTGTTCCCATAAGCATCAATAGAGTCTATCTGTTTTAATCCTCCATAACGGCTGCCCATTCCTGCAGCCATAATCACCAGAACCGGTTTTCCATTCATTGCTGTACCTCCTGAAATTTACTATCCTCAGTATAATGAATATGCTTAAAAAAATATTTGCACTATCTATTATTTTATTTGTACGATCGTACTCTTCTTTCATTTTTACAGGAGAATGTGGTATACTAATTATAAGAACAAACATCAACAGAAAGGATCACCCATGGCCTATAAAAGCACGTCTCTCCGTCCCTCAGCTGTGATTAAAAAAGTTATAACTGTTCACTATTTTGAATACATGAGCAATTTCACTTTTCCCGGTGAAAGCCATGACTTCTGGGAATTTGTCTGCGTTGACAAGGGAGTTATTGACGTGATGGCAGACGGGAAACGGATCCCTTTAAAGAGGGGAAACATCATCTTCCACTGTCCAGGGGAATTCCATAATATACTGACCAATGGGACGATTGCCCCCAACCTGGTTGTAGTGGGATTTGAATGCAATTCTCCCTGCATGAAAGCATTTAAAGGAAAAGTTTTGTCCGTTCAGGAAACGGAAGCAGCTCTTCTTGCCCAGATTATCATAGAAGCCCGGAACGCATTTACCGGAAGACTTGACGATCCCTACCAGGAAGAACTGGTCAGGCAGCCCGTCGCTTCCTTTGGCGCGGAACAGCTGATCGGCAATTATCTGGAAGAGCTGATTATCCACCTCTACCGTAAATACAGTTCCAATCCGGAGCAGATTCTTACAGATAGCCCGGCAGAGAGTCGAATCCATGGAGATATCCATAACCGGATCGTGCGATACATGGAAGAACATTTAAGAGAGCATCTCACCATTGAATCCATCTGCCGTGACAATTTGATCGGGCGGTCCCAGCTTCAGAAAATATTCCGGGAAGCCCACGGCTGTGGCGTCATCGATTTTTTCTTAAACAAGAAAACGGAAGCTGCCAAACAATTAATCCGCAACAACCAGATGAACTTCACAGAAATTTCAGACTGCCTGGGGTATAGCTCCATCCACTACTTTACCAGGCAGTTTAAAAAACTCACTGGAATGACGCCTACAGAATACGCCTCCTCCATACGTTCCCTCTCTGAAAAGACATAGAAGCTTATTTTTGTTCATTGATTCATTATATCGTCCATATACATGCTGGAGTGAAAACAATTATAATTAATATGAATTACAATAATCTTTAACTGCTTATTTAAACGGAGGAACTCCATGCAAAATTTACCGATACAAGATAATCCTTTACAGACCCGCCAAGATTTAGTGAAAGCATTAGAAACAATTGTTGATCCTCTAATCCCCTATTATTCAGACAAGAACACGCAACTGATTTTAGGTAATACTGGTACGTGGGCCGTAAGCAAAACTGCCAATATGGAAGCACTGGCCAGGCCTCTCTGGGGGCTGGTTCCTGCTGCAGCAGGAGGTTTTGCAGATGATATCTGGCTTATTTACCACGATGCGATCCGTTATGGAACCAATCCTTCCTCCCCGGAATATTGGGGCGATATTGAGGATTATGATCAAAAAACAGTAGAAACTGCTGTATTAGGACTTGCCCTTTGTATGGCACCTGAGCAATTTTTTTATCCGCTCTCAAAAGAAGAGCGGACTCACTTCGCAGACTGGCTTTATCAGGTAAACTATCATAAAGTTCCGGAGAACAACTGGAGATTTTTTATCGTTCTTGTTAATCTTGGTTTGAAAAATGTTGGAATGCCTTATAACAGTGAACGCATAAAACAGGAATTAGAGGCTCTGGATACTTATTATCTTGGGGAAGGCTGGTATTCTGATGGTGCAACCGAACAAAGAGATTATTATATTGCTTTTGCCATGCACTATTACGCCTTAATTTACGCACATTTGATGAAAGAGGAAGATCCTGTTCGAAGCAAGCTTTACATAGAACGCGCTAAGATATTTGCACAGGATTTCATCTATTGGTTTTCGGAAGATGGTGACTGTGTTCCTTATGGAAGAAGTCTGACTTATCGCTTTGCACAATGCGCTTTTTGGGGTGCACTGGCCCTTAATGATGTGGAGGTTTTTTCCTATGGGGTTATGAAAGGAATTGTTCTAAGACACCTTAGAAACTGGTTTCAGAAACCTATATTTAGTCGTGACGGTATACTAAGCATTGGGTATTGCTATGAGAATCTGGTTATGTCTGAATCGTATAATGCTCCTGGATCACCTGCCTGGTCACTAAAGGCCTTCCTTCCTCTTGCTTTATCAGAAAACCATCCCTTCTGGCAGGCAAAAGAAGAACCTCTGCCCTCCTTATCCTATAAAAGGGTAATGCCTCACCCTTATATGGTATTTGTAAGAAAACCACATCATGTAGCAGCCTTCACCGCCGGACAATATGCTGGCTTTGAGCCTGCTCACATGGCAGCAAAATATGAAAAATTTGCCTACTCCAATGTATTTGGATTCAGCATACCAAGGGGCGATTATGACCTTGCGCAAAATGCTCCTGACAGCATGTTAGCGTTAAGTGAACAGGATAGTTATTACCGCGTCAGAAGAGATTGTGAATTATTGGAACTAAATGAAAATATGATCCGTTCTCGTTGGAAACCATGGCCGGACGTAACTGTCACAACTACTGTTTTCCCAGGATTACCCTGGCATTATCGTATTCATGATATTGAAACTGAACGTCCTCTTTTTGCAGCCGACTGTGGATTTTCCATTCCAAGAGCTGCTGACAGGAAGGGAGATTTTATTCCTTCAGAAGCTCAAAAGGCTGAAAATGGCTATCTGATCTTTGAGTGTCCTTATCAAGACGAGAATGAAAAAACCTGCTACCAGTATATCAGTGGAATATACGATTTAAGCGGGGAAGGAAAAGCACATTTTATCCCGGCAGATAGCAACAGCAATCTGATCCATCCAAGAACCTACATACCCATGATTCAGTCACAGCTGAAACCTGGTAAACATCGACTTATTTCTGCCGTCTATGCTGGAACAAAAGAAGCATTGCCTACTCATATCCCAATGACTGCAGAGATGTTGCTGGAACTTTTGGAAAATAAAAAATAATTAGAAAACGCCCCTGGTCTCAATCTTAAAAGACCAGGAGCGTTTAACCATGAAAGAATCACTCATCAATGGTTTTATTCTGCTTTTTATTCAGAATCTTGTATTGTCCCGGAGTTAAACCTGTCTGTTTCTTAAAAAAACGAATAAAGGCATTACAATAAAGATATCCCACCAGTTTAGAAATCTGATTAACGCTTAAATCAGTTTCATCTAACAGCTTTTTGGAGGCTTCAATCCGAATGCTATTAATTGCATATAATAGAGAGTTTCCAGTTTCACTTTTGTAGATCTTTGATAAATATGCAGGAGTCAGATGAAAGGTTTCTCCAAGCATCGATACATTAAGATCCGGGTTAAAATAATTTTCTCTGATATATTGATTGATATCCTCTTCTATAAAATATTTCTGCATCTCTTGTTGTGGCAAATTCAATTCGCATGCACAAGAGCAAAAGACTAATTCTCCAAAACAATTTGGTATATGAAAATTGATCATCCCAGTGGGTGAGCATGCCAGATATTCAACATCATCTCTCAAGCTGTTATTGATCCTATATGCGTTAAACAGCCATATATCTCCTATCTCAGGCGGAATGCTTGATGCTGTAATAAATTCAGTAAATGGGATTGCGAACTCCACCATAAATTCCTTCTCTTCCTGATCCTGAATAACAGCTGAAATAATATTATTATTGACTCTGGCATATTGTGAAATGGTACCAGCCAGATCATTATGTATATAATAATGAAGTACTGCATTTAACGGATTTACCTCAATTTCCATATAGGTTCTTCGATCACTATTATCATCAATGAATACTTCTACTACATCCTCTTCATACAGTTTTTCATTGAAACCACTCATAGTTGCATTAATCTGTTCATACTTGCAATAAAAACCAACGTACAAAAAGGTATCATCCCACAAGAACTTAGCTATTGTCTGGTTATGATTTTCTACTCCTGTTACTGTATCCACTAGCAGAATACCTTCTGCAGCCTCCCATTGAACTTTTCTTAAGTTACCATTGATAATAAGTTTATCGCTTATTTTCCTGCATTTATATCTCATAATGATTTCCCTTTCTAAAAATTCATATTGCGCGATAAAGTAAAAAGCGGGGTGCTATAAAACTAACTTACGTTAATTTTGCAACACCCCTTATTCTTAATTATCCTCTAGCGATTCCACAAAAACGGATCTTCTGTCCTGCTTAAATACGCTTTAAGCCTTTCCCTGTATCTAAGAATTTGACTTTTCTGACAATCCGGCTTTACTAATACCGGATTAATTTGATAAGGATCCATTTGATTATCATAAAGATATTCCCTCTGTTCCTCGCCTGGCGTATAACCATTAGATATGACATAAGTGTAACGCTTATCCTTTATGCCGCGCCAGCCATATGATTTATGACTAAGCCCTTTAGAGGAAAATTTCTTTACCATCTCCGCTCCTCCCGGATAAGAGCATATTAACATATCCTCAGGCTCATTCTCATCCGTTCCAAACATTCCTTTCACATGACTATATCCTTCGCATGTCTCTGGAACGGGAATTTCCAAAAGTTCCAGAATCGTGGGCATGTGATCAGGGCTGGCAAAAATCCCATCTTTTTCAACCGTCTGGATTCGTCCCTTCTGACGAATCATAAGCGGTATATGAATGGACTCCTCATACCAGATATTTTTACTCATCAATCCGTGTGAACCAAGCATCTCTCCATGATCCGAAGACAAGATGACAAGGGTATTTTCCTCCATGCCATGATCTTTTAGATATTTTAGGATTCTTCCAAACTGCTGATCAATCCCATATATTGCAGCATAATACTGCCTTGTCTGAGTTTCCAGGAGTCCTCCCTTTTCTCTCATCTCTTCCGGAACATTTTCACGATAGCAGACCTTAAGATCCTTAAACCTTTCGTAATACTTATCCGGCACCAGCTCATAGGGAAGATGAGGCGGATTATAGGATAGATACAGCGCAAATGGCTGTTCACCCTCTCTCCTTGCTTCCATGTATTCAAGAGCCTTGTCTGTCTCAAATTCTGCTGACCATTTTCCTGGCTTTATCTGGTTTTCACCGTCTTGCCAATAATGTGGATTCATGTGATCATCCCAGGCTCCGTAAGACAGCCAGTAATCAAATCCATGTCTTCTTTCCCCTGGCGGTGTATAGGCATCCCAGTCCCTTGCACCTGATATTGGGTTGGTAACAAAGTTTAGCTCCGATGCATCCAAATGCCATTTACCAATGTAGCCCGTCCGGTAACCTTCATTCTTCAGCACATCTCCAATGCAGAGCTCCTGAGGTCTCAACATGACCGTTTCTTCCAGCCCAATCTTGCAATTGGTCCACATTCCCAGGCGGAAAGGGTATTTTCCTGTCATAAGAGACGCTCTGTGAGGAGAGCATAAGGGATACGTACTGTAAGCATTGGTAAACCTCATGCTCTCCCGGGCAAAAGAGTCAATGTTTGGTGTTATCACCTGATCCATGTTCATAAATCCCGTCGCGTGCGCCCGCCACTGGTCAGCAAACACATACAGCAGATTAGTCTTCATTCTTTTTTCTCCTTCACCAGCACTTACCAGTACAGCTTCCAGTCTTTGGAGAGTCTTGTCAGTGCCTCCATATAAAAATAGTCTCCCCATGTATTGCATTCATCTACACCACGGTCTGTACAGGTATTTTCTTTGGAATTCCTTGCATAGGTGCCATGAAGCAGCAATCCATTGGATTTTTTGTAATCCCTGTTAGCACAAAGGTCTGTCAGCGCCTTAAGCATCCGGTCAGCTGCAGTCAGATATACCTGTGCCTTCTCTTTTTCTAAGTATTTCGTCATTTCCAGAATCCCACAGACAGCAATGGCCGAGGCAGAGGAATCTTTCGGTTCCTCACTGCCTGTGTCAAAGTCAAAATCCCAGTAAGGAACCAGATCATCAGGCAGATGTTCAATAAAATAATCAGTAACGCTGCAAAATAAGTCCATGTACTCCGGATTCTTCAAATAACGGTAGCTTAAGGCAATTCCATAAATCCCCCAGGCCTGGCCTCTGGCCCATGCAGAACCATTGCGGTTCCCCTGATGGGTTACTCCATAGGTGGGTTCCCCTGTTTCCACATCAAAAAAATGGGTATGGTAGGTAGAATGGTCCGGGCGCAAAATGCATTTCATGGCAGTCTTTATATGGTTCTCCGCCTTATCTTCATAGGAAGGATCTCCCGTCACTTCGGTTGCCCAGTAAAGTAAGGGAAGATTTAACAGACAGTCAATGATCAGCCGGTATTCCTTTGGTTCACCCGGATTACCCCAGGCCTGAAGGAACTTCCCTCTTTCCCTGTATCGTTCCGCCAGATGATCCGCGGCCAATAAAGCAGCCTTTTTTGCATGCTCGTTGCCGGTCAGCTTATAGGCTGCCACACAGGATAAACTATATAGAAATCCCATATCGTGATGGTTCACGTCAATGTTATTTTCAATTCTGTTCAGAAAGCTTTCTACCTGTACTTGGGCGGCTTTTTGAAATGCTTCATCACCGGTGTGCTCGTAAGCCAGCCAGATCACTCCTGTCCAGAACCCTGTTGTCCATTCCACATTTTCTGTTGCCTCATAAAATCCGTTAATGCTGTTGGAAGACTGGAATTTATCCGTAAATTCTATAAGGTTCTCTTTCACGATCTTCACGGCATCATTAAGAGCCTGCTGAACCATTTCCTCTTCCATTCCAGGATAGGTTATTATTTGTTCCAATGTCTGTGCCATATGCCTCTCCTTTCCTATTCACTGTCCATCTTTTTGGACATAAAGGGATACCCGCAGGGTGTTTCCTATTCACTGTCCATCTTTTTGGACATAAAGGGATACCCGCAGGGTATTTCCGCTTTCTATCCTTTGATTCCGCTGGCTGCAACGCCCTCTACAAAGAACTTCTGACAGCTTAAAAATACAATGATAACC
>Ga0316602_10000775_pt1 | contig 12592 bp, 9 predicted proteins | sample OWC_soil_day10_C_FD_203103 | JGI IMG/M metagenome (GOLD analysis project Ga0316602, IMG submission 203103) | Wetland soil microbial communities from Old Woman Creek delta, Ohio, United States - OWC_soil_day10_CT | ecosystem: Environmental > Terrestrial > Soil > Wetlands | place: USA: Ohio... | reverse complement strand
TTCGGCCTGGTCAACGACCTCCATGAAGCCATCGTCGCGGGTCGGGGCCGGGACTTCCAGTCCACGGCCCTCAAGACCCTCGCCGAGTACTGCGCGACCCACTTCTCCACCGAAGAGAGGATGATGGACACCCTGGGATACCCGGAGAGCGCTCAACACAAGCAGCTTCACCGTGAACTCATGGGCCAGGCCAAGGAGATCATGGAGGGGTATGCCTCAGGTAAGACCCAGCTCCCCCTCAAACTGGGGCATTTCCTGAATAATTGGTTGACCCATCATATCGGGGATATTGATAAAACGTTTATTAAATGGTCAAAAGAACAACCCTCTAGCGCTTCCCGCTGAAGTCACCGGCTTTCACCAGCACCAGCTTGGCGGGATCCAGATACCTCCTCAGGGCGGAGCGGACCTGCTCGGGAGTGAGGGCCCTGACCTTGGCTTCCAAACTTTCGTTGTAGGCCAGGGTGCGCCCTGCCTCCAGGTGGTTGGCGAGCCTGGCGCAGAGCTCCCGGTCCTGGGCCCGGCTCACCTGCTGGGACTGGAGCCAGCCCTTGCGGGCGGCATCCAGCTCCTCCTGGGTGAACCCGTCCTTGAGAACCTTGGCCAGCTCCTCTTGGAAGGCGGCCTCCAGCCTGGTCGCATTCTGGGGGGAATAGATGGCGTAGGCGATCCAGGCTCCCGCCGAGTCCTGGGCCTGGGCCTGGAGCATGCTTCCGACCCCGTAGCTCAGGCCTTCTTTCTGGCGGATGCGGGTGGCCAGGCGGGAGTTGAGGAAGCCCCCGCCCAGCATGAAGTTGCCCATCAACAGGGCTGGGAAGTCCGGATCATTGTCCCGCAGAGCCAGGGTCTGGCCCGCCATGAAGAAGGCGTTGGCCTTGTCCGGGGTTTCCAGGCTCAGGTGGCTCCCCTGGGTGGGCTTGTGAAGCCGGGGCATGCGCTCGTATGGCCTTAGGCTCTGCCAATGTCCGAAGTATTTGGTTACAAGCAGCTGAGTGGCCTTGGGGTCCAGGTCGCCCACCAGGGAAATCTCCCCGGCCGAGGCGCCGTAGAAATCGTGATGGAAGGCCTTGAGATCCTCGAGACGGAGTTGCCGGAGTTCCGTCAGTTGCTCCTCGAGGCTGGGTACGTAGCGGGGGTGGCCCTTGGGATAGGGGCTCAGAGCGCGCTGGAAGGCCAGCTGCCCCACGGCCCGGGGTTCGGAGCGCTGCTGCTCGATGGCGCTCAGGGCCTCCTGGCGCAGGGCCTCGAACTCAGAGGCCGGGAAGGTGGGGCTCCGGAGGACTTCCACCGCCAGCTTCAGGACCTCGGGGAGCTTTTCCCGGGTCGTCTCGCCGGAGAAGGTGACCCCTTCGGCATCACCGCTCACCTGCACCTGGGCCTTGAGCTGATCAAAGCGATCGGCGATCTGGGTGCGGTTCAGGCGGGAGCAGCCCCGCATCAGCATCTCGGCGACCTGATCTCCAGCCGCATCCCGGCCCCTCAGGCTCTTTTCACTGCCCAGGTGCAGGGTCAGATGGAAGTTCACGGAGGCACCCCGGGACTTCTTGGGCACCAGGATGGCCTTGAGCCCCGCCGGGGTACTGAAGCGGATGGCGCGGGCCTCGATGGCGGCGGGGGCGGTATCAAAGGCTTCGCCCTGGCTGACCTGGGCCTGACCCTTGTAGTCCTTGACCATGGCCTCCACGTCCTTGAGAGCGGGAATCTCGGCGCGATCCGCCAGGTCCGTCGGGATGAAAAGCCCCAGGGTGCGGTTGGAGGGCTTGAGGTAGGTCCGGGCCACCCGGGCCACATCCTCCGGCTTCACGGTCTTGACCCTGTCGCGGTCCAGGAAGAAGAGGCGCCAGTCCCCCATGCCCATGTACTCGCTGAGGCTCAGGCCGATGCGTTCGGCGTCATTGAGGGCAAGGTCGACGCCCTTCAGAAGCTGCTGCTTGGCCCGTTCAACCTCTTCGAGGGTGTAGGTGTGGGAGGCTGGGGTTTCGGCAGCCTTCAGGAGTGCGTCTTTGGCTTCATCCAGGGAGGCCTCCGGCCGCAGCTGGGCGCCCAGCACGAGGAAGGAGGGTTCCCGGAGCTGGAGGGGGTCGGCGAAGACCATGGTGGCCTTCTTGCCCTCCACCAGGGCCTTGTGGAGACGGCCTGTGGGGGTGTCCCCCAGGATCTGGGCCAGAACAGCGATGGGGGCGAAGTCCGGGTCGGAACCGGCGGGCAGGCGGTAGCCAGCCATGGCCACCTGGGTATCCCCTTTGCGCCGCACGATGACCTGGCGCTCACCGTCCTGGGTGGGTTCCAGGGTGTAGGTCTTGGGGAGCACCCGGGAGGGGCGGGGGATGACCCCAAAGCGCTGCTGGATGAGCTCCAGGGTCCGGGCCTCGTCGAAGCTCCCCGCCACCAGGAGTACCGCGTTGTCCGGCTGGTAGTAGGTCTTGAAGAAGGCTGAGAGATGATGGATGTCGACGTTCTCGATGTCGCTCCGGGCGCCGATGGGAAGCTTGCCGTAGTTGTGCCAATCGAAGGCGGCCCCCAGGAGGCGCTTGTAGAGGACCTGGAGAGGCTGGTTTTCCCCCATCTCGAATTCGTTCCGCACCACCGTCATTTCGGTCTTGAGCAGCTCCGCAGCCTTCTCTGGATCGATGCCGATGTAGCTGTTGACCATGCGATCGGCTTCCAGGTCCAGGGCCCACTTGAGATTCTCTTCGGAGGCCTGGAAGGTCTCGAAGTAGTTAGTGCGGTCCCAGGCCGTCGTGCCATTGGGCCGGGTGCCATGCTCCGTCAGTTCTTTGGGGATGTCGGGGTGGCGCGGGGTGCCCTTGAAGAGCATGTGCTCCAGGAGATGGGCCATGCCCGTTTCTCCATAGTTCTCATTCCGGCTCCCCACCAGATAGGTGATGTTCACGGTAATGGTGGGCTTGCCAGGATCGGGGAAGAGCAGGACCCGCAGGCCATTGGCCAGCCGGTATTCGGTGATGCCTTCGACGGATGTGATCTTCAGGGGGGCGGCGAGGGTGGCCTCCGGTGGCGGAGCCACCGGCGGGGCAGCCCCCAGGGCGATCTCGGAGGCGAGGGTGAAGGCCAGGGCAGTGGCAATGCGGCTCATGGAGGTTCCTTTTCACAAACGCAGGAGACGAGCCAGGTCCTGTTCCCAGGCATCCTGGAGGTCCTTCAGCCTCATTCCCTTGCCCTTGTCCGGGGCCGCCTGGAGGAGGCCCTGGGCGCTGGGATGGGGGAGGCAGAAGAGTTCAAAGGCAGGGGCTTCCCGGACCTGGGTGAGGATCCACTGAGCCCGCTTGCCCAGGGTGATGACCCGCAGCCAGCCTTCGCAGCGATGGGCCGCTTCGCCAATCTCCGCATGGATGCGCGCCAGATTCCCAGGGTTTTTCAACTCGGCGTTGGAGGGCGCTCGGAACTTCTGTCCATCCGAAGTGGGGCACTGGGGAAAGGCGTTGCTGAGAGCGGCGCCCTTCAAGCTGGGCTTGAGGCCCAGTTCTCTGAAGCGGGCGCCATCCCATGCCTGGAAGGCTTCGGGGGGGATATCGGCCAGGGCATTCTGTTCCAAGGCCCGGTAGACCTGCACCCCCGCGCGGTCCCCCCAGAAGGGGATACCGCTCTGGTCTGCACCCTTAGGCCCTGGCGCCTCGCCGTAGAGGATCAGGCGGACAGGGCCTTCCTCTGGGAAGAGGGCGGGAACGGAAGTCTGCCGAATGCGTGCCATGGGATCAGTGTGTCAGGGCTCGACCCTCAGGTGGAAAGATCGCGTCGCTGCTCGGAGATTCGGATGCTTCCCCGGAGCTATGAACAGCGGGCGAGTTAAATAAATATTTACTATATTAATAATTCAAATTTTTGAGAGGCAGGCGATATTTAGCAGCCTTTTGTCGCAGGAGTTTCGTATTTCAGTCAATAGGGGGAGGCTTACAGTATGTAAATATTTAATCAAAATCACTGCTGATCCCGGGCCGAGGTCTCGAACACACCTCCGTGCTGCCTTCCCCCCTCTTGGCATCCGAAAAAAAAAGCCTATCTTTTCCTATGTTTCAAGGAGATGTGCCATGGGGAACCGATCCCCAGAAGACTCGAAGTCCGGTTGGCTCCATCGTCTTGAGGAAAGCCGAAAAGAGCGGACCCGGGAGGCGGAGGAGTTTCCCCGCCTTTCCCGGGAGGATCTTGAGCATCCCGAGCGCTACCATCAGCGCTTGCAGGAGTGGATCAAGCAACAGAGTCGCCAGGGGCACCGCTGATCAAAGGTATTCGATCGGGTAGCCGCCCTTGGTGATGATCTGGGTGGCGATGCGATCCGAGAGCTTGGAACCGGATTCCGGGGCGTAGCTGTCGAAGGCCTTCAGGTCGTTCATGGCCTGGTCCAGGGCCTCGCCTTCCAGCACCTCGCCCACCAGGAGCCTGGCGTTGGTGAGGATCCGGGGAGCGGTCTCGTTCACGAAGAGCTTGGCGAGATCCAGGGCAAGTTCGGCCCAACGGTGGGAGGCTGCGGCCATCTTCTCGGCACGCACCACGGCGGACTCCATGGCGTAGATCTCGGTGGCCATCTCGGCGGCCCTGGCAGCGCCCTCCTGGTTTTCAATGAGCTTCTGGCCGCAGACCTCCAGGGCGGTGGCTACGGAGTAATGGAGCTGGCGCTTGGCCAGTTCAACCGCCAGCTTGGCCTTCGCCAGGGGACCGCTGCCGAGCTGGGGCAGGTCCGCCGTATCCTTGCGCAGGGGCAGGGAGGCATTGCTGGACTTCTTGAAGATCTGGCTCGCGATGATCATGCGGTTGATCTCGTTGGTGCCTTCAAAGAGCCGGTTGATGCGGTTGTCGCGGTAGAGCTTCTCGGGGGGGTATTCGGCGGAGAATCCGTAGCCACCGAAACACTGCACGGACTCGTCAGCGATCTGGCCCAGGGCCTCGCTGTCCCAGATCTTCATCATGGAGGCTTCCATCTGGAACTCGTCCATCATCTCGAGCTTGGCCTTGGCCGCATCGGGCTGGTCCCAGTGGATGGAATGCATGCCCTCGTTGATGTAGCCGATGGTGCGGAAGTTCATGCTTTCGGCCACGAAGATGCGGGTAGTGATCATGGCCAGGTACTTGCGGATCAGGCCGAAGTGGTTGATGGTCTTGCCGAACTGGGCCCGCTCACCGGTGTAGCGGAGGGTGAACTTCAGGGCCTCCTTGGCGATGCCGTTGCAACCAGCGCCCAGCTTGAAGCGGCCGATGGCCAGGATGCCGAAGGCGATGCGGTGGCCCCGGCCGATCTCACCGAGGAGACGGTCCTTGGGGATGCGGCAGTTGTCAAAGTTCATGGCCCGGGTGGAGGAGCCCTTGATGCCGAGCTTGTGCTCCTCGGCTTCGACGGCGAAGCCGGGATCCCCCTTCTCGACGATGAAGGCGCTGAACTTGCGGCCGTCGACCTTGGCGAAGACCACGAAGACATCGGCAAACCCGGCGTTGGTGATCCACATCTTGGAGCCGTTGAGCACCCAGTGGTCACCGTCCAGCTTGGCAACGGTCTTGGAGTTCATGGCATCGCTACCGGCACCGGGTTCCGTGAGGGCGTAGGCAGCGAGCCATTCGCCGCTGGCCAGCTTCGGGAGGTACTTGGCCTTCTGCTCCTCATTGCCGAAATAGACGATGGGGAGGGTGCCGATGCCCGTATGGGCGCCGTAGCTCACAGAGAAGGAGGCCTGGCGACCCAGTTCCTCCAGCACCAGCAGGCCGGTGATCTTGTCGAGGTCGAGGCCGTCGTAGGCCTCAGGGATCTCCAGGCCCAGGAGGCCCAGGTCGCCGCCCTTGCGGAGGAGCTTGCGGGTGAGTTCCAGGTTCAGTTCGTCGATCTCGGCATCCTTGGGCAGCACCTCGCCCTCAATGAAACTCCGGGCGACCTTTCCGATGGCCCGGGCTTCCTCGCTCAGTTCCTCTGGGGTGAACTGGGGCTGGGAACCGATGGGGGCCAGCAGGAAGCTGCCTCCGAAGATCTTTTCGATGGTGCTTGCATCCATGGAGCCTCCGAACAGATGAAATGACGGCAAAGGGTAATTCTACTTTAACTGGAGGATTCGCCGGGAGACGGCAGTTCCAGGCATCATGGACGATCGAGGTTCCTGCATGCCTGAAGGGAAGAGAGTCCAGCAGATGTTCTCCGGCATTGCCGGGCGCTACGACGTGCTGAACCATCTGCTCTCCCTGGGCATCGATTTCTACTGGTGGTGGCGCATGGCGCGGGTTTCTGGGGCGGGTCCCGGGCGGCGCTACCTGGACGTGGCGGCGGGCACCGGTGACTCCAGTCTGGCCCTGGCACGGCGGGGGGCCGAGGTGGTGAGTACAGACTTCACCCAGGCGATGCTCCGCCTGGGGCCCGCCAAGTTCCGGCGGAAGGGCCTGAATCGCTTGGTTTGGGCCAGCGTGGGCGCCGACGCCCAGTGTCTGCCTTTCCAGGATGGGGCCTTCGATGGTCTGACGATCTGCTACGGCATCCGGAATGTGGAACACCGGGATCGGGCCTACGCCGAATTCCTGCGGGTGCTCCGGCCCGGGGGGCAGTTGACCATCCTGGAATTCAGTCGACCCCGCTGGGCCTGGCTTCGGGGCCTCTACAACTGGTACAGCCTGAGACTCCTGCCCCGGATCGGCGGCTGGATCAGCGGGGATGCCGGGGCCTACACCTATCTGCCGGAGAGCATCCGCGCCTTCCCGGACCAGGCAGCGCTGGCGGCCGAACTCAGGGCTGCTGGCTTCCAGGGGGTGCGCTGGACCAGTCTCAGTGGCGGGATCGTGGCCCTGCACGTCGGTTTGCGCTAGGCACCATTTTTCATCGATGTGGCCATGATGGCTCTCCTGAAACCTACACTGTCTCCCAGTGAGGTTCCCGTGGCGGTATTCCTTCAGACCATGCTTTACGCTTTCCTGGCGCTCTTTCCCATCCTCAGTCCCCCAACCATGGCGCCCATCTTCCACCAGCTCACCTCGGGCATCCCGGTGCGGCAGCAGCATCGCCTGGCCTTCCAGGTGGGCCTCTACACCTTTGTGCTCCTGACCTGTCTCCTCTTTCTCGGCGGCTGGACCCTCAAGCTCCTGGGGATCTCGGTGCCGCCCATCTCCATAGCCGGTGGGCTCCTGCTCTTCCATTCCGCCTGGCAGATGCTGAACCGGGATGTCCGGGTGGATGCCTCGGAATACCAGGACAGCATGCTGGACAAGGCCTTCTTCCCCCTCACCCTCCCCATGACCGCCGGGCCCGGTTCCATCGCTGTGACCCTCTCCATGGTCCCCGAGGGCCACTTCCTGGCCCCGGAGACGATCCTGACCTACCTGGCCCGGGCTTGCGGCATCTTCCTGGCGGCCCTGACGGTCTTTCTCTTCTACCGCTTCTCCGGCCCCTTCATCCGTCGCCTCAGTCGCACGGGCGAAGCCACGATCAAGCAGATCAGCGCCTTCGTCCTGCTCGCCCTCGGTGTACAGATTGTCTGGAACGGCGTTCGGGCCTATATCATCGCATTAGGACATAGTTGAATCTCATTGGCGGGTAAACTCTGCCGATAGGGCAGAGATCACCTGGAGAATCATTTCATGCGCAACAACCAGCCGGTCACTCTGAATGAAGTCCATATCAACGACGGGGCTTTCATCGTCTCCATGACCGACCCCCGGGGCACCATCGTCTATGCCAACGACGAGTTCATCCGGGTGAGCGGCTATTCCGAATCCGAACTGATAGGGCAGCCCCAGAACATCCTGCGTCACCCGACCATGCCCGCCGCGGCTTTCGCCCATCTTTGGTCTACGATCCAATCAGGCCAGCCTTGGCACGGGCTCGTGAAGAACCGGTGCAAGAACGGGGACTTCTACTGGGTGGACGCCAATATCACCCCGGTGGAGGAGGAGGGGCGGATCGTCGGCTACGTCAGCATCCGCAGCAAGCCCACCCGCTCCCAGATTGCCGAGGCCGAGTTCGTGTACGCGCTTCTGAATCAGGGAAAGTCCCTGGAGGAGGCCACCCGCTATCAGCCCTGGACTCTGTTCCCCAATATGAGCTTCGGAAGTCGGCTCCACCTGGGCTATGGCGTAGTGTCTGCCTTCTTCCTCCTGGTGCTGCTGGGACTCTACCTGTCGGTGCCCGGCCTGGCTGATCGCGGGGGCGCCCTGGCCCTTGGGGGTCTGATCGGCATCCTGGTGGCCCAGGGCATGGCCGCCCTCTCCTTCAGGTCCCTGCGGATCCAGCTGGGCGGTGACCCGAAGGACGCCATCGAGGCGGTTCATCAGATCGCCGCTGGCGATATCCAGCGGGAGATCGTCACGGCCATCGGGGATACCAGCAGTCTGATGGGCTCTCTGCGCCACATGCAGTCCCGTCTGAAGGGCATGATCAATCGCATCCGCTTCGACGCTGGCCGGGTCGACCGAGACGCTGGCACCTTTGCCAAGGCGACCCATGAGATCGCCAATACGAGTCACGAACTGGCCCGGAACGCCGATTCCCAGCAGGCTTCAGTGGAGCGCATGGCCTCGGCCATCACTGAGCTTTCCGCCTCCATCAGGGAGGTGAGTCGCAACGTCACCGCCAGCCAGTCCCAGGCCCAGGAGGCCGCCAAGGCCACCGTCGAGGGGGACCAGGCCGGGGAGGCCGCCATGGCCGCCATGGCGCGGGTGGAAGAGGCCACGGAGCAGGTGGTCCGGGCCGTCCGGGTGATCCAGGACATTGCCCGCCAGACCAATCTGCTTTCCCTGAACGCGGCCATCGAGGCCGCCAAGGCCGGGCAGCACGGCAAGGGCTTCGCCGTGGTGGCCGACGAGGTCCGGAAGCTGGCGGAACGCAGCGGCATGGCCGCCAAGGAGATCGCCCAGCTCATTGAGGACAGCAACCAGGCCGTGGCCCGGGGCAAGGACACGGTCCAGGAGGCCGTCCAGGCTTTGGGGCGCATTCGGGAAAACATCACCCAGGTGACCGCCGTCTCCATGGAGATCGGGGCCGCCGCCGAGGAACAGGCCCGGGCCAGCGCGGAAGTGGCCCAGCAGGTCGAGCTGGGGGCCCAGAAGGCCGCCGAGAACGCCTCCGCTAGTCTGGAGCTGAGCACCACGGTGGAGGACAACACCAAGACCTCCGAACAGCTAGCCCGGACGGCCGATGGCCTCCTGGCCCTGGTCAGCCAGTTTAGAACTTAGGCTTCTGCCAGCGCTGCTTTTCGGCCACCAGGTCCAGGCCGACGCGCTTGGCGGCCGCATACAGGGCAGGCCGGGTGAGGCCCAGGGAGGCCGCGGTCTCGCTGACATGAAAGCCGTATCGGTGGAGGTTCTCCCGGAGGAGCTGGCGCTGGAAATGCTGGGTTGATTCGACCCAGGACTGCCTGGCCGGGTTCGGACCTTTACCCAGTTCCGGGAAATGCTCGGCCTTGAGGGGGCCGGGGCCGCAGCGCAACATGGCCCTTGCCAGGGCATGGCGAAGCTCCCGGAAGTTGCCAGGCCACGGATGCCTTGCCAAGGCCTGGGGAAGGCCTGGGGCCAGGGGCGGCGAACCCTGCCGGTTTTCCTGGGCGATGCGGGCCACCAGTCTGGGGACCAGGTAGGGGAACTCGTGGCGCCTCGCATCCAGGCTCGGGAGGTGGAGCACGGTGCCTTGGAGGCGGTAGAGCAGATCCGCCCGGAAGCTCCCCCCGGCGACCAGGGTCTCCAGGTTCCGGTGGGTGGCAGCCACGAAACGGACATCCACCTTGATTTCTCGATTGCCGCCCACCCGGCGCAGTTCCTTCTCCTGGAGCACCCTCAGGAAGAGGGACTGGAGCCGGGGCGACAGGTCGGCAATCTCATCCAGGAACAGGGTTCCACCATGGGCCTGCTCGATGGCCCCGGTGTGGGGCCGGTCGGCGCCGGTAAAGGCACCCTTTACATGGCCGAAGAGCTCAGATTCCAGGAGGCTTTCGGCGAAGGCCGCGCAATTCACAGGCACCAGGGGGCCCGATCGGCCGGAGAGACGATGGAGCTCCGAGGCCACCAGTTCCTTGCCCGATCCGCTGGGGCCCAGGATGAGGACCGGGAGCCCGGTGGGGGCGACCCTCGCCATCTCCTTCAGGACCGAGGCCATGGGCTCGGAACCGTCGGCCAGGAGCGCCTCGGTATGCAGGGGAACCGTGAGGCTCGGGCGGGAGAGGAGTTGGGCCACCCAGGGGGCGGCCATTTCCACCACCTGAGCCCTGCCCGGGGGATCTTCCCGCGAAAGGCCCACCAGGGCGGAGCCCACGCGGCTTCCTTCCCAGCAGAGGGGAAGGCCCATCCAGACCCGATCACCCACTTCGCATGGGGGTATCTGCCCCTCCCTTTGAAGTCGGGCAACAAGGGCTTCCGGAGGGGCCTGGCCACAGCCCATCTGGCCACCCTCCCAGAGCATCCAGGCCGGAAGCCCCAGGGAGTCCAGCCAGTCCGCCAGGAGCTCAGGTGCGGGCCTGGGAGCCTCTTGGACCGGGGTGGGCCAGAGGGCTTGCAAACGGTCCCGGTGCTGGGCAGTACAGGTCCGCTTGGTGATGGCTTCGAGTTGAAGGAGCTTGCCCGAAGATCGCTCCTCGGCCCTCGCTTCCAGGACCAGCAGTCCAGTCTCCAGACGGAGGAGGTGATTGGAACAGCGGTCCCAGGCTGACCAGAAGGCGGGAAGGGAGTCCTGGCCATGCCGGATCCTCAGGAATTCCCATTGAAGCTGCTCTTCCGCCCCAAGGTCGGGCAGAGCGCCGCTGAAGTCACCCTTCAGGTAGCCCTGCAGCAAGGAGAGGAGAGCGCTGGCGGAGAGGTGAGGCAGGCATTCGGCCACTTCCCTTGGGGAGTCCTCCTTCAACCCATGGAGGGCGAGGAGCACCCAGGGAGCTTCGAAATCGGGATGAGTGACCGTCAGCCTGCGCAAAAGGGGCAGGGCTTCCTGCCATTGACCGGAACAGGCCTTCAGAAGGGCCTCATCGTGCTCGGCATAGGGGGAAGGCTGGGGCCCCGTGGTCTTCTTCCAGGAGCGAAGCCCTTGGAGGTCCCCCCAGAAAAGGGCGGAACTGCTTGCATTGGCTGCGGCCCGGGAGGCCCACAGGGGGCTGCCCAGGCGCTGGAAATGGGCGTGGGCGAGGGTAAAAGCCCTCAGAGCTGTCTCGAGGTCTTGAGCGAGGAAGGAGCGCCGACCTTCGGCCATCCAGTGGAAGGGGTCCGCACAGGGATGGGCGCCAGTGCCCCAGGCCGGATAGCCCTCCGTCGGGGGAGGGGCTTCACCGCCCCAGCGCATGCGCAGGCGGTCGAGGGTCGGCTCTCCACATGGGGAGGGCAAATCGTTAAGGGGACGGGCCTCCAGGTCCTCCCGGATGGGCCCGGCCCAGGGATGTTGGGGAGTCTTGCCCATCAGAATGGCGGCGACGGCGGGCCCGGGAGGAGCCCCGAAGGCCAGGCCCCGTGGGGGCTCGGGAAGCCCGTCTCCCCGCCCCCATGCGCGGATCCTGGGATCGATCATCCAGGCCTTTCCCGGCAGGGGGTGGAGCCAGGGTTCTCCCTGGAAGGGCAACAGGGGGGATGGCAGGGGCTCCAGGATCAGCGGATGGAGGCAGCGGGCATCCTGGGCCGTGAGGAGTTCCCAGGGTGGTCCTTGGGGCAGGGAACCCACGGGGAGGAGGTGGCCCGTGGCGTCCAGATCCTTCAATAGAGTCTCCCACCAGCCTTGGGGCAGGCAATGGATCGGGCCGGGCACCAGGGGGGACAGGTAGGGTGGCAGATGGAGCCTCCCCGCCTCATCCACTGCCCCCAGCCAGGTAATCCAGCGGATCCGTTCCTCCAGGCTCAGGAGAAGGGTGGCCTGGGCCCACCAGGCCTCCGTTCTCCCCTGCAGGAGCTCGGCCCAGCACCAGGCCTCCAGCTCCCCCTCCCGCTGCCCCCTTCTCTCGGCTTCCGCCCGGGGGGACCCATGCCGCAGCAGGGCCACCCAGGCCGGATCCGGTGTCTCGCTCCACTCCCCCGACCAGGGAGAAGGGCGGGGTCCGCTCTGCCATGGCGTTCTGGGCCAGTGCCCTTCCCGCCCCCCCATCAGCCAGGCCTGGGAAATGGCGCCCAGGGCCCAGGGGGCATCCCCCCATCGCCGACCCCTCCCGGGCCCCCAGGGGGCAACCCACGAACCCAGCCAGGAGGCGCGCAGGGGGAGCATGGCTGACTGGACTACCGAGCGTCCATAAAGGGCTTGCTGATGGTCTTTTCGGTGGCGAAGTCCACGGTAGTGATCCCGTAGATGTCAATCTTCTGGGTGTAGTTCAGGGTGATGGTGCAGGTGCCCTCCCGGGCCCCGGTGGTGCGGACCTGAATAGCCCCGGGGGCCATGGCCTCCTGGATTTCGAACTCCGCCGCCTTGGCGCGGAGCTGTTTGGTGATGGCCTCCGTGGACATGAGCGCCGCCCGGGAGGCAAGGTCGCTGGCGGCGTTTTCCATCTCATTCTTATGCCAGTAGGCTGGACCGATCTTGTAGGCGATGCCGCCCAGCACGACGAGCACAGCCAGGGAAATGAGGCAGCCGAGCTTGCCCTCGCCGGCCTGGGAACGTGATTGCTTCTTCATGGGGCACCTCTCGGGTCAGGGATTCAGGGATTCCAGGGCCTGG
>Ga0316602_10000774_pt1 | contig 12625 bp, 5 predicted proteins | sample OWC_soil_day10_C_FD_203103 | JGI IMG/M metagenome (GOLD analysis project Ga0316602, IMG submission 203103) | Wetland soil microbial communities from Old Woman Creek delta, Ohio, United States - OWC_soil_day10_CT | ecosystem: Environmental > Terrestrial > Soil > Wetlands | place: USA: Ohio... | reverse complement strand
TTAAGCAAGTGTTGAAAGTCAGTATAGTTGGCGCCATACACATTCTCTAAAACTATACGAGCGGAAGCGATCGTGCCCTCAATATCAAGAATATCAATCCTTGCTTTAAGATTCTGTGCAGGTCCGCTTTCATCAACAACATTATATAAATTTTGTATAGATCCTCCACTTAAACCACCATTTTGGTCACATCCATATATAGTTGCATTTTTATGAAAACTAGGTTTCATCACTTCGCTTTTGCCTGAAACCCCTCCTTGGACATATGCATTTAGCACTTTCATAATTTCTTCATAGTCTTTTACTGTTGCGCTGCTCATTTAACTGAATCCTCCTTAAGATGTTATAGTTATTGAATTCTTGTTGCACCAACACTTCACGATAGACTCAATCGCTATCGCGTGTTGCCCAGTTGTAAACTGGGCTGATATTATCCACTCTCCTTTTTTTCACATGCAATTTTCATATCAAATCCTCCAATTAAAAAGTATCCCTCACTTGACACATAATTAATGCTTTAATATGATTCTATTAGAGTATTATTTTTTAATCAAGTACGCACATTTATGTTAGGTACTATCTTAGAGGAGAGCTTAAATATGAGTATAGAAAGCATTGAACAAGCCAAGTTAGAAAATACGGGTTTCAGTTATACATTATCTTTAATCAATGGAAAATATAAAATAATAATTTTATACTATCTTACTGCTTTTGAGGTTGTCCGTTTCAATGAAATGAAGCGTTATATTGGTACAGTATCTTTCAAAACGTTAAGTCTTTCACTAAAAGAGCTAGAATCTGATGGACTAATTATTAGAAAGGAATATCCACAAATCCCGCCAAAAGTTGAATATAGCCTTTCTGCGCATGGAAAATCGCTAATCCCTATTTTGGAGGCAATGTGTGAGTGGGGAGAACTCCATAAAACTACAGCTAAAAAAAAGTAATAATCATGGTTATCACAAAACTCCTGCAAGGCTAAGCTGCTTTGCAGGAGTTTGTCGTGTGCTAGCATTCTTTGATTGATACAGAAGAAATGTTACTTTTATGAACATGGCACCAGTGGCACGTGCTATAGCCGCAACTAAAAAATATCGGTTTATCCTCTTCCTTAGCCTTCGGGAAAAGCGGAGACCTTTGCGCCCCACTCTTCCTAAAATAATAAATTATTCCCCAATCCCAATAATAGTTCTACCAGCAGTCACAATAGCACCATTAGGAATATATTTATTCAACAGAATGACTACCCCAAGCTTTTTTTCAGGAATAACGGCAATATAGCTTCTAAAGCCTCCTGTTCCGCCGGTTTTATCCAATAGTACATTGGTCTTATAGATCTGCTGCTCTTTAGGTAACCAATTAACAGGCAGTGGTCCTAAGTTGAGATTTTCTGGTTCGTGCTTTAAATTGTCATCTTGCAGGGAATGTACTTGCCAAACTAGACCTTGCTGCATGCTGCCAATGTCAACGCGCGGCGTTTGAGTATTGTGCATAGCTTTTTTGATATTCTCCGGCGTATTAGACAAGCCGACAGCAGCTGCTAAAAATTTAGACATATCGCTGATTGTAGCTTTGAGGCTATATGCACCGGGGAAAGGAGCATGACCATAATCGAAATGTGGGGCTGTTTTACCTTCAGCAGAATAGCCCTGAGCGTAATTAGCCTGATATTTTTCTGCAACTTCCATTCCCAATGGTGTCATGGCTAACGGCAACAGTATCTTTTCTTTAATTAATTCGTTTATAGAATTATTATTTTGTTTTTCTAAGACCATAGCTGCTAAGCCAATGCCTACATTAGAATATTGCCATTGGCAGCCAATAGCTTTCTCCGGCTGCCATGTTGACAAATATTCTGCTGTTTTAGCCTTATTGGTAATTTGTTCGGACAAATTCAATGGAAAACCGGCGGTATGCGTAAGTAAATTAATTACGGAAATTTGTGATGATGCCGAATTGTTGTCGGTAAATTCCGGACAATAGTCAGTTAACGGGTCAGATAACTTCATACTGCCGTTATCCTCAGCTTCAGCACAAAGCAAAGCTGTAAATAATTTAGTAATTGAACCAACCTCAAAGATTGTGTTTTCGGTAACAGGCTTGCCATTTGCCTGATTCATGCTGCCGAATAGATAAGTGTAAGTTTGATCGCCATCAATTACAGTAATAGCAGCCCCAGGAATATTGTATTGTTGCATTAATTGTGAGGATACCGCAGTTACTGTTGTCTTATAAGTCCCGTGCTTTTGAATCTTTCCAAAGTCTTCCCTTGTTTCTAAAGCAGCTGCATTTGCGCTAGTCATAAATCCAGAATTAGCAAGAATAATGGTCATTAATATTAAAAACAATTTCTTCACTTTAAAATCCCCTTCCTATTTGCTGATTGTGTTTTATTTATATAGATGCAACAAATTAGCGTACCACATCTCCTCCTATACTTGATCGATTACAATCGTAGTCTATGATTAAATATTACATATGTAATCATAACTTGTCAATATAAATAGAATAATCTTTGTAAAAAATTATTCTATTTATATTGACGATTTACAAAAAAAAGAAAGCGTAGAGATAATTCTACATGCTTTCTTTTAATTTAAATTTTTATAGGATATTTTTATCTTTAAGAATTGATAACGTTATCTTTTTGGCGTTGGTCCCATCAGTTCGTTCTTTTCCTTGAATATTCGTTGCAAAAATATAGACCTTACCTTTACTTTCTACATACCCAACAAACCATCCGTTAATATTATTCCCATTCACATTTCCGCTACCAGTTTTTCCATATAAAACTATATTATCCTGCTCCGATATTTTAATTAGTTTTTTGACGATGTCAATGTTTCGTCGAGGAAATGGCATTTCATAAGTATATAGCTTTTTGAGCATTTCTACCTGCTCTAAGGGAGAAATTTTCAGCGAAGATTCAAGCCAAAAATCATTAATATCACCCGAAACATCATAGTTACCATAGCCAGTTTGTTTTAAATAGTCCTCAATTTTGTGTTTACCCACAATAGAGTCGACTTTTTGAAAATACCAGTTAACAGAATAGGTAATAGCGGTGGCTAGACTCTGGTCTTTGTTCCAAGGTTCAATCGGGTAAGTGGTTCCATCCCATTCTAATTTAGTATTCTCATCTGTCAGCACTCCCGTCTCAAGACCAACTAAAGAACTGATAATCTTATATGTTGAATCCGGCGATACGCGTCTTTGGCTGTTGGCTTCATTGTATACTTGATAGTGATCTTTTTCCATATCAAGTAAAATGAAAGTTCCTTCGTATCCCTCAAAATAGCCGCTCAAATCTTCATATGCAATACTTTCATTTGGTTTCGGTGATTTTTCAATCTGAATTGCACCAGATGCTCCCGTAGCATTAGTCAACACGAAACACCCCATCAGTAAAAGAAGAAATATTCCCCATATACCCTTGCCTACAGTCTCTTTTTTATACCAAGCAATCATTGCTATTCGTCTCTTGAGGTGAGCTCTGCCGCTTGCAAACCCAGCTATCGTATAACCATAAGAAGGATTTAAATTCATCTCAAGGAAAGAGATGATTGTAGCACCATATCTTTTATATTCTTCGGGTTTTAGAAAGGAAAGCACATAAGCATCACAGGCTAACTCTTGATCTCGTCGCATTTGATAAAAGGCATACCAGATAATTGGATTAAACCAATGGATAATTTGTAAAAAAGACATAATCCAATTCATGTAAAGATCTCTACGCTGAAGATGGGCTAATTCATGCAACAGAATGAATCGTAATTCTGCCTTGCTTAATTTACCTATTATTCCTGTCGGCAATATAATATACGGTCTGGTTGCTCCCACAACCATCGGGCTTCGTATCATCGATGATTCAATTAACACAGGATTGGCTTTGGTATTGATCGTTAGTTTACACTCCTCAATCAAACTGATAACATAGCTATCAGTCACTCTTAGGCTATTCCTTATTATCCATTTCAACCTTATAACCGAATTGATAGTGTAAACAGTTAAGCTTATTACCCCAATTAGCCAAACCAAAAATGCAACAACACCTCTAGAGTATAGGAAAGACCTATTTACCGAAATAGAATAATCATCAGCGATATTCATTATTTTCGTTACCGTCGACTTGTTCTCCATATTCCATTCTATCTTCTCATTATCTTGGGCTTCAAAGTAACTAACATCCAAGTTCTGAATGGTTAGATGACTAAAGATATTGAATACGCTTACAGAGCTTTCGGGTGCAGAAGGAAATAACAGCTTCAAGATTAATAAAAACCATATTAGATAATGCCAATTAGCACCCATACTATTTTTTAAGAAAAAACGAACCAATAGGATTATTCCTGCCAAAATGCTCCCCATAAGCGAAGAGTATAGCAACCAGAAAATAAAGGAATACAAAACCATCAAGAGTCCTCCTTTATTTTTGCTTTTGATCAAGAATACGCTTTAGTTCCTCTATTTCTGCCATTGACAAGTTTTTTTCTTCCAAAAAATTAGCAAACATCACATTTAATGAACCAGAAAATACTCTTTCTAAAAAAGACTGACTTTCGGCTTTTACACAATCATTCTCCGCAATAAGAGGATAATAAACGTATGCCCGACCATCCTTATTAAACGAAATAGCCTTTTTCTTTACCAGTCGCCCAAGCAACGTTTTAATTGTTTTTGGCTTCCACGATGTAGCACCATCAAATTTATCAATAACCTCATTAGCAGTAAGTGGTTCATTTTCCCAAAAAACCTTCATAACTTGCCATTCTGCATCAGATATCTGTGGTAATTTTTTCATAAATTCCACCTCCTAGGATTACAATTGTAGTATTATAATTACTATAGCTTGTATTTCCCCTAATTGTCAAATTTCTCTCTTCATTCACATCTGCCATAAAAATCGAAAATACAAAAAAACCACTAACTACCCTTCAAACTCAGGTAATTAGCGGTTTCACAGTTTTTGTAAAAAGTAACCAGACAAATCCTAATTCAATAGGCAATATACGGTCTCCGTCTTAGCTATAGGTTTTCATTAACAGACAAAACTCCTGCAAAATTCAATCTTGAACTTTGCAGGAGTTCTCGCAATCTTCGGCAACACGAAACGCTTATACCTGTCTCATTGGAACTGTTCAGGCGAGGCAGATGACAGTAAAATGATTAGTCGGCAAGTTGTGCTACAAAACTCTTCTTATCGTCTTTGCAAATAAATTGAATCACATGCCGCCCCGATGAGCTAGAACGTACCAGTCCTCCTAAAGAAACCCAATGACCGGCCATATAGAAATTGCTTAAACCAGGCAGCTTCATATGATATTTTTCTACTAAGGGTTTGACATGCTCTTCTGTATCGGCAAAGGGTATCCATGCCATAACTGATCCTTCGTGATTACCTGTATAACGTACTGCCGTCACAGGCGTGGAGACATCTATAGCCTCTATCTGATCCTTTAAACCGGGATAATGCTGCTCCATGTAGTTGATAATAAAGTCGGCGACTTTTCCTTTTTCCTCTTTATAAGCAGCTCTATCATTATCGTATAATTTTTTCCAGCAATCATACTCTGAATAATAGAAGAATTGCATTACCGATTTACCTGGTGGGGCAAATTCAGGAGCATGATGGCAATAATGCCGCGCAACTATACCTTTTTGGTTACAACCAAGGAGTTTAGATGGATGTTCCAAAAAATAGGTAGTACTATCTGGCTCATTAGTGAGATCTCGATTAATTCCCAGGAAAACCAATACAAATCCTTCATATATTTTATTTTCTCTGCTATGTAAGCCCTCATACAATTTTTTAATTGTATTATCCACATATTTACCATCCAGCATGTCAAAAATAGTTGTACGCCCATCAGCAGCAGATAAAACAATATCTGCGTAATGCTTCGTACCGTCTTCAAGCATTACCCCTATAGCTTTATCATTTTCTACTAGTATCTTCTTTACAGGTGCTTCATAGACAATTTCACCACCAAGTTCCGTGTATCGTCTTTCTATTGATTTTGCTAGTTCCAATGAACCACCTTCAGGATATCCCGCATTTTTTTCACTCATGGCAGCTAAATTATAGCAATAGGGCATCAACGGAAAATCACACATTTTTTGCTGTAATATATATGGAAAAGCTTCTTGTAAGAAAGGATTCTTAAAACGTTTTGCGAAATCGACAATCTCAATGCCTGTACTATCCCTAAGTGCTTTGCCATATTTTTTTATAAATTTTTCCTCTATTTCTTTATTTTCATTCTCATTATATAAGGGTTCCGGCTTTAATAAAGGAAAATTCATATCTCCTGAAAAAGCCCGGATACCGTTACAAAATTCTTCTATTAACTCCCCATCCTCCGGAGATATTTCTTTCAAATGAGCCTCCAGCCTATTAGGATCTACATAAAAAGTAACACTTTGCCCATCTTGCCCCACTACCCGGTTAAACATATTAAAAAATCGCAGTTTTTTATTTTTTAATGCTCCCAGTTCCCGCCATACCTGATTCATGTCAGTACCTAGCTTTGTTCCTAACAGCCAATCTATGCACTGATCAAAAACGTAACCTTTACGTTCCCATGCAGTGCAGCAGCCACCAGGTATAAAGTGACTTTCAAATATCTTTGTTTTATAACCGTTCATTTGGCCGTAACAACCAGCAGACATGCCTGAAATACCTGCACCGATAATAATTATTGATTTTTCATTTTTCTCCAAAATTTTCTCCCCCTTCATTTCTTGTTTTTCTTTAATCTAACTAATGATTACCTCAAATTTTATAAAGAAAACTTGATTCAGGTGGAGTTTTAACTCCATCTGAATCTTAGTCGCTCTTAACTCCCACTTGTAGAAGCTGGGAGTCTTAGAGCGCTTCAAGTATAGTACGGACAATATTAGCATTTTCGCGTACAAGTGTCTTATCCAGCATCTCTTCATGCTTACCTACACCTTGGTAGAGAGTAGCTGAGGTTTGTGAACTTCCATCCCAACTTGATTCCCGCTTCGTTCTATGCGGATCACTAGAGTTCTCTTCAATAATAAAATGTACCTTAGATTTTACCGTCCCCTTATTCATTGTTTCATAGCAAAAATTGATAAAATCTTTAGCCTGAGCAAGAGTATGTTCCTGCACTACTGCTGAACCTACATGTCTTTTGAAATGCTCGGCTAATTCCACTTCAAATTTTTTCATATCTTCATCAGTAGGAGCAAAGGTTCCATCAATCCTGTACGAGTCCATGATAATCACGTTAGAAACCTCTTTACCCCTGTTTTCAAGTTCTTTGCAAACTTCAAAGGCAAGGTTCCCACCTAAGGAATAGCCAAGCAGTACATACGGACCTTCCTTCTCATAGCTTTGAATCATATCCGCATAACGCTTAATCTTATCTTGCTCCATCATGTAATTAAAGGACACGAATGTAACATCATTCATACTGTCAGCCATACTACTATAGACCAGACTGTACCCTCCGGCAGGCGGAAAAGAGTACACTACCCTTTTTCTTGAGGGATTATACTCGATATACGGCTCCGCTCCTTTTTCCTTACCAGTAACAATATTCTCGACTACCCTTGCCATCTCTCCCAGACTAGATGCTTTAAATAACTGACTTACGTTAATCTTAATCTTAAACTCATTTTGTAAGTGAATCATTAATTCTACCAAATAGAGTGAGTTACCACCCAGATTAAAGAAATCATGTTGCAGTCCTACCTTACGTACACCTAAAATCTTCTTCCAGACTTGAGCCACCCTCAGTTCATATATTGTTTGAGGTTCACTTACAACTTCACTCTCCTCTGCAAAATTCGGCAATGGCAGAGCATTTATATCCACCTTCCCGTTATGTGACAGCGGAAACTGCGTTACCTGTATAAAGTAGGAAGGTATCATATAACTTGGCAGCACTTCACTTAACAGACCACGTATCAATTTCTTGTCTACCTCACTGACGGAAGGAATGTAATAAGCACAAATCACCTTATCCCCATTCTTATCATTCTTAACGGCGGCAACCCCTTTGCTTATACCTGGGCAATTTGTTAAATGTTTTTCGATCTCACCAAGCTCCACTCGATATCCTCTTATTTTTATCTGGTTGTCCACCCGCTGTAAGATATGGATATTTCCCGATACATCCCATTTTGCCATATCTCCTGTCTTGTAAAGCCGGATTGGGGACTGGCCATTTATAGAATGTAGGATGAATCTTTCCTCTGTTAACTCCGGCTTATTGATATATCCCAAAGCTAGACCTGCGCCGCCTATATATAATTCACCTGGTATACCTACAGGCACAGGATTCATAAATGGATCCAAAATGAATACTTGTGTATTCGGGAGCGGTTTTCCAATAGGCACCGTGCTGCCACTTTCAAAAACTTCAACATCTCCTTCAAAGTAGGTGCTGTCAATCGTGGCTTCGCTTAATCCATAGGAGCTAATCACACGAGTATTTTCCCCGCAGTAAGACTTCAGCAAACTAAACTCGTCAACCGTCCATGTGTCAGATCCAACAATCACAAGGTTCATAAAATCAAGTTTTTTTCCGGCAGACTTCATGAATTTTATCAGGTTTCTTATGATGGAAGGGACAAACTCGGCACAATCCACCTTCTCCGCTACCATAATTTCATACAAAAGTGGAATGTTGAGCATTATCTCTCTGCGGCATAACACCAGCTTACCTCCTGAGCAAAGAGCCCTTGCAAAGTCCCCGTAACATACGTCAAATGAAAAGCTGGCCATCTGCAGGTGGCTGCTTGTTTTTTCCAGCAGATGATACTCGATTTCCCAATCCTTATATACGGAAACAAAGCTTTGATGAGTTACCATGACTCCCTTTGGCTGGCCTGTAGATCCTGAAGTATATACAACATAGGCTAGGTCAGAGGGCTTACTAATATTATCCAGGTTGTTTTCTTCCTCACTCTCAATATTAGCCTGTTCGGTATCTACGCATATGGTACGTCTAGTTCCACAATCCAATGCTTCTTTGAGCGAAGAATGACTGATGATGACCTGGGCTGCTGAATCATCCATGATATAAGCCAGCCTGTCTTTCGGATAATTTGGATCTAATGACACAAATGCACCACCTGCCTTAAGTATAGCCAGGAGGGATACTGCCAGTTCCGTCGATTTGTCCAAACAAACTCCAACAACCGTATTTGGCTTAACCCCAACCTTTTGCAGATACCTGGCAAACTGATTTGCCTTCCTATGCAATTCATCATAGGAAAGATAATCCGTCCTTCCATCCTCGTAGGGTACGCTTAATGCTATGCTATTCGGTTTTTGCGATGCTGCTTTTTCCATCAGTGAATGTATGCTAGAATCAGTTGCAAATGCTCCCTTGCCACCACTCCAATGTCCCAAAATGGTAGCCCTTTCTTCTTTTGTTAGCACATTATACTTTGAAACCTTTGCCTCAGGGTCTTCAATTATTTCCTCTAAAAGAGCATTATAATGTCCTGCCATCCTGGCAATGGTAGCCTCATAGAACAGATCGGTGTTGTATTTAAATGCTCCGTGGAATTCTCCATTTTCTTCATATATAGACATGGTAATATCGAACTGACCTTCCTCTTCCGGAATGGCAAGGTAATGCACAGGTAAGGCAACGTCCGCAGCAATACTATTTCCATCTACTCCGACCTGCTCCAGCCTATGTACCAGATAAACAAACATCACCTGAAAAATTGCCGAGCGGCTAGGATCATGTTCCAGACTCAGTCGATCTACCAGAAGGGCAAAAGGATACTCCTGGTTTTCCAACCCTGCAAAAACGCTACCCTGAACTTGTTTTAATAATTCCTTGAAAGTTGGATCTCCTTCAAAGTTGGCACATAAGGGCAGCGGATTTACGAAATAACCGTACACCTTTGATAAATCAGGATTCGTCCTTCCCGCAACCGGACTACCTATAATAACATCATTCTGTGTGGAATATTTGTGCAGCAGAATATAGAAGGCACTTAAGAGATTCATGTAAACGGTAGCACCCGTTAGTTTGGACACGTCCTTAATACTCTGTGTCAATTCCTTATTTATCGTAAATACATAAGAAGCTCCATTACTTGTCAATACCACCGGACGCGGCTTATCTGTAGGCAAGTTCAATATAGGCATTTCTTCCGGCAGATGGTTTCGCCAGTAGTTGAACATCTTTATCCCTTTGGAGCTGTTTACAAACCTGTTTTCCCATTCGACAAAATCCTTATATGTAGCAGTGGGAAGTGGTAACTCAACCATTTTACCTAGGGCGTATTTTTCATAGAGCTCCTGCATTTCATTAATGAACATATAATTGGACCAGGCATCTGAAACAACATGGTATATGCTGATGGCAAAGTAATAGTCCTGCTCAGACTGCTTGTATAATGTAATCCTAAATAAGGATCCCTTCTCTAGGTTAAACGGTTTTCGATTGTCAGCAATTACCATATTTCTGATATCGCTCCATTCCATTCCCGGAACATCAACCACTTCTATTTCTTCCTTCCTGGAAGCATAAACTCTTTGATAAGGCTCTCCACCTTTAATGAAAAAGTTAGTTCGCAGGCCAGGATGTCGCTGAATCACCTCTCTAACAGCTTTGCGTAACGCTTCAATATCTATCTTGACTGGTATATGCAGGCTTCCGCCAATATTGTAGGCGGGACTATCTGGTAGCAACTGGTTTATAAACCAGATGGCTTTCTGTCCGTAGGAAAGAGGATATTCATCTACCACCTTCCCTTCCTCACCAATTCCAGCCTGATCTAGAGAATCAAGAAGTCCCCAAGTATCAGCTACTTCAGCTGTTACCGCAGCAGCTGCTTCATTTTCAGCTTCCCCTATGGATTCACTTAAGCCTTCTAATAATGCTTCTGCAAGTTGCATAATCGTTGAGCCGCTTAAAAGTTTCACAATCGTGAGAGAATGTCCGAAATGGAAAGCTATCTTATTTCTAAGCTCCGTAGCCATGATAGAGTCGATACCCAGTGCATTCAGCGAGCTATTGAGCTCAACCTGTGATGGTTTACAACGTAATACTTTTGCAATTAACTCTGTTAACTGTTCTTCTACAATCACCTTACGGAAAGCTTCGTCAGCATTTTTAAACAAGATTTCAAAACTTACATTATCCTCATCATTTTTGTTATCTTCTTTTTTAGCAAGATGGGCGAATAGCGGCGGCTCCGAGGGATACCAAGGAAGCGCCAGCGGCCAATCAACTTCACACACCATGATCTGGGAAACATCCTGTCCTATTACCCTGTCGAGAATATTCATTCCAACTTCAGGAAGAATGCAGTTCATTCCCCGGCGCAGCCTGTAATGCTCAATTAAATCCAGTTCCTTAACCATTCCTGTTGCCCACGGTCCCCAATTGATACTCAGAGCAGGAAGACCATTTGCCCGCCTATGATGCGCCAGAGCATCCAAAAATGCATTTCCTGCCGCATAGTTGGTTTGTCCTGCCGTTGTTACCAGGTCGGCTACGGATGAAAACAATACAAAGTGTTCAATCGGTTCGTCCTTAAGATATTTGTGTAATAAAAAGGAACCATATACTTTGGGATCGTAAACAGAATCAAATGTTTTTGCATCCATTTTTGATACAAACTTATCATTTACTGTTCCAGCTGAATGGATTATGCCTCGAATTGGAGGATATCCCATTTCATTGAATTCTTTAAAATACTCAGCCACCTGCAACTCATTCGTAATATCCACACTTGCCAGAAGTACATCGGCTCCTAAGCATTCAAGTTCCTTTATGAATGCGATTTTTTCAGCATTGCCGGTTCCTGGTTGAACTGTATTCCATTCCCCTCTGGAAGGGATTTTCGTTCTGCCCATAAGTATCAAACGTCTTGCACCGTGTTTCACCATGGTACGGGCAACCAATTGTCCCAATGCACCAAATGCCCCCGTGATAAGATAACAACCGTCACTCCTGAATCGGGTAGGCAGCGGCTTCGTCAGGTTTGATGCATAATGCAACCTTGGCACATAACGCTTTTCACCACGAAAAGCAATCAAATCCTCTTTATCCCCACTTATCATCTCATTAAATACATTGAGAGCATCTTCTTTTAGCCGCTCTGGGCTAGCAACAGAGTCCAGATCAATTAAGCCTCCCCAGTTTCCTACCAATTCCTGCTGTCCAAGAACTCTTCCTACTCCCCATACAGGCGAAGCTGCAGCGCATATATCACCTGTATCTTCACCAACAACTTGCGCCCTGCGCGTTACAATCCAGAGTTTTGCAGGAATCTCCAGATCTCCAATTGCCCTAGCTATTTGCAAGATGGAATAACAACCCAATTTTTTTATTTTTTCTATATCGGCTAGCTCCATACTTTCAAGACTGGGAGCCTCCAGATTCCACAAATGGACTATTCCTTTGCATTTTCTATTCTTATCTTTGAAAATGGTTTTGATTAAACTGCTGACCTCACCATCAGTATCTGATGCAACGGTAGCTAAACTATTACTATTGTTAATAGTGATACCGTCTCCTGGATAAACGAGGCAACAATGCTCTCCCTTTTGTTTTAATAAGCCTAAGAGTTCTTCTGCCACCCCTTGTTTATCTGCAAAGATAAGCCACCCACTATTGTCTTTACC
>Ga0316602_10000773_pt1 | contig 12640 bp, 9 predicted proteins | sample OWC_soil_day10_C_FD_203103 | JGI IMG/M metagenome (GOLD analysis project Ga0316602, IMG submission 203103) | Wetland soil microbial communities from Old Woman Creek delta, Ohio, United States - OWC_soil_day10_CT | ecosystem: Environmental > Terrestrial > Soil > Wetlands | place: USA: Ohio... | reverse complement strand
ACGGTCAGGTGCTGGTGGGAGTTCAGGTAGCCAAGGAGGAGCGCCAGGCCTTCCAGCGCTTCGTGGAAGAAGTCGGCTATCCCTACACGGACGAGAGCGAGAACCCGGCCTATCACCTTTTCCTGGGAAACCCGGCGGGGACGGACTTCGAGTAGCAGCCACCTCAGACATTTCTAGAAAATAGTCGGGCATATCCCATATGGGATATGTCCGAAAGCTTTGTACCAAATAGCCTCACTCCACAGGTCCTATTTCAACTGGTTGAGGGGGTGCAATGGCTATGCGACAGCAAAGCGGGAACCGGGTGCTATTGCGGGGTCCCTAGACATATGTTGGTCTGGATATGATTAGTTAATTAATTATTTTTATGGAGATTTCAATGAACAAATTTGTTGGGAAGTGGGCTGCGACCGCCAGCGCCTGTCTTGTTTTGGCCAGCCTCGTCGGTTGTGGCGGCAGCCATTCCTCCAGTACCACTTCCAATTCCGTGCCGGAGCCTTACGTGCCCACAGGGTTCCCTCAGGTAGTTGCCGTATCCGGGACCAACCACGAGATGGGCGTACAGTATGCCAACCAGGCTTCAGCTGCGATCATTCACAACTTGGCCATCATGAAGAGCAAGCTCTATGACATCTACACAAAAGATGTCGTGGAGAAGGACATGCAGGTCTGGGACTACTACATCAAGAAGCACAACCCCAAGCTAGAGGACTGGATGGATGGCCTCCAGGCCGGGATGAAGGAAAAAGGATACACGGTCAGTCACAACGATCTGATGATGATCATGTACTACCCCTCCGAGCTCTGGTGCAGGCCTTCGGTACCCTATCCCGCCGAAACCGGCATCACGAATCCAACCAAGCCTGTAGCCAGCCCCTCCTACCAGGGCTATCACTCCTGCAATAGTTTTGCAGCCATGGGGTCACTTACTCCGGATGGCCTGCCAATCCACGCTTTGGATCAGATGGCGGGTGAGGAGATGTCCAACAACATCATCCTCCTGGCCTTCCCGACGGAGGGTGCCAGTTGGGTGTCCCAGACCTTTGCCGGTCGTGTCAATGCTAATGCCGCCATGAACAGCCATGGTTTCGCCTGGAGCATGACGGCTATCCCCACGCAGTCCCCCTCCTGGGGTTTGGGGGAAAGCTATTTCCATTACCTTTCACAGTACGTGGACTCTCCTGCGGCGGCGATCGCCTATTTGAAATCAACCCCGAGGGGATCGGCCGCGGGTGGATTCATGCTCAGCGATGCCAGCTCCATCCAGGATTTCGAAAGCTGTGCCGAGGCCTACAAGCTGCGGGTGCCCGGCGACGAGGGGGAAACCGGGAGCTATCTGGTCCAGACCAACCACTTGGTGGACGCATCCCTTCAGCAGTACAACTTCCCCTTTGAAATCGGCGGGACCAATGCTCGCTACGATACGGTGAGTCAATACCTCAAGGAGGCAGCTCCCCAAGCTGTGGACTGGAAGTGGACCAAGGGAATCTTTGCCTCTGATAACTGGTATGACCTAGCAAATGCGACTTGGCATTATAATGAGCCGTTTAATGGCAATACCTCCAACGACAAGACTTCTTGTGCATCAAGTATTTTTATTCCTTCCGAGAAGGTGGCTTACCTAGGCACCGGGACGCCCGGTGGTATTGGCATCCCGGCCTCTGTCACAGGAGAGTACGTTAAGATCCAGTTATCCACAGACCCCAAGGTTGTGGCTAGCAAGGCCGATGCAGATGCGCTGGCCTATTTCTGGGAAGCAGCGGGGGCGCTCGAAAGCGCCAAGAATGCGAACCCATATTTACCTGAGTATCTCTACGCTGAGGTTAAAGACCAGATCGATCAGTCGTTCGCTGCCTATACCGCTGGCATTGATAGAGCGGGTTTTGCGAAGCTCAGCTCAGATCCGACTCAGACTATTACTCTCTGGGCTTCAGCGCTTACTTATTTTGCCCAGGCCCAGCTCTATGCCCAGATGGCGAAGACAACTCTGGCACGAGGCACAGCCTCTGTGAATTGACTGAATCTGACCCAGGCACCTGCCATATTGCAGGTGCCTGGGTTCTGACTGGTTTCAACCTGCCAACTGAAGCCAGGATCGCATCATCGGTTTGGCCTAAGGCCAGTACTAAGTTTATTTATAACCATGCATCCACTAAGAGGTCATTTTATGGTGTACCGATATAGTGAAAAGCAATTGAGCTTATCTGCTGGAATGGCTAAAGCTCTTCGGCAAGGTGTCGGCCTAGCCCTATTTGTGATGGTCAGCTTCCAGAGCTATTCCACCCTGGTCGCCTCAGAGGTCCCGTCGACGCCACCCGTAAGAGTTGTCGTCGTTTCGGGGAGCAACTACGACATGGGCGTCCAGTACGGCGAGCAGGCCGCCGACCTCATTGCCTCCCAGCGGGATAAGGTCTGGAATATCCTGGTCCCCAGTGTTCGTGACAACTCCGGTGCCCTGCTGGGGAGGGCTGGGATCGACAAAGATATCCAGGTCTGGAGCTACTACATCGCCAAGTACGATCCGAAGCTGCAGGACTGGCTCCGGGGCATGGCCCAGGGGTGCTCAAACAAAGGCTACACGGTCAGCTACGCGGACCTCGTTGCCATCATGGTCGTCCCCGAGGAGCTCTGGTGCCGCCCGGCCGGTGATTATCCGGCAGAAACCGGGGTCGTAGGGGCAAAGACCATTGCCATGAGCAAGGAGGCCATGCGTCAGGCCAAGAAGCGGAGGGATACGAGGCCGATTTCCGCATGCTCCGCTTTTGCCGCCACCAAGAGCAAGACTCCGGATGGGGAGGCTATGGTCACCATCACGGGTGGCGCCTTCCTGGAACTGACGGACTACGTGATCCTGGTGGCCTACCCCACGGACGGGGAACGCTTCATTACGCTGACGTATGCCGGAAGAATCGCCAACAACCATGGCATGAACAGCCATTACGCCTGGGTCATGCCCGCTGCCATCGTGGATCCCGGAACGGCTTGTGCGCCCCAATGGGGCCTGACGGCGGAAGCGGTCTTCCATTACCTCGTGCAGTACCCCAAATCTCCCGAGGAGGCGGTGTCCTGGATCAACTCCACGCCGCGAGCAGGTGCCACAGGCCAGTTTGTATTTGCCGACAAGAAGCACAATATCATGATCTACGAAACGGCAGTCTGCAACTGGGCCGTCCGGAAGCCGGGGGATCTGGGCGAAACGGATTTCCTGGTCCAGACCAACAACTACGACGATCCAAGCATGGTTCCCTACAACCTGAATCCGGACTACAACCCCGATAGCTACGTGCGGTACAACACCCTTTTCGAGAAGCTCCGTGCAGCAGGCAATCGGACCGTCAGCCTGGACTTCATCAAGAATGTGTGGCTGGCGAATGATTGGTTCGATGTCGCTTCCAAGACATGGCACACCATTCCGGTTCCCAACGACAATACTGACCCAAATATGTGCTTTGTGCCAGGCAACCTCTGTGAAGGGGGTGAGTACCAGATCATCCAGTACCCAAAACTGGACACCGTATACTTGCAATTAGGTGTGCCCCAGGGCACTTCGATTGTCAACTATTGGCCGCAGGATCCTAAACCAACGGGTGAGTATACAAAATGGCAACTGTCTGAATCCATTGACAAGACGGCTGGCAGGGCCGCTGCGGATGCCTTTGCCATGGTTGAGCGTGCTCAACTTGCCATGTTCAAGGCGTGGCCCCGTCTGAACATCCAGACCCGCAAATCGGTGGCCGGGCTTCTGAATCAGGCATCCCAATCCTGGTGGAAAGGCCGGCAGATGGAAAAGGCGTTTTCCCTTCAGGACCATCGCAAGGGAACTACACTGCCGAAAACTCGGATGGCCCAGTGGGGTGAGGTCTACACCGACTACGCCACGGCTCAGCTATACGCCCAAATGGCCTCTACGCAATTGAACCAGAAGTAGCCAAAACATATAGATCGCTCCCTCCTGAAGAACGGTCAAAGGAGGTGAACCCCCGGGAGGGAGTGGTTTGCATGCATATCTCCGGATTCCTTGGAGCATTTTGGGCCATTTGTGTGATTATGGGACTGTCTTGCCTGAATAAACCAGGCCAACTCCCAACCTCAGATTTCCTGGTCGAATGAGGTGCATATTGGTCATTCGGGGGAGGTGCGTTTTCAGAACTGGGTGGAAGGTACCTATGAGGACATCGGAAACCTGGACTGACCAAGCACATCCCAGGCTGAGTCGGAACATTCCTCTATGAAAGAATCCCGAGGACCGCTCAGGGCACTGTTCTACCCAAGTGGAGGGATCGCAGCCCTTCTGGGTAGTGTTGCTTTCGTGACCATGTTCACGACGATTGACGAAGGCATCATGAGATTGCCCATCAAACTGCTGCTCAAGGATCAGCTTGGCCTTAAGCCCGTGGAACTATCTCTGTTCTTCGCTCTTGCTCTTATCCCGGTCTATTTGAAACCGTTGTTTGGCCTCTTGTCTGACAATGTCCCCCTCTTTGGGTCGCACCGAATTTCCTACATGGTTTTCGGATGCACGCTTGCAAGCGTTGCCTGGCTATTGCTTCCGCTGATTCCCCACCGGTTCGGTTGGCTGCTTCCAGCCTTGTTTGTGATTACTCTTTTGATATCACTGACTGGATCCACCGCAGGAGCCCTCATGGTTGATGTTGGGCAGGCGAATGGAACATCTGGGAGATTGGTGTCGGTATTCAGTGTGGGCAATAACGTTGCGAATCTTGCGGGATCAGTGCTGGGAGGCTATTTCGTTGGCATGTCCCTAGGGTGGGTATGTGGTATTGCAGCAACCATCACGATCTCCCTGGTGCCCATCCTCTATTTATTCAGAGAGGCTGATACACCCAGGAATAGGGAAGTAAAGTCCGTTCGGATGGCGGACATCTGCCGCCAGTTTCGAGAACTGCGCAATGCCCGGTCCTTTTGGATCACGCTCGCCATCCTGTTCTGTGTATTCATGGCTCCAGGTCTCTCTACGCCCCTGCTGTACATTCAAACCGATGTGAACCATTTTTCCCCCAGGTTTCTGGGCTGGCTGGGTGCATTGTCAGGGGGAATGGCCATTGCCAGTGGTCTCATCTACATCACGCTTAGTGGACGGATGACTTTGCGCACCGCCCTCATTGGCTCCATCCTGTTCAGTGCAACGGCAGCGCTTGGCTATTTGCACTACAGGACTGCACAGGACGCCCTGATCGTTGACCTGCTCTACGCGGCAGCCTATGAGTTCATCTGCATCGTGGTGATGAATCTGGCTGTTCGTACTATCCCTAAAGGCTCCGAGGGATTTGTCTTCGGGATTGTATGGAGCCTCTTCCTGGTGGTCGGCTATGGATCAGATCTTCTGGGATCCTGGATGTATGGAACCTTGCATTGGGCATTCCCCACTCTGGTCGGTCTAAACGTCGCGACCACCTTGGTCGCGCTAATGCTGGTTCCACTTCTGCCGGACGCCTTGCTCAAGGCAGGAGAGGGAACGGCGTATCCGTGATTATTAAAATATTGATTGCAATCCCTGCCGTTTCGGAACGGCGTAACATCCCTGGTTACAACCGGAGGTGACACATCAGTAATTTTGAGTGTCATCCCCTGGATTTTCCGTTTTGGCGGAGCCAGATTTCCGTTCAACCTGTAATACCAATTACCATTCTCTGTTTTTGAATAGCTTGAGGTCGATCCATGGTTAATCTTGACCATGATCTTGTCATGAAAATCTATGACTCGGCGCGCGAACCGCACCAGTGGCAAAATGCGCTTGACCATGTTTGCGCCAATTTGAAGGTTCGCAGCGCCGTCCTGCAGAGATGCCAAGGAGTCGGTTCGGGGTTCCGCACCACCTGGGTGGCTCGGGATTCCTATTCTGAAGATCAAACGCCCGTCCACTTGCAGGTTCTGGATGATGACGTGAATCCGCGGATGGCGGGTACCTTTCCGCCTGACCTAAGACCGGGCAATGTTCAGGTGGGAGGGGACGAAGACATCCCCATGCCTACTCAGGTCCGGAAACGGTTTCAGGAGAATCTGAGACAAGTGGGGCTGGGCCGTTACCTCTGTGCGGATGTCGCACTTGCACACAACGATTTCAGCTGCCTTGTGCTGCATCGACATCCGGACGATCGGAAGGTCTACCCTCGGGACGAACGGATCCTGATTTCAGGGTTGGCTAGGCACATGGCCAAGGCCCTGGAAATCTCCGATGAGCTTCGCAAGGCGGGCCGGGTGAGCAGCGACCTGACCCATCTCTTGGACAAGATTCGGCCTGGGCTTCTCATTTGCGATCCGGGAGCTAGGCTTATCTGGGCCAATTCATCCGGGCGTCATTTGCTGGAAAGGCGAAAACCTCTGCTGACCGATGGTGAGAAGCTTGGCTGTGTGCTCCACGACGAGACGATGGCATTGCATGAGCTAGTCTTCCGATGCAGCCTTTCCGATAAAGCTCCTGGTTTGCCCGGCAACACTCATGGGTTGCCAGGATTGGAGTCGACCCATCCATGTCGTGAGACAAGGCTAGCTGGCGATTCGAAACTTTCCGGCAAGGAATTCTGTCTCTCCCTTCGTGGAACAGATGGCGATCAACGCCCGATCCACGTGGTGGCCCTCCCCATGCCCCAGGGGGGAATGAACAGATGCGAGAGCCGCATCGCGCTGGTTATCCTCCAGCCCGGTTCTCCCTTTGAAATATCTTCCAGATTGCTGGAAAAAATGTTTCTTCTTTCCCCAGCTGAAGCGCGCCTGGCCAAGAGCATCGCCGAGGGGGGCTCTGTTATCACCTATGCGAGTGAGCACAGGTTGGCAGAGGGAACAGTGCGATTTCAGCTGAAACAGGTATTGGCAAAAACCGATTGCGTCCGTCAAGCGGATTTAGTGCGGCTGATTTGTTCCTCGCTGTTTGGTGATTTCCAGGTTTGAGGCAGGGGGCAGAGCCTGACTTCTGAGGGGCCAAGCTATGCCCTGGACCCACTGCCGTTTGGGCATCCGTTCTGGGGGTGCGATTGCATTTCCTGCAGGCTGTTGCTCCGCCACCCCAATGGAGGCCTTTCCCTTCACCCCTTGATCACGCCCAGGAATGCCTCCGCCGCGTGGCTCAGGGGCTTCTTTTCGATTCGCAGCAGGTAGATCTCTCGTTCCTGGGACAGTTCCTTGACCTTGATCTCCTTGAGGAGGCCCATCTCCAGATCCCGCTGCACGCAGAGGTGGGGGAGGAAGGCCACCCCTTCTCCGGCCTGGACCATCATGTTGATGCCTTCGATGGAGGGCATTTCCAGGTCCATGTTGAGGTCCACCCTGGCGTCCGTGAAGGCCTGGATGACCTTGTCCCGGTAGGGGCTGCTCACGTTGTGGGCGATGAAGGACTCCATGCTGAGATCCCGGATGGAGATCTCGTCTCTGCTGGCCAGGCGATGGCCCGGGGACACGACGAAACTCAGGTGGTCCTTGGTGATGGAAATGGCGTCGAAGCGCTCATCCCGGGGCAGGTGGCTGGAGATCCCGAAGTCCACATCCCCCCGGAGCATGTTCTCCGGCAGTTCGGAGGAGCGGCTTCGTCGGACCACCACCTTGACCTTGGGGTATTGGCGTCGGAAGCGGATCAGCAAAGGGAGCAGGTAGAAGGTCATGCTCTCGTTGGCGCCCAGGGTGATCCGGCCGACGCTCTTGTTGCGAAGCTCCTGGAGCTGCTGCATCAGTTCCTGGTTCAGGTTCTCCTGGCGGCAGGCTGCTTCGAAGACCACCCTGCCTGCGTCCGTGAGGAGCAGATCCCTGCCGCTCCGGTCCAGGAGCGTTTCCCCAAGTTCCTCCTCCAGGCGGTGAATCGCCTGGGAAATGGCGGACTGGGTGCGGCCCAACCGCTCACCCGCCCGGGTGAAGCTCCGTTCGTTGACCACGGCCTGGAAGATCCGAAGGGAAAACTGGGTGTCCATGGCGTCTCCGCTTTTGGCTTATTGAATCACAATTGCTAATTGTACTCAAAATAGAATCAATTTGTTTAATTGACAGGCTCGTTCCAGATTGACATATGTGGAGGTCTGCAATGGGCGACCGTGTATACATCTTCGATACCACCCTGCGGGACGGCGAGCAGGCGGCGGGCTGTAGCATGACCGGCACCGAGAAGATCCAGTTGGCCCTCCAGCTTGAGGCTCTTGGGGTGGATGTGATGGAGGCGGGCTTCGCCATCGCTTCCGAAGGGGAGTTCGCGGCCATCCGGGAGATCGCCAGCAGGGTCCGCCATTCGGCTGTGGCCAGCCTGAGCCGGGCCAAGCGTGAGGATATCGAGCGTTCCGCCAGGGCCCTTGAAAAGGCCACTCGGCCGCGCATTCACACCTTCCTCGCCACCAGCCCCATCCATCGGGACCACAAGCTGCGCATGGACAAGGATCGGGTGCTGGAGGAGACCGCCAAGGCCGTGGCCTTTGCCCGCTCCTTTGTGGACGAGGTCGAGTTCAGCGCCGAGGATGCGAGCCGTACCGAGCCCGAGTTCCTGGTGGAGGTGGCCCGGGTGGCTGCGGATGCCGGCGCCACGATCTTCAACGTGCCGGACACCGTGGGCTACGGTTTCCCTGAGGAATTCGGAAGCCTGGTGGGGAAGGTGGTCCAGGCCATCGGGGACCGCGCCATCGTGAGTGTCCATTGCCACAACGACCTGGGCCTGGCCGTGGCCAATAGTCTGGCCGCCGTCGCAGCCGGCGCGCGACAGGTGGAGTGCACGGTCAACGGCATCGGTGAGCGGGCTGGCAATGCGGCCATGGAGGAGATCGTCATGGCGCTTCAGATCCGGAAGGATCTCCTGGGCCTCTCCACCCGGGTTCGCACCCAGGAGATCTATCGGACCAGTCGGATGCTCTCAGGCTTCGTGGGCTTCGATCCCCAGCCCAACAAGGCGGTGGTGGGCCGCAATGCCTTCGCCCACGAGTCCGGGGTCCATCAGGATGGCATCCTCAAGGACCGCAGCACCTACGAGATCATGAAGCCCGAGGACGTGGGCTTCCCTGAGACGGGGCTGGTGCTGGGCAAGCACAGCGGACGTAATGCCCTGCGGGCCAAGCTGGAGGCCCTGGGCCTCTCCCTGGGCAGTGAGGGATTGGCCCGGGTCTACCACGCCTTCACCGATCTGGCGGACCAACGGAAGAAGGGGGTCAGCGACGACGAGATCCTGGAGCTGGCCCAGGGCGTAATGGCGGCCTGCTAGGCCGAGGCCGTTCGCGGTCTCACCGCAGTCCGTTCAATGGATTGTGTGGGCTCATCCGGTGGATCTAGTGACCCCCTGGGACTTCTAGGTACCACCCCATGTCCACCAGCCGAGTTCCGTAAGGCTTTGAAAGCCGCTGGACCCTCTCCAGGATCCGCCTTGCCTTGACATCCGAGACCAGGTGGGGAACGCCATAGTCAGGTCCTTCATCATCCATGATCACGGGGATGAGCTGGATCTTCCTGACCTTGCCCTGGTTCATGACGATCCGGGCCAGCAGCGTCTCCATGATTTCCGGTGAATCCCGGCGGTCCCAGACGGATACATTCGCCTCCCTGGGCATCTCTGCGTCACGCTGGTGGGTCAGGTCCACTGGGATGCGATCCGGAGTCCGGTACTGGTATATGAAGTTGCCAAGGCTATAGAAGATGGGCTTTCCCTGGTGAAATTCCAGGCCCCGGAGCACGTGGGGGCCGGTGCCCAGCACCAGGTCTGCCCCGGCTTCGACGGCGCGTCGATACATGATCTCGTCGTTGGCCGGAGTGATTTCCTGGATTCCGAAGGCCCGATTGTGGCTCACATCGTGGTTGTGGAGGGCCACGATCACAAGGTGCCCTCGACGCTTGGCCAGGATGATTGCGTCCTCCATGGCCTGGATATCGTCCTCCTGGACACCCTCCACTGCCTCCACTTTGCCGTCCCTGGCCACCAGAATGGTGGCTGGGTTCAGGGTCGCCACAGATGGGCCGCTGGCATTGCGGCTCTTGAACCTGGAACTCCAGAACCTCATGTAGGACAGGAGTGCCACCTTCTGTTTCTGTCCCTGAACGCTCTGGATGCCCGGTTCCAAAGCATCCTCAAGGCTCAACCCCGCTCCGGCGTGGGTGATGCGACTGGAGTCCAGGGTCCGGAGGCAGTCTTTCAGGCCTTCCGGACCGAAGTCGAAGGTATGGTTGTTGGCCATGCCCACCAGGTTGAAACCCAGGGCCGCCAGTTCCCAGCCGAAGGACTTGTCCGCCCGGAAATTGTAGAAAGGGCCCTGCTCGCCGGGGTGCTCGTTGATGGAGAACTCCAGGTTCCCGTAACAGAGATCGGCCTCTTGGAGCAGCCGGTAGAGCTGCCTGTGCTCAGGATCTTTTTGGCCGGAAATGGGGACGTTGAGGATGAGATCCCCTACGGCGGTGATGACAAGATCGCCCGTCTCTTCCTTGAGGAGCTGGTTCATCCGCCCCTGCCAATCGATGCCCGTGGGGGGCTCTTTCGGATGGATGCGGCGGTGGTAGACCGAGCGCTCCTGATTCCAATCCTGGCGGGTGTCGGCCTTGCCCAGGGAGCCCTGCGCCTGAAGGCCGGAGGCCAGCAGGGCGGCACTCAACACGATGGCGGCGAAGGGCGTGCTCATGGTTCCTCCAGGTGGGTGCTCGGATTACTGCTGAATTTATTTTCATCCATATCTGGATGAAAAAAAACAAAGCTTTCTGGTCTCCGCTGATGAAATCATGCGCGGTGCGCCCAGATGGGCGGCCGGACGGCTAACGCGCCCTGAGGAGGGCCTCCACCAGAGGCACGTCCTCGGGGGTATCGACCCCCAGGCTGAGGTGGGGAGTCTGAGCGACGCCCATGGTCATGCCATGGGCCAGGGCCCGGAGCTGCTCCAGCATCTCGGTCTGCTCCAGGGGGTGGGGCGGCAGCTTCATGAAGGCCCGCAGGGCTTCCGGGCGGTAGGCGTAAAGGCCGAGGTGGCGCTTGTAGATGGCCAGATCCTCGGGTTTCATCCAGGGACGGAAGTCCTGTTCAAAGATCTGGCTGTTGCGCAGGTAGGGGATGGGGCTTCGGCTGAAGTAGAGGGCGTGTCCCAGATCGTTGGTGACCACCTTGACGATATTGGGATTGAAGAGCTCCTCCGCATTCCCGAAGGGGCAGGCGACGGTGCCCAGGGGGAGTTCCGGGTGCTCGGCCATGAGCCGCACCAATACCCCGACGGTCTCGGGGTGCATGGCGGGTTCGTCACCCTGGATGTTCACGATCACATCGAAGGACTCTCCGAGGGCCTCCAGGGCCGCGGCCACTCGGTCGGTGCCGGAGGGCAGGGCAGGGTCCGTCATGACCACTTCGCCGCCGAAGGCCAGGACGGCGGACTGGATCCGTTCGTCATCGGTGGCCACGACCACACGGTCCACGCCTTCTGCGGACTTGGCTGCCTGCCATACCCGCTGGATCATGGGCAGCCCTGCGATGAGGGCGAGGGGCTTGCCGGGGAAGCGGGTGGCCTTGAATCGGGAAGGGAGGACAGCCAGAGTGCGCATGGATTTCATCCTACCCAAATCACATTCAAGCACCTCCCTGATTTGCAAGAATGGAAAAGTCGGCCCGGATTGTTCACAATCAAAGGTTTGGGTTCCACTCGGAGGTTCCATTGACCCGTAAACTAGCTGCCTCGGTGGGCATCACCGCCACAGGCCAGTTCTTCCCTGATCGCATTGTCACCAACGCGGAGCTCGAGCAGTTCTGTGATACCGATGACGAGTGGATTACGTCCCGCACCGGCATCAAGGAACGCCGCTGGGTGGAAAAGGGTGTCGGATCCTCGGATCTGGGGGCTGAGGCTCTGAAGATGGCCTTGGAAAAGGCTGGTCTCACGCCCGATGACCTCGATGTCATCATCGCCTGTACCACCACCCCGGACATGTTCTTCCCCTGCACGGCTGCTCTGATCCAGCACAAGATCGGCGCCACTAAGTGCTTTGGCTTCGATCTGAACGCGGGCTGCTCCGGTTTCCTCTTCGGCCTCACCACCGGCGCCAACATGGTTGCCAGCGGTGGCTTCAAGCGGGTCGCTGTGGTGGGCTGCGACGTCATGAGTTCCATCATGGATCTGACGGACCGCAACACGGCGATTCTCTTCGGAGATGGGGCCGGGGCTGTGATCCTGGAGCCGGTTGAAGACGGCCTCGGGATCCTGGACTTCGAACACTATATCGATGGCTCAGGCGGGGCATTCCTGCGGATGGAGGGGGGTGGATCGGTGATGCCTGCTACGGCTGAGTCCGTGGCAGCTAAGAAGCACTACATCTACCAGGAGGGCAAGGAGGTGTACAAGCGGGCTGTGCGCGAGATGGCCGAAGCCAGCCGCCTGATGCTGGATCGCAACAACATCGACCCCAAGGACCTGAAGCTCTTCATTCCCCATCAGGCCAACATCCGGATCATGGAGGCTGCAGCCAAGCGTCTGGAGCTTCCCACGGAACTCATGGCCAACAATATCCGCTACTATGCCAACACCACGGCCGCCACGATCCCCACGGCCATGCACCAGTGCTATGAGGCCGGGCGCATGAAGAAGGGGGACATCATTGTGCTGGCTGCGTTCGGGGCTGGATTCACCTGGGGTGGCACGCTGCTGAAGTGGGCTTACTGATGCAGTTCCGGGGGGACCGCCCGGTCGCAGGCGAC
>Ga0316602_10000770_pt1 | contig 12681 bp, 10 predicted proteins | sample OWC_soil_day10_C_FD_203103 | JGI IMG/M metagenome (GOLD analysis project Ga0316602, IMG submission 203103) | Wetland soil microbial communities from Old Woman Creek delta, Ohio, United States - OWC_soil_day10_CT | ecosystem: Environmental > Terrestrial > Soil > Wetlands | place: USA: Ohio... | reverse complement strand
CCAAAGCTTCCGTCAGTTATCCCAACCTGCCGCGCGAAGTCAGCCCCGGCAACATGATTCTTCTATCTGACGGGTTAATCAGCCTGAAAGTAGAAAAGGTTGATGGGGACGAAATCGTTACAACGGTTCAGAATACCGGGCAAATTAGTGATCTTAAACGGGTAGCTGTTCCTGGAGTAGGAATAAAGATGCCTTTTCTCTCCGAACGGGATATCTCGGATATTTTGTTTGGCGTTCAAAAAGATATGGATTTTATCGCCGCTTCATTTGTGCAGCGGGCGGATGATATTTTGGCAATTCGGAAGGTGTTGGAATCCGCGGGAGCCAGCATGGATATTATCGCCAAGATTGAAAACGCCGAAGGGGTTAAAAATATTGATGAAATACTCAATGTGGCAGAAGGTATCATGGTCGCCAGAGGCGATCTTGGCGTCGAAATTCCCGCGGAAGAAGTGCCGTTGATTCAAAAAAGGCTTATTGAAAAATGCAATAAAGCCGGAAAACCAGTTATTACCGCTACGCAAATGCTCGAATCAATGACCGCCAATCCGCGTCCGACACGGGCGGAGGCTAGTGATGTAGCTAACGCCATATTGGATGGAACTGACGCCATAATGCTGAGCGGGGAAACCGCTTCGGGGCAGTACCCGGTGGAAGCGGTTGAGACCATGGCGAGAATCGCTACTCATACCGAAGAGGCTTTAAATTATGGTCATATTTTAACCAGCAAAGGGATTGAGCACCTTGCTACTACTACCAATGCTATCAGCCATGCCACGGTTCAGATTTCCCATGAATTAGGGGCAGCCGCCATTATTACTGCGACCCATTCCGGATATACGGCGAGAATGGTTTCTAAGTATCGTCCCGCTGCTGCTATTATAGGGGTAACACCTGTAGAAAAGGCGCTCAGGCGTATGACTCTTCTATGGGGAGTATATCCGTTACGGGGTAACGACTCGGCAAATAGTGATAAGATGGTAACGGAGTCTGTGGCAGCAGCACTGACTACCAAGTATGTTAAAGAAGGAGATCTGGTAGTTATAACTGCCGGTCTTCCAGCTCATATTTCCGGAACTACTAATATGATCCGGGTACATACGGTTGGCAACATTTTGCTTCGTGGTGTAGGTATTGGTCAGAAAGCGGTTACCGGTTCTGTGTGTGTCGCTTCACGAGGCAAAGAACTGGCCCAGAATTTCCATGAAGGGGACGTTCTGGTAGTAAGCGGTATTGATGATGAAACAGCCAGATATGCTGCCAAAGCGGCGGCAATTGTCGCGGAAGAAGGTGGCTTAACCTCTCATGCGGCTATTATCGGTATTAGTTATGGCATTCCGGTAATTGTCGGTGCGGATCAGGCTACTAAGATTTTAGCCGACAAAACGATTGTAACGGTTGACGCCGCCCGGGGCTTAGTATACCAAGGGGAAATCAACGTTCGATAAAAAACAAGTTAGTGAATAGTGGGATTAAAGTCTGTGATAGATGGACTTATTCCCACTATATTACTGTTATTTTATTGCAATATGTGATATGGTGATGAATAATAAACCGATAGGTTTATGTTCATCATCTTTTTTTGCTAAAAATAGATAAAATCACAGTAGCGCCAGGGCTTTCCAAGAAGGCAATAGCTGGCAAAACTTCCGAGAAGTGATCGTTTCCCCAATAGGCGTTAACAATTGCCAGGTATGAAGCGGATACGTAAACGACCATACTTTTATTAATGCTGTTTTTGAAATACGCATGTCAGGAGTAAATATGGCCTACTATTTTGTAAAACTTCTTAGTTATACCGTTTGCTTTCTGCCTGCTGGCATAAGTCGAAAACTAGGGGATTGGTTAGGCGAGTTATGTTGGCCGCTTGTCCCTAAAAAGCGCAGAAAAATGGCAATTTCTAATGCAATGAGAAGTCTGGATTTGGATGAAGCAACTGCATACAGACTGGTAAAACAAAGCGCCGTCCGGTTTGGCCGGATATTTATGGAAGTGTTGCGTTTTCCCCGGCTGAATAAGAATAACATAAACCGGTATGTCGCAATGCAGGGCCGTCATTATCTTGATGAGGCCTTATCCCATGGCCGGGGGGTAATACTCATCGGTGGCCACAGCGGAAACTGGGAGATACTTGGGCAGGCGCTGGCGCTTAACGGATATCCTTTTGTCGGTATACCTCAAAAACAAACGAATGCGGCTATGGATAAATTTATCAATGAATATCGCAAATTGTCCGGTATGCGTCTTGCGTATAAAACAGATGTCCGGGAGATGATCCGGTTAATGGATCAGGGCGGAATGATTGGATTGATGTTGGATCAGGATGCAAAAGAGAAAGGCGTTGCGGTAAGCTTTTTTGGGCGGCCGGCTACTGCCGCGCCCGGGGCGGCGGTGCTGGCCAGGATGCGGAATGCGCCGATTGTACCGATTTTTATCACGGAACAACCGGAGGGTACACATACGATTCTGATACATCCCGTGATATGGGCAAACAAGACCCAAGATAAAGACGAAGATATTTCTATTACTACCCAGCAGCTTACGATAATCATCGAAAATCATATTCGGCAGTATCCCCATGAATGGTTTTGGCTTCATGACCGTTGGAAGACGACGCCGCAGGAGAAATGTGAGGTTGTTAAAAGGGAAACCGGCTGATTCACAAGGAGTCAGCCGGTTTCCCTTTTATTTAAGTTAAAATGACGGTTTTGAGATCGGTCATCATAGAGCTTAAGAATTCTTGGACAAAAGTCAGTGCAATATCGGATGTGAAAACGTTCGCAACGAGGGTTAGTTCTTGCTTATAGGTGCTGGCGCCGAGCATGAACCCCGGCGCAAAAATGGCCGGAGTCACTACATAGCCGGCAGTGGCCGTGTGTTCTCCGAAGGAGACTGGATTAATTACGCCGATATTGGAGAATATCGGCGTAGAGGAATTGGCATCGATGGTTAGACGCCGGACTGCATTAAACCACGCTTGGGCTTCGGTAAATTTCCAGTTGCCGAGGAGTTCAAAGAATATAGCCAGGGGAATTACCGCATTGGTCTGTTTTAATTCGGTGGTGCTTTGGGCAACGCGTGTAAGGGTGGAGGAGAAAGATTCTTTGTTCATGCTGGAGATTAGGGTGGTAAAACTGGAGGAGAGGTTGGCGATTACATGGGTGCTATTTTTGGGGAGATGCCGACGAAGATCTACTGAAACGGAGATAGGCCGAGGCTCTCCTTCCAGAGTGCGAGTTAATTTGAAAAGGGCCCGGTAAAATGCTGTTAATAATATATCGTTAATGGTTGCGCCATAGCTTTTTGCATAAGCTTGCAGGGATAGAAATTGTTTGGCGCTTAGGCGGTTGGTGATAAAGGCGGGGTGCCGGTTGTGGTGATCGATGGAAGGAAAGGCCCAGGGATACTGCGGGGGCGGGAGCTGGGAGGGGTCCCAAGCCTGGAGGGGATTGTCGATGCCAAAGTGTTTGAAAATTTGGCTGCAATCCCGCTCGCGATTCACCGGTGTGATTGTATCCGAAGGCGTAGTACATAATAGCTGACTATACACTTCGGCGAGGAGATAGGCATATTCTTTTAGCCCCCCTGCATCGCTGGCAGTATGATCCATTTTTATACACAGAACATCATGTTCCGGTGAGCGGAGGATTATTACTTGAACCATTGGATCATATTGTGAGTCGAGCTCAAGTGCAATATATTCCCGGAGTTTTTCTTCGGGGGTTTCTGTTTCGCAAATCGAACAGAGGTCAAGTGTTGATAGATCGTCCCGATGTTTAAAATAACTTGAGACTGGATGTTCGACAAAGCGACAGCTAAGTATGGGAGCTAAGTCCAGCGTGATACGGACGGCCCGAGCAAGCAGGTTTTCCTGGAGGTGAGTATTAAAGGTAAGTACCAGGTTTAGCTGGTGATTTGAGGCGTAAGCGCCGGCAAGATAATTAAAAATGTCTTGCCCGTGAGCGGGCAAATTCTCGGAAGTGTCGGGGAGGTGATTAGTTTTCATGAGTTGTGGCCTTTCTTTTTTGCTTGTTATAGCCGTTATCACCGTAAGGCTGTAGTTTATCAAGCCATTTCTCTTCCAATTGGGAGACTGCGTTTCGCCATTGGTCTTGCGAAATTTCGGCCGGTTTAATAGTTTCCAAAACTTCATAGGTGAAAGCATCGCTGCCATAAACCTTCCAGTCGGACTGAAGGGGTTTATTAGGATGGGTATCGGTGTTTAGTTGAAGGCGAAAGCTATTAATTCTACCGGTAAGGTTCATGCTGCTGCCAATGAGAAATTTACCGGTTTTATTATTTTTGAACCGATATACGCCCATGGGCGGAGGGGTTAGTTTATAGGCTAACTTTAGCTCTTTACGTCGATCAGACATTATTTTTAGCTCCTTTATAATTTTACCCAGTAGGCGCTGCCGTCTTGGGTACGGTCTAAGAAACCATACTCAATTAAGAGCCGCCGAATTAAGGCATAGTCGGGATAAATGGGCTTTAAGAGGGCCGTTACTTCCTTTTCGGTATAGGTTTTACTGGCGGAAAACTGGCTGATAAGCTGGCGTAGAATAGCTACGCGTTTTTTTTCCTTTAACGGAAAGGAAGCCAGAGGACCGTTAAGACCTTGGGTAAAATAGGCGGATAATATTTTTCCGTTTTCTTCCTGTGTAATCGCAAACCGGTCATCCATAATGCGGGAAGAGCGGGGCATGTCAACAAAAGCTTGCTTTTTGGGGACCTGTTCGTTTAAAAGCTCCATGAGAGCCAAAAAGACTTTTGCTTGTTTTTGTCTTTCACGGAGCGTGAAACGGTGATTGCGGATAGTCGAGGTACTGCCGCCGCCAAGTGCTTTCGCTACGTCATTGTCACTACAACCGTCATAGAACAGTTCCAGCAGGTTTTTCTGATGATCGGTTAATCCGGTTAATTTCTTATCAAGACCAAGAAGAAAATGAAAGGGTGAACTGTGGGCAAGGCCTATATGCACCTTTATATATTTTTTTGCTTCATAGAATTTGTTACCTTCGGGATAGATGATGCCATTTTCAAAACTTTGACCGCAAAATATGCAAACGAACTCGTCCGTTTCTGAACGGTATACATAGCCGCGTTTAAAATCCTCAAGAGAAGCCTGCCAAAATAAATCAGATAGATCAACCATATAGATGTACCTCCGCATTGTCTAGTAAATATATAAACATTATATAACTATGTTTATAATAAATCAACAAATTAGATAAAAGTTTAATGAATAGCTAGACGAAATAATAAAATGTTTGGTTGATCTGCGGTGTAAAGAAAAACCTCCTGCTGTTAATTCGCAGGAGGTTTCTTTCTAATAAAGATGCTATATGGTACCCATAGCTTTATCGAGCTGGGCACGGCTGTTGTTGTAGTCGTAGAGAGCCTGAATATAATTGGTTTTGGCCTGAATCATTGCCAGTTCGGCGTCTATGACATCCAAATTGGTGCCGACACCGGCTTCGTAGCGTTCCTGGGCTAACTGATAATCGGTTTCTGATTGGTGAACGGCGACTTGGTTGTTGGTAATACGTTCTGCCGCTTCTTTTACGCTGAGATAGGACTGGCATACTTCCAGTGTAATCTTATCCGTTAAAAGGCGGGCTTGTTCTTTGGCTTCTTCAACCTCATGTTCTGCTTGTTTGACTTCGGTTTTGGTAAGGCCGTTATCAAACACATTGAACTGCACATTCACGCCGACCAGCCAGCTGTCTTTTCCTTTGCTGGTGGACGGGTTGGTGTCAGCCCAGGTTTCCGTTCCTACCAGGGCTACCGTCGGTAATTTGCCGCTGCCGGCGATTTTCACTTTGTCGCTGGCCATAGCCACTTTGAGATTGACCTGACTTACTTCGGGTCTGCTTTTTAACGCGGTACTGATGCTGTCATCGACCGTCAGAGTAAAGGGTTTATAGTCAAAGGTGTCGGCTAACGTTGCCTCGTTATGCAGGGAGATGCCGATGACCTTATTCAGCTTGTAACGGGCCAGTTTAAAGCCGTTCTGCGCTTTGATCAGATTGTTGCGGGCGTTGGCCAGGCGGACTTGCGTTTGCAGTACGTCGGACAAAGAAACGGTACCGGCGTCATAATGATTCTGGACATTCACAAGATGAGCGCTGAGATCGTCCACCGCCTGCTGCGCAACGTTGGCTAAGTTGCGTGCCTGGAGCACCGTAAAGTAGGAAGAGGTTACTTCCAGCGCAAGCTGCTGGCGGGTGGAGTCAACCCCAAGGCCGGCGGCGGCTTCTCCGTGCTTGGCCATGGCGATGCTGTTTTCAATTTTACCGCCGGTATAGACCGGCAGGGTTAGCTTTAGCTGGTGCTGGTAGGCGTTGTAGACGGTATCCCAGCCTGGGTAACTAATACTTTTACCAACGAGTGATCCTAAATATGTTGCTAAGCTAGATGGAAGGGGATATCCAGCGGTAGTGTTGTTGTACCAGGAAGGCGGTGTGTCGGTGCGGGCCAGTGTATAGTCATAGCCAAGGGTTACACCGTTGTACGCTTTCGCCTGTTTTATGGACCAGGCGGCTTTTTCCTGGGTGGATTGAGCCAGCTTCATAGCCGGGTTATTTTCGATGGCCAGATTAATGCTGTCTGCCAACGTTAAGGCAGCGGGATTTGGTTCTTCGGCCTGGGCCGATGGCAGCGTCGTCATGAAAAGTACGGCTGCCAGGGCAAAGCTGGTGCAATATTTTTGGTAGCGGTTCATTAGAAAAACCTCCTAAGCCGGTAAGGGCAAAAGTTTTGGCAGGCTCGTTAGCTAGGCAGTTACGGTGCCTGTTGGATCGCTGGTATTTACCGTATGTCGCCGTTTCGTGTAAAGCCAGGTAGCGAGGCAGGTTAAAACAAGTCCCAGCACAAGCAAGACCGTGATATTGCGGGTAAGTTCAGGGGAATAGCCGCCGAGCAATAGGTCGCGGAGTGCGTCAGACAGGTAAAAGAGGGGGAATATATAGGCAATGGTTTGACTAAAGGCATCCATAGACGCTAACGGCCAGATATAACCGGAAAGCGTAAAGGCCGGAATGGAATAGGTCAGAGAGAGTTTGGTAAAGGTTATTTCGCTGTGGCATAAGGAAGCGACCAGACTACTGAAGCCAATCGCAGTGAGTACAAAGGTTTCGGACAGGAAGAACAGGTCGAGTAAAGTACCTTTGCACGGTATATCAAATAATCGGATCGAGGCATAGAGTGTAACAAAAAAGGAAAGTGAGGCCAGGATAAAATACGGCAGCATTTTGGCAGTCATAACTTTTACAGGATGAATCGCCGCCAGCTCATCCCGGTTGCGGTATTCGTATAGAATACTGGCACCTACGGCTAAGAAAATGCCTTGTTGAAAGGCGGCCATAGCCAGACCGATTACAAAAAAGTTTAGATAACTTAGTGTAGGATTATTCAGTACTCTGATTGCGAAGGTAATGGGAGCGCTTTTATGAGAGGCCAAGGTTTCCGGCACACCGGCAGCCTCTAGAAGTTTGGTGCTCACATGCTGATTAAAAGCTGCCAGAATTTCCTGCGTGTATGTGGTAATCGTGTTGGTTACCGCCAAATTGATTCCGCTGGCAATTAGAAGTACGGGGGAAGATTTATCGCTGGTTACGTGGCTGGCAAAATCATGGGGAATGTGAACGGCTGCATAGGCGGTTTGCTCATGCAGGTAGTATTCCATTTCTTCTTGGCTGCTAGGCTGCGCAACGATCTCAAACCGTTCCGAATCGGCAAAACATTGGACCAGTGAGCGGCTGAGCTGTGTTTGGTCTTCGTCATAAATAACCAATGGAACGTTAGTAATTACATGGGTGCCATACAAAAGACCGAAAATAATCAGGTAGGCAAGGGAAGCGCCGAAGATAAAATTGACCCGGCGAAAATCCTTGCGGAACATAAGGTAGAGTTCGCGTTTAACGAGTTGCCACCAGTTCATGCTAATCCCTCCTCTACTTCAGCCGGCATCTTTTTGCGGCGCAGGGAAAAGACGGCTATTGCCAAACCGAAGAAACTAGCGCCGATGGCCAGCAAAATGAGGGTGTTTTTGGCAAGTTCCGGGGTATAGGCGGCCAAGAGAATATCCCGAATGGGTATGGCCGCATAGGTCAGCGGCAGTATGACGGAATAGGCTTTACCGGCTGTGTTCATGGCAAAGATGGGCCAACTGTACCCGCAGCACAGAAACGCCGACATGATATAAATAGCGGTGTTTTGCATAGCGCTCAATACGTTGGGCGCTGCTGCGGAAATGAATAGGCCTAGGCTGGCAATGGCGAAGTTAAACGCTCCACTGATTAGTACAAGCTGCACCAGGCTGCCGCGAAACGGAACCCCGAACAGACTGCCAGAGAGGCCGATGCAGACCAGGAAAGAAAGAACAGATACTATCCAGCAGGGAATGAGTTTGGCTAGAAGAATGGAGGCCGCTGAAACATCCCTGCGGCGGGCTAGAAGAGAATATTCTGAGGTTAGAAGGGTACAGGAGACCAGAAAAATAGCCAACTGAACGCCATTTAAGGCTAACCCGGGCAGAACAAAGTTGCTGTAGGAGGCTGTGGGATTCGATGTAACTCGGACGCTAAGTCGAACCGGAGCCGCTATTTTTAAAGCCTGAGCCGGTGGTAGATTGAGACCTTCTACCAGTCGCTGCCCAATCGCCGCGGAAACGGTTTGCACAATTTCCTGACTGGTAGATACGACGTTGTTGGCAAACATGAGATTGGTCGCATTGGTTTCCATGAGTACAGTAGTAGCATGGCTGAGTTTGATGTCACGGGAAAAATTTTCAGGAATGACCAAAGCAGCCATGGCGTTTTTATTTTTCATACATTCATCCAGGTCATACTGAGTAGTGACCTGCGCGATGATGGAATATCTTTCGGAATCCGCGAATGCCTGTACTAAGGTACGGCTTGTGGAAGTCTGATCCTGATCAAAGACCACAAGCGGGATATTTTTTACTACGTTGGCACTATATAAAAAGCCAAAAAGAACGGTATATACAATAGGAATACCAAACAGGATTAAGAGCGCTGCGCCTTTATTTCTTAGAACGGCTCTTGCTTCTTGGGCAAGTAGGGTAAGCATGTTATTTGCCACCGTCTAGTATTTTAAAGCGCATGCCGGGACGCAGCTTATCCGAGTTAACCTGAATCTTAACATTAAAAGTAATGATATCATTATCGCCGCGCTCATTGGTGGCCCGGTAGGTGGCAAATTCCGCTTTTTTACTGATATCAATGATAGTACCTTCGACGGTGAGGCTGCTGTCCCGACCAGCCAAGTGAACCACCTGGTTAAGCTGAAATTTGCTTAACTCTGTTTCCTTGATTTTGAGGTTAATCCAATTGTCGGTAGGATCCTGGATAGCCACCAACGGCATCCCGGAGGAAACCATAGCCCCTTCTTCTACATACTTAGCGGTGACGGTTCCTGAAAAGGGAGCTTTAATTTCGGTTTCATCCAGCGCAACCTGCACTTGGTGCAAAACAGCCTGGGATTGTTCCAGCTTGCTTTGCGCAGCGACTTCTGTGTTGCGGCTCATATCGGTTTGCAATAAACCTGCTTCCGCCCGTGCTACGGCTGACTGAGCCTGGGCATAGCCTGATTGGGCCGCTTGATATCTGGCTTGATAATTATCGAATACTTGTCGGGAAATAGATCCGGAAGCGACAAGCTTACTGAACCTTTTGTAATCCGCTTCGGCGAGGGTCAGGTCGGCTGCAGCCTTATCCAGCGCGGCTCTGGCTGCGTCAAGTGTGGCTACGGAAGTTTGATCCTGGAGCGAAGTCGCGGTAGATGCCTGGGTAGTTTGAGACTCAAGCGCTTTGATAGCGGCGCGGGCTTGGTCGGCTTGGGCGGCGATATCGCGGTTGTCAATACGGGCGATGACCTGTCCTTTTTCTACATGGTCCCCTTCTTTGACTAAGAGTTGAATGACTCTCCCGGGAATTTTTGAGTTGACATCGACTTCTTTGGCTTCAGCCCGGCCCCATATTTCCTGGGACGGAGAGGAAGTGCCGCAGCCTGCAAGGAGAGAAGTCAGCAAGGCGGCTGACAGGGTGAAAACCAGGCCGCGTTTAAGACCCTTAGTGAAAAACAAATGACTCATAATACCATCCTCCAAAATGCAAATGTAATATTATTTTTGGCCTAGAGAAAAAGATTTCCACATCAGCGAGACGGCGCTTTCGTAATCAAAGTCCGGGTAGCGGATAACGCGGGCTAAATAACCGTCAAGCATGCAAAAATAGGCTTGTGCCATATCCTCGGGGGAATGGTCACCAAACAGTTTATCTGTAATTCCCTTTTTAAATATAGCGGCGGTTTTGTCCAAAAGAGTTTTGTTAAACTTGTCGAGTGCCAGGAGTGAGTCGCCGGAACATTCGGAAGGCGGAAACAGCCATAACCGGACCAAAAAGGACAGCTTATCTCTATTATTAAGGTAATGATTGCTGATTGTGAAGAAAATGATTTCCAACTGCTTGTCGGCAGGCAGACCTCCCGCTTGTTCCAAAGCGTCTGTCCAGCACATTTGGTAGTCATGAGCAACGCTTTTCACAATTTCGAGGAACAATTCCATTTTACCGGGAAAATGTGCATAGATGGAAGGTTTTTTTATGCCAATTATGCTGGCAATTTCCGACAGTGTTGTGGCATCATACCCTTTCTCGGCAAACAGGCGTAATGCTACTTCTTGAATTCTTTGAGCAGTGATAGGAGACACCCCCTTTATAAAAACTAACTACCTACCGTTAGTTAGTTTACTATACTTATTTTTCCTTGTCAATATAGTAAATGTACTAGAAAGAAAGGGATTTTTAAAAAGAATTCCAAAATCGTAGAAAAATCCAATAAAAGTTTCTATAATTTTAGAATACGCTTTTTTTCCTTAAATACTGGAATAGATATATATTTTGCTTTTTATGCGGCTGGGGATATTCTAAGATATTAGAAAAAAATAGTGTGCTTATGTTGGTTGAAGAGTGCGAATATCCAGAAACCGTGGGGGCTTTGAATTGGCATGATACTTGCAAATAATTAGCTTTATTAAGCGTTACGATAAAGCTAATTTATGGGGGTGAGTACAAGGAAACTGGTTGATAGTGCAATTCATATAAGGAGGTTAGGTAAATGCTTGCAATTTTAGGTATTGTTACGATTTTGGTACTATTGGCAACTATAATTTCTAAGAAGTTGTCGCCGCTTGTTGCATTGATTGCGGTTCCGCTGATAGCGGCGCTTATTGGCGGTTTTGGGCTTTCTACCGGGAAATTCATTATTGACGGAATTAAAAATATAGCCCCGATGGCAGCCATGTTCATTTTCGCCATCGTGTTTTTCGGTGTCATGAGTGATGCGGGTTTGTTTGATCCCATTATTAACCGCATATTAAAAACGGTAGGGGCCAACCCGCCGAGAATTTTAATGGGGACAGCCCTTTTAGCGCTATTGATTCATCTTGACGGTTCGGGAGCTGTATGTTTTTTGATTACCATTCCGGCCATGCTGCCTATTTATGAAAGACTGGGAATGGATAAACGCTTGCTTTGCCTGATGGTATCGTTAGCGGCCGGGGTGAATTATTTGCCTTGGACGGGTCCGACCATACGGGCGGCGGCAGCGTTAAAGGTTCCGGTAACGGATATATTTACGCCGCTGATTATTCCGCAGTTGGTTGGTTTTATTTATGTATTTTCGACGGCTTATATTCTTGGTAAAAGAGAAGCGCGCCGACTGGGTATTACGGCAGAAACGGTAAGCGATGTAGTTCTGAAACGGGAACTAACCGAAGAGGAGAAGGTATTACGTCGGCCAAAAATGATTTGGTTTAATGCCGTGCTGGCTATAGCTGTGATGGGAACCATGATTGTTGGCATTGTTGATCCGGCGCCGATGTTTATGGTAGGAGCGGTTATTGCATTAGTTGCCAATTATCCGCAGGTAAGCCAGCAGAAAGCCCGGGTAGACGCACATGCGAAGGCTGCACTGATGATGGCTAGTATTTTACTGGCGGCCGGGGCTTTTGTCGGCATCATGAGCGGTACAAAAATGATTACCGCGATGGCGCAGGCTGCCGCTAGTGCCGTGTCGCCGGATATGGCGCAGCATATTCCGTTTGGTATTGGTCTTATTTCTATGCCATTAAGTCTGTTGTTTGACCCTGATTCGTTCTATTTAGGCGTGCTGCCGGTGGCGGCGGAGGTAGTAAAAATGTTTGGTATTCAACCGCTGACTGTTGGACAGGCGGCGTTGATGGGACAAATGACGGTTGGTTTTCCGGTAAGCCCGCTAACTCCTGCTACCTTCCTTATTGTAGGCTTGACCGGAGTTGAGCTGGGAGAACACCAGAAATTCGCCATTCCGTTTTTATGGGCGGCGTCTGTTATTATGACAATCACTTGCGTTATTGTTGGGGTATTTCCGCTTTAAGGTGAAAGCGAAGAATATAGAGGTGTTTATATCATGAAAAAAATATTAATCGGTTCCGGAGCAGGTTATTCCGGTGACCGGATCGAGCCTGCGGTTGAACTCGCGGAAAAAGGAAATATTAATTATCTGGTCTTCGAATGTTTGGCAGAGCGTACCATCGCTATTGCTCAGCAAGCTAAGCTGAAAGATCCCAATGCCGGTTACGATGCCTTACTTGCCGCTCGGTTTGAAGCAGTTTTAGAA